>Ga0080004_1111881_pt1 | contig 11109 bp, 6 predicted proteins | sample WasSprMetagenome_FD_69207 | JGI IMG/M metagenome (GOLD analysis project Ga0080004, IMG submission 69207) | Sulfidic aquatic microbial communities from Washburn Spring, Yellowstone National Park, USA - WS (SPADES assembly) (version 2) | ecosystem: Environmental > Aquatic > Thermal springs > Hot...
CGAATGAAAAGGCATTTTACCCAAAAGGATTTTCGGTAAAGAGAGCCTTTCAATCCTTTTTTCATCGAGACCTGTTCAGACCTCTAGAGACTTGAGGAGGATCTTCGAGACTTTCAACTCCCTTTCCGGGATTCTTTTTTTCTCGTTTACTTTTCTCCGGGGCGAGCGTGCTTTCAACTCCCTTTCCGGGATTCTGCTTTTTTCGTGCTACATTGAAGAAATATTGATTGCTTTCAACTCCCTTTCCGGGATTCGAGTTGGTCTATAATCGTTTTTGTTAAATCGGATGTCTTTCAACTCCCTTTCCGGGATTCTGAAGGAGCACTGACCTGTGTTTTTAAGCCAAACGCTTTCAACTCCCTTTCCGGGATTCCAGTCTCTATCTCTGCGAGCCTCAGGAGTGCCCTGACAGCTTTCAACTCCCTTTCCGGGATTCCGCTAGCGTACAAGCATTTTAGCCCGGTGTCATGCTTGGTCTTTCAACTCCCTTTCCGGGATTCACAATAGCCAGACTAATGAAAATTTTCAGTTCTTTCAGCTTTCAACTCCCTTTCCGGGATTCGGAGAAATGTATAATGCAATAGTAAAAACGCTAAAGCCTTTCAACTCCCTTTCCGGGATTCAGAGCTAAGCTGGATGAGAGGGAGCTGAAGGTATTGAACTTTCAACTCCCTTTCCGGGATTCCGCTACATTGCAGGAGCTATACGAGCTCGGAGAAATGCTCTTTCAACTCCCTTTCCGGGATTCCGAGGATGCTAACCTACGGGAACAAAAAGGGGGGAGAGACTTTCAACTCCCTTTCCGGGATTCCACGAAGAGGTTGGAGATATCTACACGGCTCAGTTCTTGCTTTCAACTCCCTTTCCGGGATTCCGCGGAGGTCGAGGCCGCTATCCTCCGCGAAGTATCGAGCTTTCAACTCCCTTTCCGGGATTCTGATGGCCAGGATCTCCTGGTGCAGGATGTCCTGGCTTTCAACTCCCTTTCCGGGATTCTCAAAGCCGCTCTTTTTCAACACTTCCGCTAGAACGCTCTTTCAACTCCCTTTCCGGGATTCTATAGGAGGCCCACCAGTACTTGATTGGCTCATTACAACTTTCAACTCCCTTTCCGGGATTCCAAAGAAGTACATTTATGGTAGAACTCATGAAGTATTTGCTTTCAACTCCCTTTCCGGGATTCTTATATACAATGTAAGTGAGCATGCTGATGACTTCGACTTTCAACTCCCTTTCCGGGATTCATCATTTTCGCATGGATGCATGTCCCGGCTTACATTCCCTTTCAACTCCCTTTCCGGGATTCTGAGCAAACAAGAAGCTAAGCTCTGCCCCCTTTTCTTCCCACTTTCAACTCCCTTTCCGGGATTCAGAGAGAGATAAATACAATAAGCAATAAGTAGGGGTTAACTTTCAACTCCCTTTCCGGGATTCCCAGCTGAGCCCCCGGAATATTTTTCGTTAATCTGACGACTTTCAACTCCCTTTCCGGGATTCGGAGCAGAAATATAGCTATAGTTATAGGGGGATATAGATCTTTCAACTCCCTTTCCGGGATTCCTCATCACCGCTCCCAAGGACACGCCTATTAAGATTGAGTCTTTCAACTCCCTTTCCGGGATTCTTTTACGCTCTCGAGCTGAATGAGCCCGCACCGAGCAACGCTTTCAACTCCCTTTCCGGGATTCAAATGGGGCTAAAAGCCCCGGAATCCCGATGTAACTTTCAACTCCCTTTCCGGGATTCGAAACGATTATAAGCCCGTACGAAGCGAAGTTAGAGACCTTTCAACTCCCTTTCCGGGATTCTAGGGAACAAGGAGTTGTTCCTCATGATTCATGTTCCCTCTTTCAACTCCCTTTCCGGGATTCTCGAGCCAGAAAAGCGATCGTCCTAGCTCATTTTGGATAGACTTTCAACTCCCTTTCCGGGATTCTATACCGGGTTGAAAATAAAAAACCGTGGAGGGAGTTTCTTTCAACTCCCTTTCCGGGATTCAAGCTGGGGAGTTCCCCTAATAGCCGCTTTGCTCGCAACTTTCAACTCCCTTTCCGGGATTCTAAGCGTCCACCTTATACTTGCCATTGCATCCGGACTTTCAACTCCCTTTCCGGGATTCAAACGGGGGGATTAGATTTTAAGGGTAACAATAAAATCGTCTTTCAACTCCCTTTCCGGGATTCTTCTTTGCATTTTATTCCACCTCCTCTGAATCGCTTTCCTTTCAACTCCCTTTCCGGGATTCTCTGAGAATATCAACAAGCCAAACGGAGCAACAGTTATCTTTCAACTCCCTTTCCGGGATTCAATCAAGGTGCCTGGATATACGTAACGCCCTCCCGACTTTCAACTCCCTTTCCGGGATTCCAATACCCCAACAGTATAGCTTGGGGGTCACAAAATTGTCTTTCAACTCCCTTTCCGGGATTCTCGCTCCTGCTACAAGCCCCGCAGGCATTTGGGAAAGTCTTTCAACTCCCTTTCCGGGATTCGGAGTTCAGAGAAGCTTTAGCAGACGTCCCCCTCAGCTTGGCTTTCAACTCCCTTTCCGGGATTCCAATATTCACCATCTACTGGCACGCAGTTGAGCTACTTCACTTTCAACTCCCTTTCCGGGATTCCCGGAGTACGAGCTTGGGATCAAAGCTCCGAGGACGAATTCTTTCAACTCCCTTTCCGGGATTCTATCTGGACGTAGTCTAGCTTTTCAACCGTTCCGTCTGGACTTTCAACTCCCTTTCCGGGATTCCTAACACCTCCCCCCGCCTCCTCCAAAACGGCAGAAGGCCTTTCAACTCCCTTTCCGGGATTCCGTTATGAATCACGACCTGGAGAGCCTTGCGGATGAGATCTTTCAACTCCCTTTCCGGGATTCCTTTCAATGACAGCAACCTGATTTTCTTGGCTCAGTCTTTCAACTCCCTTTCCGGGATTCTCGTCTTGGCTGAGTTAGCGCTTGACAGAGACTACATACCCTTTCAACTCCCTTTCCGGGATTCTGACCCAAAGATAAAGCTCATCCACGTGAAAGAATCGACTTTCAACTCCCTTTCCGGGATTCTTTGCCTGTTCGCTATCGGTAGCAACTTTCTCGCTCATCCTTTCAACTCCCTTTCCGGGATTCCTATGAGTATATAAACATATCCGGGCTGGGGGTCGCAAATCTTTCAACTCCCTTTCCGGGATTCGAAGCTCTTCTCAAACGTTTCATCATACTCTTGCTTGAGAACTTTCAACTCCCTTTCCGGGATTCTTTGAGAGTATCAGCAGGCTAAACGGAGCAACGGCTGTCTTTCAACTCCCTTTCCGGGATTCTGAGGAAACGGACGAAGATAAGAAAAAAGAGAGCTGATCTTTCAACTCCCTTTCCGGGATTCGAAGAAGAGAAGCCTGTAGAGGCATCAAGTGAAACTATAGCTTTCAACTCCCTTTCCGGGATTCCGCCTCAATGTTTATAAAGAACACAGTGCATGTTTTGATCTTTCAACTCCCTTTCCGGGATTCGCGAGCAAAACCAGCGCGACGTATCCTGGTGGTGCAGGCTTTCAACTCCCTTTCCGGGATTCTGAGGGCGGAGGTAAGTGATCATGGCCGTAGCGGCTGGGAAAGCTTTCAACTCCCTTTCCGGGATTCCGATGCTCTTCTTCCCCCTCTATACCCCTATCCCCTCTCCTATCGGTAATATTTTTGATACGCCTCCGCTGCTATACTACCTGCGCTCGAGTATATAAAGAGCAGCGGAGGCACCCCGCTCGCACACAGTTAAAGAATGATCCCAATATTGCACTGAATTTTCTCAATTCTGATGAATTGTGAAACAAAGGGTCGTAAACGATAAATCCCCCCTCGCACCGCTCCCCCAAGGGGAACATGATCCTCAGGGATGCTGATATCGATAAGAGGATAATGTTCCTGAGGAAGAGGATGACCCCGATAAAGATAAGGGGGTGGAACTGGGAATCTCCTCCCGTCAAACCAGCTATAAATATCGGATTGGGGGTAAGTGAGCTCGTCTCAAGGTACTGCACGACTATGAGGGACATATACTTGAGGAGGGTGCTAGGGAAGAAGCCCAAGCCCAACGCTTTGATGATGAGGGGCGTTGCCTACCATAGTATAATATCGCGCGTTTACACCGATGCTAAGAGAGTAATATTCAGGATGGGGATCGTTCAGGGTTCCGTTCTGCTTGAGGAACTTATGAACATGGCCGGGCCTTCATCTAGAGAGGTATCAGCTTCTTCGGGCCTCGATGATACCCTTACTGAGGAGCTCGAGTCCCTTTACAAGTTCTTCGCTATACAGATAGCTGCCGAGATAGACAGGAACCTCTCGAAGCACCCCTACATAGAGCTGGACTCCCTGATATACAGATCGCTGCCCGTGACTGAGAGGGTAGTAGATGGGAGCTTATTGGGGCTTGGGAAACAGCTTAAAGTGGATCTCCTCTCGGAGGGCGGAATAATCATGGATATAAAGACTGGAGATAGGAGGGACTTCCACAGGCTCGGTCTAGCTGGCTACGCTCTAGCTCTAGAGGCAGACTCTGGGATACCAGCTGATATAGGCATATTGGCTTACCTCAAGGTCAATGGGAGGCCTCAGGTGAGCTACGATATATTCGAGCTGAGCGATGAGCTAAGGATGGAGTTCCTCTCGCTAAGGGACGAGGCCACTTCGATAGTATCGAATGAGGAGGATCCCGGCATGCCCCCGGAGTGCAGTGAGCTCTGCCCCTTCCACGGTGTCTGCCATGAGGAGAAGGATAGTGATATCTAGCTACGGTATATTCATCGGGAGTAAGGGCGGGAGGATAGTCATAAAGAGGAAGGAGGATGTTCTGGCTGAGATACCTGCATTCGAGATCTTTCAAGTCGTGATGGATACTAAAGGGGCTTCTATCTCGACTTCAGCCATGAGGCTCCTGATGAGGAACGGGGCGGAGCTCCTGATAACTGACGGAACCAAGGTTATCGGGAAGCTATCCCCGGCCAGGAAGGGGGCTAATGTCAACCTGAGGATGAGGCAGTACGACATAAGGGATGGGAGGGAGGGGCTGGAGCTCGCTAAGACATTTGTAAGAGGTAAGTTGATTAACCAATCGGACATGCTGAAGTCCCTAGCCAAGAACAGGGATGATCCGGTGAGGGGGGATCTCAGGAGGAGCTCCATTGAGATAGAGAGGATAGCTAGAGAGGTAGAGGGGGCGGAGAGCACCGGAAGTCTTTTGTCGCTGGAAGCTGAGGCAGGTAAGATATACTGGTCTTCGATAGCTGAGATACTTCCCCCCGAGGTGGGGTTCGAATCTAGGAAGAAGAAGTACGAAGATCCGTCGGATCCCTTCAACATCATCCTGAACTACCTCTACTCGATACTTATGTCCGAATCCTGGTTCTGCCTCGAGGCCGTCGGGCTGGATCCATTCATAGGCTTCCTCCACTCCCCAAGCAACAGGAGGCCCGCTCTAGCTGCTGATTTCATGGAGGAGTTCAGGCAGCCCGTGGCTGATAGGGTCGCCCTATCGGTCATACAGGAACTCCCAGACCCCCTGGAAGGGAATAGACTGAGTTCCGATGCTAAGAGGAGGATATTGAGATCTTATGAGGAGAGGATGAGGACTCATGTCACCTTCAGAAATAGGAAGCTCAGCATAAGAACTCACATGAAGCTCCAAGCTGAAAGGCTGGCTGGAGCGATCCTGGGGAGAGCTCAGTACAGGCCCTTCAGGGTGAAGTGGTGATGCACGTCCTCGTTATATACGATATAACGCCGGATGACGTGAGGCTCAAGGTGGCTAATATCTGCAGGGACTTCGGATTAGTCAGGATACAGAAGAGCGCCTTCCTCGGGATCCTGGGGAGTGAGAGGAGGAAGGAGATGAGGGTGAGGCTGGAGAAGGCGATGAAGGGAGTCAGGGGGAATGTACAGATATTCCAGATACCCGAGCCCTTCGCCGGGATGAGGGAGATAATAGGGGAAGTTGAGGCAATTGAGGAGGAGAACGTGTTCTGATCCAGTTAACGTGAGCGAGCTGAGGCAGTACCATTTCTGCCCCATGGTAGTTTACTTCCACAGCACCGGGATCTATGAGGAGGAGAAGGAGTACATGAAGGCTGGGAAGGAGAGGCAGGAAGATCTCATGATGAAGGAGAGGAGGAGGGAGACCCTGGCGGGCCTGAGGAAGTTGAAAGTTGATGAGAGGATTCAAGGGCTGAGGCTATCTAGCTCAAGGCTCTGCCTGACCGGAGTCCTGGATCTAGCTGTGAGGATCGGGGAGGAGTGGGCGGTAGTCGAGGTGAAGAGCGGGAAGAGGCCGGAGGTACCGAGCTTAGGTCACAGGGTCCAGCTGGCCGCTTACAGCATGCTCCTGGAGGAGAGGCTCTCCAGGGTGGTGAGGAGGGGCTTCATCCTGTACGAGGATGGGCTAGTGGAAGTTGAGATATCGGAGGGGCTGAGGCGACACGTCCTCTGGACCCTCGATAGGATCAGGGAGATAATCGAGGGGAGGATCCCAGAGGTCAATAGGAGCGGGAAGTGCCGATCATGCGGCTACTCCCTTCACTGTCTCTGATGTAAGAGATCACTCCGAATCCCTTCGATCTCAAGCCCCCTAAGTTAGCGAACTCCCCGAACCTCAGGAGGGCATCCACTTTCCTCAGGAACTCCTCGTTGTAGTAACTCATATTCGCTGCGAATTTCGCAACGCCTACGAACCCGACGTAGAACTTCCCCTCATCCTCTATCTTCTCCGTCCTTATCTTCAGGCCGGAAACTACTATTGCCCAGGAATCGAGCCACTTCCTGAACTCCTCCCTCTCATCCTCACTCTCCATATCCCCGAAGAAAGTGTTCCAGCTCTTGTGAAGGCTGCTTATGATCCTAGAGGGGATGGGCATCGGTATGAAGACGCCTCCCCTCACCCCTCCCTCGGCCCTGAGGAAAGTGGGAGTCCTGAACCTTATGGAGAACTTCCTGACAGCTGAGCTAGATGATATCAAGTACTTCGGGTCCATGGCTTCCACTCTCACGTTCCTTATATCGAAAACTCCAAGCCTGGTCCTGAAAGTCCCCTCTAGGATCGCTTTAGTCAGGGCATCGGTGAGCCCCCTGCTGAGAGTGGTGACGTCCAAAGTGAGGGTATCTTCCTTGAGGATCAGGGGCCTGACGGCGAAGTCTGTCGGTATCTTCCCGGATCTCCTGATGGCTATGAGATCCGGATCTATTGATTCCAAGACGTCCATGACGATCGAATAAGATGCGAAGCCTGGAAATCCAATTATCTTGAAGTTGGGTGGTGCTGAGAGCCCTATAATGAACCTCTGCATCACTCCCTCCAATAGGGCTTACATAATAAGGTTAGCGATGCCTCCGCTGCTCTTTATATACTCGAGCGCAGGTAGTATAGCAGCGGAGGCGTATCAAAAATATTACCGATAGGAGAGGGGATAGGGGTATAGAGGGGGAAGAAGAGCATCGGAATCCCGGAAAGGGAGTTGAAAGCTTTCCCAGCCGCTACGGCCATGATCACTTACCTCCGCCCTCAGAATCCCGGAAAGGGAGTTGAAAGCCTGCACCACCAGGATACGTCGCGCTGGTTTTGCTCGCGAATCCCGGAAAGGGAGTTGAAAGATCAAAACATGCACTGTGTTCTTTATAAACATTGAGGCGGAATCCCGGAAAGGGAGTTGAAAGCTATAGTTTCACTTGATGCCTCTACAGGCTTCTCTTCTTCGAATCCCGGAAAGGGAGTTGAAAGATCAGCTCTCTTTTTTCTTATCTTCGTCCGTTTCCTCAGAATCCCGGAAAGGGAGTTGAAAGACAGCCGTTGCTCCGTTTAGCCTGCTGATACTCTCAAAGAATCCCGGAAAGGGAGTTGAAAGTTCTCAAGCAAGAGTATGATGAAACGTTTGAGAAGAGCTTCGAATCCCGGAAAGGGAGTTGAAAGATTTGCGACCCCCAGCCCGGATATGTTTATATACTCATAGGAATCCCGGAAAGGGAGTTGAAAGGATGAGCGAGAAAGTTGCTACCGATAGCGAACAGGCAAAGAATCCCGGAAAGGGAGTTGAAAGTCGATTCTTTCACGTGGATGAGCTTTATCTTTGGGTCAGAATCCCGGAAAGGGAGTTGAAAGGGTATGTAGTCTCTGTCAAGCGCTAACTCAGCCAAGACGAGAATCCCGGAAAGGGAGTTGAAAGACTGAGCCAAGAAAATCAGGTTGCTGTCATTGAAAGGAATCCCGGAAAGGGAGTTGAAAGATCTCATCCGCAAGGCTCTCCAGGTCGTGATTCATAACGGAATCCCGGAAAGGGAGTTGAAAGGCCTTCTGCCGTTTTGGAGGAGGCGGGGGGAGGTGTTAGGAATCCCGGAAAGGGAGTTGAAAGTCCAGACGGAACGGTTGAAAAGCTAGACTACGTCCAGATAGAATCCCGGAAAGGGAGTTGAAAGAATTCGTCCTCGGAGCTTTGATCCCAAGCTCGTACTCCGGGAATCCCGGAAAGGGAGTTGAAAGTGAAGTAGCTCAACTGCGTGCCAGTAGATGGTGAATATTGGAATCCCGGAAAGGGAGTTGAAAGCCAAGCTGAGGGGGACGTCTGCTAAAGCTTCTCTGAACTCCGAATCCCGGAAAGGGAGTTGAAAGACTTTCCCAAATGCCTGCGGGGCTTGTAGCAGGAGCGAGAATCCCGGAAAGGGAGTTGAAAGACAATTTTGTGACCCCCAAGCTATACTGTTGGGGTATTGGAATCCCGGAAAGGGAGTTGAAAGTCGGGAGGGCGTTACGTATATCCAGGCACCTTGATTGAATCCCGGAAAGGGAGTTGAAAGATAACTGTTGCTCCGTTTGGCTTGTTGATATTCTCAGAGAATCCCGGAAAGGGAGTTGAAAGGAAAGCGATTCAGAGGAGGTGGAATAAAATGCAAAGAAGAATCCCGGAAAGGGAGTTGAAAGACGATTTTATTGTTACCCTTAAAATCTAATCCCCCCGTTTGAATCCCGGAAAGGGAGTTGAAAGTCCGGATGCAATGGCAAGTATAAGGTGGACGCTTAGAATCCCGGAAAGGGAGTTGAAAGTTGCGAGCAAAGCGGCTATTAGGGGAACTCCCCAGCTTGAATCCCGGAAAGGGAGTTGAAAGAAACTCCCTCCACGGTTTTTTATTTTCAACCCGGTATAGAATCCCGGAAAGGGAGTTGAAAGTCTATCCAAAATGAGCTAGGACGATCGCTTTTCTGGCTCGAGAATCCCGGAAAGGGAGTTGAAAGAGGGAACATGAATCATGAGGAACAACTCCTTGTTCCCTAGAATCCCGGAAAGGGAGTTGAAAGGTCTCTAACTTCGCTTCGTACGGGCTTATAATCGTTTCGAATCCCGGAAAGGGAGTTGAAAGTTACATCGGGATTCCGGGGCTTTTAGCCCCATTTGAATCCCGGAAAGGGAGTTGAAAGCGTTGCTCGGTGCGGGCTCATTCAGCTCGAGAGCGTAAAAGAATCCCGGAAAGGGAGTTGAAAGACTCAATCTTAATAGGCGTGTCCTTGGGAGCGGTGATGAGGAATCCCGGAAAGGGAGTTGAAAGATCTATATCCCCCTATAACTATAGCTATATTTCTGCTCCGAATCCCGGAAAGGGAGTTGAAAGTCGTCAGATTAACGAAAAATATTCCGGGGGCTCAGCTGGGAATCCCGGAAAGGGAGTTGAAAGTTAACCCCTACTTATTGCTTATTGTATTTATCTCTCTCTGAATCCCGGAAAGGGAGTTGAAAGTGGGAAGAAAAGGGGGCAGAGCTTAGCTTCTTGTTTGCTCAGAATCCCGGAAAGGGAGTTGAAAGGGAATGTAAGCCGGGACATGCATCCATGCGAAAATGATGAATCCCGGAAAGGGAGTTGAAAGTCGAAGTCATCAGCATGCTCACTTACATTGTATATAAGAATCCCGGAAAGGGAGTTGAAAGCAAATACTTCATGAGTTCTACCATAAATGTACTTCTTTGGAATCCCGGAAAGGGAGTTGAAAGTTGTAATGAGCCAATCAAGTACTGGTGGGCCTCCTATAGAATCCCGGAAAGGGAGTTGAAAGAGCGTTCTAGCGGAAGTGTTGAAAAAGAGCGGCTTTGAGAATCCCGGAAAGGGAGTTGAAAGCCAGGACATCCTGCACCAGGAGATCCTGGCCATCAGAATCCCGGAAAGGGAGTTGAAAGCTCGATACTTCGCGGAGGATAGCGGCCTCGACCTCCGCGGAATCCCGGAAAGGGAGTTGAAAGCAAGAACTGAGCCGTGTAGATATCTCCAACCTCTTCGTGGAATCCCGGAAAGGGAGTTGAAAGTCTCTCCCCCCTTTTTGTTCCCGTAGGTTAGCATCCTCGGAATCCCGGAAAGGGAGTTGAAAGAGCATTTCTCCGAGCTCGTATAGCTCCTGCAATGTAGCGGAATCCCGGAAAGGGAGTTGAAAGTTCAATACCTTCAGCTCCCTCTCATCCAGCTTAGCTCTGAATCCCGGAAAGGGAGTTGAAAGGCTTTAGCGTTTTTACTATTGCATTATACATTTCTCCGAATCCCGGAAAGGGAGTTGAAAGCTGAAAGAACTGAAAATTTTCATTAGTCTGGCTATTGTGAATCCCGGAAAGGGAGTTGAAAGACCAAGCATGACACCGGGCTAAAATGCTTGTACGCTAGCGGAATCCCGGAAAGGGAGTTGAAAGCTGTCAGGGCACTCCTGAGGCTCGCAGAGATAGAGACTGGAATCCCGGAAAGGGAGTTGAAAGCGTTTGGCTTAAAAACACAGGTCAGTGCTCCTTCAGAATCCCGGAAAGGGAGTTGAAAGACATCCGATTTAACAAAAACGATTATAGACCAACTCGAATCCCGGAAAGGGAGTTGAAAGCAATCAATATTTCTTCAATGTAGCACGAAAAAAGCAGAATCCCGGAAAGGGAGTTGAAAGCACGCTCGCCCCGGAGAAAAGTAAACGAGAAAAAAAGAATCCCGGAAAGGGAGTTGAAAGTCTCGAAGATCCTCCTCAAGTCTCTAGAGGTCTGAACAGGTCTCGATGAAAAAAGGATTGAAAGGCTCTCTTTACCGAAAATCCTTTTGGGTAAAATGCCTTTTCATTCG
>Ga0080004_1096365_pt1 | contig 11108 bp, 9 predicted proteins | sample WasSprMetagenome_FD_69207 | JGI IMG/M metagenome (GOLD analysis project Ga0080004, IMG submission 69207) | Sulfidic aquatic microbial communities from Washburn Spring, Yellowstone National Park, USA - WS (SPADES assembly) (version 2) | ecosystem: Environmental > Aquatic > Thermal springs > Hot...
AACACCACTAAAGAAACTACCTAGAACCATATAGCCTATGACCACGTAGAGGTAGTTCAACGCTATTAACGCGAAGAAGTGGGGGGTGAGTTCTAGATATCCTCTACCAAATAGTACAACAACAAGCTCTCTCGACATAACAACCGAGAAGATAGTTATAGGGACTACGAGTAGTGAGGAGTATTTAACCGCTAGCGTGAACATCCTCTGCAGATCTCCACTATTACTACTCAATTTGGAGAAAGCTGGAAAAAGAGCTGTTGAAATAGGCCCCATCACTATTGTGATCAAGACTATGAATCTAAACGCAACATTAAAACTACCAACAACATAGTCACTAGCTATTCTCGAAAGCAAAGCGTTTCTATAGACATCGACTAGTGAAGAGATAACACTAGAGGCGTAAAGCGGGGCTCCATACACGACCATCTCGCGAAGGATAGACACCTGAAGTCTTCCCGCGCCGTGCTTCACCTGCTTTACTAGAGAGTAGTATTTGTAAGCATAGACCCCAGCGATAGTAGCTGATATAGCATAGGCCAAGGTGTTTCCAAGTAGTGCACCTGTCAAGCTCATTCCAGCTACTATTAGTAGCGGTGCTAGTATCGATCTAAGTGCCTGCTGAGCGATGCTCACGATTGCTATCCTCTTAGTATCAGTGAAACCCAGTAAGATTCCAGTAGAAGCCACTATGATGGATTGGAAAAACACTACTGGGAGGAGCACTAGTGTGGGGGTCGCTAGCTCTGATCTATTTACAAGCCACGTTGTAAGCTCCCTTATGAATACATATCCAAGTAGAGACACAATAAGAGACTCTAGTGTGATAAATAACACTCCAACCTTGATCACATCGACGAGAACTCCGCGCCCTCTAGCCTCCTGTAGACTAGAGATGTACTTTGTCAAGGCAGCGTTAACACCAAGCCCTGTAAAAACCGATAAAAACCCCACCACTGTGAAGACGAGCGAGTAAGCCCCATAGAGCTCTGGGCCGAGAAGCCTCGCTACAATTATACCGCATATAGCAGACAACACGGTTGCAACTGCGCTTCCACCAAATAGGAAGAAAGCCCCTCTCGCCGTCTCCTCCGCGATGGCTATAAATGACAACTCCTCTTTACTCAATTAATCAGCCTCCCTCTCTAACATACTCAGCGCTCACTATATCATAACCATGGAGCTGACCTCCTCCCTGCCATGAATGGCGAGGGTTCCTGCGAGGGCGGGGAGGTTTGGGACTACATCCCCTCTCCCCGAGGGTTCAATCCCGGGCCGGGTCTTCGGCCCATTACCCCTACCCCAAGCGGGGCTCGGGGCTATAGACACTCTATCTATATCTATCATCGCTAATAGCTCAAAACACTTAATACTCATCACCGAGAACAATTGAATAGAGAGAACTTATAAGCTTATCTCTCCATCCCCGCCTTAAAAGGCGAGGCTTTCAGTTGTAAAAACTACACCTCACTATGTGGCGTTCTAATGCCTAGATGACATGTTTATTAATCGCACAATTACTTAGTAATCGAGCGGTGGGTTTATGGAGCTCGAACACCTGATCTCGAAACTAATAATTCAAGAGGCTAGTAGAGACTTACTTGAACACCTAGAGAACGACGTGGTGGTGGTTGGTGCTGGTCCATCGGGGTTGACAGCTGCAAAATACCTCGCTGAAAAGGGGCTAAAAGTAGTTGTTTTAGAGAAGAGGCTTAGCTATGGTGGTGGGATTGGTGGAGGTGGTAGTCTATTCCACAAGGTGGTTGTAGATGAGAGAGGCATTGATGTTCTAAGAGACTTCAAGATCAAGTATAAAGAGACCGATGTGAAAGGCTACTACGTTGTTGACGCAGCTGAGCTCATGACTAAGTTAGCATATGGAGCCTTAGAGGCTGGTGCAAAGATCATTCTTGGCGTCGAAGTTGAAGACTTGATCGTGAGAGAGAACCCGTTTAGAGTTCTCGGAGTGGTCTTTATGTGGAGTGCTATAAAACTCGCTGGGCTACACGTAGACCCCTTATTCATGGTGGCTAGAGCTACTGTAGACGCTACTGGACACGATGCTGTCTTACTAAACATCTTGGTGAAGAAAAACAAGAACGTGGGCATCGAGCTAAAAGGTGAGAAGTCTGCTTTTGCCTCTAAAGCCGAGGTAGATGTAGTAGAGTATACGGGTAGGGTGTTGCCTGGTCTCTACGTCGCTGGTATGGCTGTTGCTGCACTACATGGTCTACACAGGATGGGCCCGATATTCACAGGAATGCTACTGTCTGGTAAGAGAGTGGCTGAGGCTATCCTGAGAGATCTTGGTGTGACACGTTGAAAGCCCATAGAAGAATACCAGTAGCGATGACCATAGCTGGTAGCGATTCAGGTGGAGGTGCCGGCCTAGAGGCTGATCTCAAGACTTTCAGCGCTCTAGGGGTACATGGGACAGTAGCTGTTACTAGTATTACAGCTCAAAACACGTACACCGTAACCGCTATACACGACCTGCCGGGCTGGATGGTGTATGAGCAGATCAGGGTTGTACATGAAGACATGGGGATCGACGCTGCAAAGACCGGGATGTTGAGCAACTCTGAGATCATAGCGAGCGTGGCCAAGGCTGTGAAGGACTTTAATTTAAAACTCGTCGTAGACCCCGTTATGGTCGCTAAGTCTGGAGCTAGGCTTCTACGAGAAGACGCTATTGACACGCTAAAGAATCAACTACTACCACTCGCCCTTGTTGTGACTCCAAACGCCATGGAGGCTGAAATACTAGCTGGGTTTAAAGTAGACACTGTTGTCGATGCTGAGAAAGCTGCTAAGGCTATTCATGAGAAGTATGGAGTGCCCGCTGTTGTTGTTAAAGGGGGGCACTTGAAACACGAGGAGGTGGTAGACATCTTATACTACAATGGAGAGTTCTACTACTTTAAATCGCCTAGATATCCACATGGGTGCTTCCATGGAGCGGGCTGTGTATACTCAGCTGCCATTACAGCCTTTCTCGCCAAAGGATACGACGTGGTCGAGTCGATTAAGGCGGCAAAAGAGTTCATAGACCTGGCAATAGACTACGGCATCAAAGTTGGGAAGGGGCACTGCCCTGTTAACCCCTTAGCATACCTCGAGATCCCAGCGTTGAAGTTTAAGGCTATGGAGAGCGTGAGGCGAGCTGTAGAACTACTACTTGAAAACCAAGACGTTGTGCTTCCACACACACCTGAAGTGGGGATAAACGTAGTAGAAGCCATAGACCCTAGATACGCTAGAACTCCAGACGACGTAGCTGGCGTCGAAGGTAGAGTCGTCAGAGCTGGAAACAAACTCGTAAAAGTCGGTGAGGTCAAAATGGGTGGTTCAAGTCATCTTGCAAGATTCATCTTAACACTACTTAAAGCTGGCCACGAGGTGAAAGCCGCTGTAAACGTGAAGTACAGCCCAGAGCTGATCGATAAAGCTTTGAGAAAGGGGTTTAAAGTAGTCTTTATAGACCGTAGGCTTGAACCTTCAGAGATAAAGAGAGCGCCGAGCGGGTCAATGGAGTGGATAGCTTCACAAATCCCCATCGAAGGTGGCGTCCCAGATGTGGTATATGACGTTGGTGATGTTGGAAAAGAGCCGATGATTAGAGTGCTAGGAGTAAGCGCGATAGAGGCTGTAGAGAAGCTACTAGATATTTTGAAATAACATTTAGGGGTGCACGGTCTCTTCAATTAATTCAGAGCACTAGTATGTAGTACGCTATTAAGCCTATGGTAGTCAACAATACAAACCTCCTAGAGGCTAATAGGGATCTATCATGGAGGATGCAAGGAGGCGTTGACGAGACAAGTGTGGCTAGATAGGCATAAACTCCAATAGTGTATCTATCAATGCGTGGTAGTGGTAAGGTTGAAACCATGTAGTACGTTGCTATGACCAGCAGGGCCACGATCACTGAGTATACAGTGTAGAACCTTGATTTCTCCATAACAAAACGCCTTAAATTGCGTATTTCATCAACATACGTCACAACGGACGCTACGTACCCACTATTTAAATGCACATATGGTATAAGTTGTGAAAGCAATGAGATAACTCTTTTAGATAGTTGTGGAAGGTTCAACTTGCTGCTAGTGGTGATGGGGCTAACCCCATTAATGAACCCCAGCCATATCAACTGATACTCTTCGATAGGTGAGGATTTTATCGACTCGGCTAGAGCAACGTCTACCGGCTCCCCCATCGTAGACCTCGAGTAGATCTCATCTAGTATCCTAATAACCTCCTGCTCGGCTTTGAGCACTTTCGACAACTTAAACGAAGCGATAACGTGTAACACAATACATATTATGACGTGAACGAACACCCCGTAAGGCTGGGTAAAAGCCATTAGTACCCCAGCTGAGATCGCCCCTACATCTAGCAACACAAGCTCTAAGGGCACCCCGAAGTATATCTTAGACGCGATGGTGACTGACAAGTAGTACGTAAATATCCAGGTTAAACTAATAAACAATACGCCAACATGACTTGGCACGCTAAAAGTGGGTAACACTATAAACGCGAGGAGTCCTAGTAGAGCTGCCATTAGGGCCTCATAAGCCAACTCAACGATCCTCATAAACTCCGAGATCTTAGCCTTTAAGGATGTAAACTCTTGTTTTAAAGCGTTTGAGACTAACGTATACGTGTCTCCAGTGGTTAAAAGCGTTTTGCTATAATCTCTGAGGAGTTGAGAGATCTTAGCTCTCTCGTACAAATCACTCAAGCTTACAAGAGCTTTACTAGGATCACCCACAATAGACTCTAACGTCACGTAGATCTTCGCAAGGTCGAGGTAGCACTGGTTGATCTCGACATCCTTGTTGTATATAGCCTTAAGCAAATCGTATATTTTAAGCCCTGATGCTTCGAACCCAGCGAGGTAAGCTAAGAAGTCAATGTAGTAGTCATCAAGGCATTTCACGTGTCTACACCTCGCTAATAAAGGGTTGCATGTTGTTCAAATTCAAAATTAAATGATGTAAGTGACACCCGAGCGATCGTTGGGCGCTATTGCGTTGACTTCTTTTGAGTAGAATTTCGCGAGTTCCTCAGACATGGTGATCACGTCGAAAACCCCTCTATAGACTAGGTTTTGAAGAAATTCAGACCTTCTCGAAATCTCTGCAACTAGCGCGTCACGTGACCATCTGCTTTTAAGTCTCATACTACTGCTTACTATATCTTCAACACTTGAAACCCTTGAGCTCTCACTTATAACGTATGTGAGCTCCGCATCTTCGTTCACCTCTGCAACAGTCTTAACTTTTCTACCCGCAGGGTCTGCCGAGATCACAACTATGGTCCATATATTGTTCAGCAGGCTCTTTGGAATGGAGATCGGTGGTGCTATGAGTCGCTTTATAACAGAGTCTGGCGTATCAGCGTGTATGGTGTTTAAAACGCCGTGTCCAAGCCTTGAAGCTTGAACTAGTAGTCTCGCCTCTATACCTCTAACCTCACCTATGACTATGTAGTCTGGGCGCCTCCTCATCGCAAATTTCAGTAATGTGTAAGAGTCGATCTGCGTTTTACCCGAGAAGACCTCTACTTTCTCCACTAAATGCTCTAGAAGCCCCGTAGAACCCATTAACTCTGGCACGTCTTCTATGACTATGACTTTACGCCATGGTGGAATAAGGGTGAGTAGTGCTTGTAGAAAAGTGGTCTTCCCAGCGCCCACGTGTCCTGCTATAACTATCCAACCTTTCTCCTCTAACACTAGCCAGAGGTATGCAGCTACTAGTGGATTTAGAACTCCTTCATCAATCAACTTGGTAACAGTCCATACGAAAGCCCCCTTCTTGCGAATAACCACACTACTACCAGTTCTAGAGACGACATCTCCATAGACTAGACTTACCCTTATATTGCCCTCGTAAGTCCCCTCTGCTAAGGGGTTTACAAGCGAAATGTGCTTACCAATCCTCCTCGAGATCGAGAGCACGATCCTATCGACCAGGATGGGGTCGACAACAATATTTGTCTTTACCCACCCACTTCCAGGGAGCTTGTTGTGGACGACATAGGCTCTGCCTACATTTTGCGATAAATATATGTCTTCGATGTAGGGGTCTAGAACTAGTGGTGCAAGCGGACCTAGCCCGCTGAGGATTTTGAAGTATAAGTAGTCTTCATGGTCATTTATATTCCACTCTACGAGCCTTTTATGTACGGTGTTAGAGTCCTTAGTAAGGATGTTTTCAACAATCATGTTAACAATTCTATCATAATCTTCAACGTTATGTAGAGGCTCTTCAATTACATAGTAGACATCGCTCTTAACATTGCCAATTTTTACCCGTACTCCACCTTTCAACTCGTAACTATAGAGTACTTCGTCTAATTCTATGTGCTCAAGTCTATAGAGCTTTAAGTAAGGTTCGAAAATCGATTTTAAAATCTCTTTTAGATCGACTGGCTTTCTCTTAGAAAACACAGGCTTAGACAGCTCTTTTTTAAGCATAATGAGGGGGGTATGTGAGAAAAAAGAATATAGCTTATGTAACAAGCTCCCTCGCCTAGACGTTTGTCTAAATCACTCTCACAGCTATAGGCTCTGTTGCAACGTTATTGTAGAGTATTATGATGTAACGTGGTGTAGATGTCACGTTTGCTATACTAATAGTCCTAGCTTCACCTGACGGTACTGAAGCCGTGATACTAAAGGTTGTCTCAACGTTGTTCAGATCTATAATCCTTACAGCCGTGATCCTCGCCTCTCTGTCTCCAACATTTTCAACTGTAACGTAGAGCGTCTTGGTAGCGTTAATGTAGTATGCATTGTGAACTATGAGCTTCCCTTCTCCAATAGAATTCAAGTAGCTTGTGACTAAGTTGTATATCAACACCGCGCCAGCTATTGTTATAGAGAGTAGTATGGCTGTTGCAACTATGGTGGATACTCCTTTCAACCCGCTCACCCATAGTTGCTTATGGGTGTTTTAAAGCGGTTCAATTGATTAGAAATAAAAGGCTTACCGGGTAGGGTTCGCCGATACTATTCCCTAGGTCTTTTAACTTGATGACTATTAATGAGTATATCGTAGTGTGTTGCTTATGTCGCAGTATGACGAGATTTATAGAGCTGTTAGTCCAGCTGAATTCTTCTACAAGTATAGAGAGATAGCTGGCTTTGCAAACCCCGCAAGGGCTATCTATCAAACCGTACGAGAGCTGGTCGAAAACGCGTTAGACGCTACCGATGTTCATGGGATACCTCCAGACATTAAAATCGTGATCAAAAAGGCCGATGAGACACAAGAGTTCTACCAGATCACAGTTGAGGATAACGGCATTGGTATACCACCAAATGTCGTTCCAAACGCCTTTGGAAAAGTACTATTTAGTAGCAAGTATATCATGCGACAATCACGAGGCATGTATGGTCTTGGCGTTAAAATGGTCGTTCTATACGCACAAATGACCACCGGCCGCCCCGTTGAGGTCATTACTAGCAAGCCAAACTACAGTAGGATCTACTACTTCAAACTGAGAATAGATGTAAATAGAAACGAACCAGTGATCTTAGAAGCTGGTAGCTGGAGAAAGACTAGAGATTGGCATGGCACAATAGTATCTGTAACGATCGAGGGAGATTGGAGTAGGGCTAAAAGCAGAGTACTAGAGTATATCCACAGGGCCGCTACGGTTTTACCCTACGCTAACATAGTATTAATAACTCCTGAAAACGAGCTCATATACTACCCGAGAATAGTGAACACGGTGCCACGTCCCCCTGTAGAGACGAAACCCCACCCTCAAGGAGTGGACCTCGAGTTTCTCACTAATCTAGCTAGGAGTGGCGGTTTCTCAACCCTCGAAGAAATGCTAACTAGCAGTTTTCAAAGCATTGGTAAAGTTACAAGTAGACAGATAATCCAGGCCGCAGGCTTAGATCCAAACAAGAGACCAGATCAGTTAACAAATGAAGAACTGCTAGCCCTACTGAACGCCATGAGAAGCTATGAGAAGTATAGGCCTCCCTCACCTAAATCCCTATCTCCACTTGGCGAAGAGATCATCGTGGCGGGGCTCAAGAGAGCCTATGAACCAGAGTTTGTCACTGCTATTACACGAAAGCCTAGCGCCTACAGCGGGCACCCCTTCATAGTAGAGGTGGGTATAGCCTATGGCGGTAAGACGCCTATAGCAGAGGAGAAGCCCATAGTGTTGAGATACGCTAACAAGATCCCCTTACTATACGATGAGGCGACAGACATGGTTGTAGAAGTTGTGAAAGAAGAGATAAGCTGGGACAATTACTTAGTTACATTTCCAGCTCCGCTAGTAGTGCTCGTCCACATCTGTAGCACAAAAGTCCCCTTCAAAGGCGTTGGCAAGGAGAGTATTGCCGATATTCCAGAGCTTCGTAGAGAAGTAAAACTAGGGGTAATGGAGGCTGCCAGAAGCCTCAAGAACTACATTGCAAAGAAGCTAAGAGAAAAAGAGGCGAAGAGAAGGGCCGAGGCTGTAGCAAAGTATATACCTGAAGTCGCGAGATGTCTTGCCACAATACTTGCAGATGAAAAGAACCCCTCCTCTATAAAAGACACCCTTATTCAAAGGCTATCTACTATAGTTGCAAAAAAGACCGGGGTCTCACTAGATGTAATACAAAATATAGTGAAATCTATCGAAACAGAGGCTTAGGTGAACAACATGACATCAAAAGTCGACGTTGAAGCTCGGAAAAGGGCTATTGAAGTAATTAAAGCCGCTATGAGAGAGCTGGTTGAACAGATCGAGAGAGGGGAGAAACCCACCCTCATAATGCCTAAGAGGACGCTATCAAACACCATTTACGATGTAAAGCAGAAGATACTACTACTAGGCCCCGAGCTCCAGAAGAGGTCGTTCACAGATATCAACGAGTCTAAGAAGTTCATGCAGACGATACTAATGGCGTCTATAATATTCAACGCGCTTCAAAACAACGAGTACCCTACGATCCGTGACCTCTACTATCGTGGGAAGCACTCCATATCCTATAGATCCATAGACGGCAAGCTAGTATCTGAAAACACTTGGGATGAACAGAGAGAGTCTGACAGTGTAATTAGAGATCTAGAGGTCCTACTCGCAGTACTCCGAGAAGACCTACTAATACTTAGCAAAGAGAAGGGTAAAGTCGTAGGAAACCTCGTCATTAGGAGCGGAGATGACACAATAGACTTAAGTAAAATGGGGCATGGAGCCTATGCAATAGAGCCCACTCCCGACCTAATAGAGTTCATAGATGTAGACGCTGAGTACGTCTTGGTTGTTGAGAAAGATGCTGTATTCCAGCAACTACATAGGTATGGCTTTTGGAGAAAACATAGAGCGATCTTGGTTACGAGCGCTGGTCAACCAGATAGGGCGACGAGGAGGTTCGTGAGAAGGTTGAGTGAGGAGTTTAAGCTACCAGTCTACATACTGGCAGATAGCGACCCATACGGGTTCTACATATATAGCGTGTTCAAGACAGGGAGTATTACACTCTCATATGAGAGTGAAAGGCTAGCAACACCCTCAGCGAAGTTTATTGGTGTATTGATGACCGATATTTTTGGAGATGAGATCTTTAGAAAGATCATTAGGAACAGAGACGCGAGGAAAGCGCTTGAAGAGCTCTCACCTGGAATCTCGGAGTTAAAGCCAAAACAGCCATATTTAACAGAGGCTGAGAGAGCAAACTTCATAATTAAAGCTAAAACTAAAGATCTCGAGAGGGCTGTAGAGCTTGTAGGTTACACCGTAGCTGATGTTTGCATCGAAGACAAAGAGGCCAAGAATAGAATAAAGAGGAAAGAGGGTCTTACTGGATATCCATGGTTCATAACCCCGCATTGGGTTAGAGAGCTTTGTACGTTTTTCAATACGCTTAGTAAGCTAGAGATAGAGGCAATGGCTAGTAAGGGGCTAAAGTTTCTAGCAGATAAGTACATACCCGAGAAAATAGCCAGCGGCGACTGGATAGATTAGGAGACGAGTATCAGTTGAGACAGGTCTTCTCATCTTTTAAATCAAACCCGTGGATTCATCATCTAGATGGATACTAGTTTTCTAAACCCTAATTTACTCTTCTCTATACTCGATTATATCGTGAAAAGTGTTCTTTTTACAATTCTCGCAGTAGTGGTATAGTTGTCTATACTCTCTCTTTAGAGGGAAACTAACTAGAAGCCTCCACTCTCTACCACACTCTCTACATCGAAGTACCCAGTGACCCACATTAATCACCACTAGTCTCTCCTTGTCTATTCTCACTAGGATTGGCTGGTTTAACTAGCCCCTTTTCCACTAAGAGTCTAAGTGCTTTCTTTAACGTCCTCCTGATAAAGCCTCGTTTATTTAGGCTCTTGAAGATGTTAATAGCCGTTTTCCTTATGCTATTAGTTCTAGTCAAGTCCATTAAAATCTTTCTATCTAACTCTGATAATTCACTTTGTAAATATCTCAGAGCTATTCTTGCAATATCTGCTGGGCTTAAGCCCATGTAGGGATCTTCTAACGGTAGGTTATCAAGCCTTTGTACAATTTCAAATTCTAGTATTGTGAAGTATTCATCTTCGTCGATGTCACCATACACATTCTTCAGCTCCTTGATTAGATCCTCTACTCTTTCATAGCCTTCTATTCTAGCCTCGTACTCACCAAGCTCTTTTAACTTCTTATAGTAGACTCGAGTGATCCTCGCCTTAGCTATAGGCCTGCCACCAGCGTGAATTATGACCTCTTCATATCTAGGCTTATAAATCCCCCTCCGTATAGTGGCTCTCTTCTCTCCACTAAGAAGCATATCTATGTATGAACCTTTAAGCATTAAGTGCCTTCCAATAAACTTAATTCTAGTTCGCGACGTCTACAACCCCCTGTTGAGGGCTGTTTTGGTCTTTATATTCATTTGTAGCATCTATGTTTGTTGATTTATCCCCGAGAAGACTTATAAGCTCTCAGAGCTTGTATATTTCTCTGGTGACCCCGGGTTCTCGAGACCCGTAGAGGCTGTGAGCCCTAGGCGACTAGTGGGGGGCCACTGCGGTGAGCGGGCTCGGGAGACCGTTGAGAAGTAGATGGTGGAGGGCCTCGATATGAAAGGCAATGACCCA
>Ga0080004_1133194_pt1 | contig 11107 bp, 11 predicted proteins | sample WasSprMetagenome_FD_69207 | JGI IMG/M metagenome (GOLD analysis project Ga0080004, IMG submission 69207) | Sulfidic aquatic microbial communities from Washburn Spring, Yellowstone National Park, USA - WS (SPADES assembly) (version 2) | ecosystem: Environmental > Aquatic > Thermal springs > Hot...
GGTTAGATTTGCCTGTTCTGATCCACCCAGCTTTCCCAACCTCATATAGTGGGCGTGAGTATGAGAAGGGGTATGATCTGGCCCAAGCGTTTGGTTGGCCCTTCGAAACATCGAATCATCAAGCTGGTGCTCCCCTCTGATTAACTTCAGTCTCATTTTTGATAGAGCATTCACGTTAACCCCTAAGTAGGAGGGCGCAGCAACTATGCTAGCATTTTGCCCACATTATAACCAGAAGCCCCATTGATCCCTGGTCCTGGCCAGGTGAATGCGCCTACCATATATAACTTCTCGATTGGAGTGTGGTAGGGAGACTTTAAGCCAGTTGCAAAGGGTCTGAAGAAAAGCTGTTTACCCACGAAACTGCCTGAATCGCGGTCTCCTTTGATTAGATTTGGGTTCATCCTCTCGATTTGAGGGGGGGTAATTACGATCCTCTTTATTATCTTATCCTTCACACGAGCATATTCCTCCAAAATATCGATACAGCGATCTGCATATTCCTCCCCTACTGATTCCCACTTTACATCGTAGGGTACAGTAGCGACTAGCATCCAGAGGATCCACTCATTACCGATAACCCTCGTGGGGTCATATAGCGAGTTATTATCTGTCATGAAGAAAGGTTTCTCTGGAAGTTGACCGTTAATGGCCTCGTTCGCCGCCCTTGCCATGTCTTTCAAATATGGCCCAAAATGCGTCGTACCTGAATCCTTAAGGTCGTCGGCATCCCATTTCGGAGGCTCCCTGAGTAGGGCGTGGACCATCAGCGTAGTCGCGGCGAAGTGGTAACCCTTCACCTTGCGGATAAACTCTTTGTCCAAATATTCCTCTCCTATTAACTTTAGAAATAACTGCTTTGGCTCCACGTTAGCAACTACGTTCCTCTTAGCGAATACCTGCTTGCCATCGTGTGTCTGCACACCAACAGCTTTTCCATCCTTTATAAGGATACGCATGATTTCTGTATTTGTCTGTATGATGCCCCCATGGTCTTGTATATAGGCTCGAAGGGCGTCGCAGAGTTTACTTGCCCCACCCACCACTATCGAAGCATTATCTTCCTGTTGGGGCATCGCCCAGATAAAGCCGGGAAACATTCCATTTGTTTCCAAGCACTCAGCTGGATGAAGAGCAGACGCACCGAGGAAAGATTTTGCTTCCTCTGATTCAAACCATTCATCCAGAAACGTTCTTGGACTCTCCAGCATAAAGGAGAATAGATCTAACAACCCCTTCTTCTTAAGTTTCCTATAAAGCCAAAAGAGACTTCCATAAGAAAAGGGGTTAGGTGTAAAAAGGATTTTATTGAGAACTGGCTTCATTTTTAGATAAAATCCGTAGAGATTCTCCCAACTTTTCGCATCTTTTTGACTGAATTTGCCGATCTCCTCCATTGTCTTCTTGAGATTTTCACCATAAAGGCAGATACATTTACCGTTAGGAAAAGCGCTTGCAAAGCTTTTTTTGAACTTTACAAGCCTAACCCCGTATTTCTCCATCTCCAATTCCCTGAAAGCTGGTGAGAGAGGTAAATAGCGTAGATGCCCACCAGATAAAACCTCGTGCTTTCTTCCTGGTAATGTCAGCTCTCGAGTCCTGATGGCTCCACCTATCTCGGAGTCCTTCTCAAAGACAGCTACCTTATGACCAGCTTTAGAAAGATAGGTAGCACAGATCAGACCGTTATGTCCAGCACCAATAATTATGTCGTCGAATTGCAGCATAAAAGATCATGTTGACGCCGTCATATTTAAGTATTACAAGCTTTCAGGAAAATAGAAGCTTTCAGGAGTCTGCTCTCCCATCCTCTTTTTGAGTCTCTGGAGTAGGTGTTTGAGCTTGGTCTGCAGGTCTCAAAATGTTTTGGCGCTATGGGCTTATAGGCTTTAGGGGTTGGCGGTATTCTTGATGGTGTGTAGGTTCACTCTTCCTATATTGTAGGCTATGGCTTTCAGGTATAGCTCTCTTCTCTGCAGGCTTCTCCTCTTGGATGATAGATGGTTTCCGAAGCACCTCTTCAATGATGAATAGATGCCTTCAACCCTCGAACGTTTATGATGCCTCTTCAGAAACGCCTCTCTATCAGCAAGGTATGACTCCACCATATCCCTCCATGCTTGGCACCCCTTCTTGTTCACCTTCGTGTTCTTCTTAGCCATCGCAGACTAACCTCATCCAACACTGTATGGCGATAAGGGTCTATGGGAAGGGAGATCAAAAGCCATCGACATCAAGGTAAATTAGTTTCCTTCCACACCCGATTAAGAGCGAACTTTTATAAGGGAGGTTATCGCAAGCCTATACTATGGGAATAAGGATACGTAACATAAATAGAGATTATCACAAGCTGAGCTGGTTTGGGCCGGAATTCGACTATAGGATTATTTACTGGCCCGTGACGGGGTCGAATCTAGCCATGATATCGTATGTAAAGGCAGATGTGGGCACGGTGGGGCAGGAGCATTTCCATGCTGGCTCTGAAGAATTCGTATTCGTACTTGAGGGCGAGGGTTATGTGGAAGAAAAGGAAGCTGGAAGAAAACACACCTTCGGCGAAGGCGATGTAATCCTCATAGAGCCGCGAACTGTGCACAGGGTAATCTTCACAAAACCTCAGGTTGTGGTAGCTGTTCAAGCTCCGCCTGATTATGGATTCTTGAGAAGAGACGATCTGCTTAGTAAGATGCTGGATGAATATCTAGCGAAAAGGCTAAGCTACCTTTAACTGATGCACAACCTTAGCTTTGCAAATGACAAACGATGAGGCCCAAGCTGAATTGGATAACTCTTGTATTAATAAACTCTCCAACGTTAGCTTACCCTCCGCAGACGTACCAAACCCATAAGCCCCTCGGGAAAGAGTAGCATAACAACAATAAGAAGCCCTCCTGTAATAAGAAGGTTTACCTCCGCAAATCCCAAAAAAAGCTCTGATAACGCAAGGAATATGCAGGCACCAATAATCGGCCCGGGGATCGTAGCCACCCCACCTAAAATCGCTCCGAATAATGCACAAACAGTCCAGGTCATCCCGAATATACTATAGGGTTCAATGTAGGTTATATAGTATGCATTTAGCGCACCCGCCTCACCGGCTAAAAAGGCACATACACATAGCGCCAGCACTTTATACTTAAGTGTGTGCACACCCAACATCAAGGCGGCGTCCTCATTCTCACGTATTGACTTAAACGCTAAGCCAAACTTAGACTTGGCCAGAAATGAGCTTATAAGGATCGTTATGATAAAGAACCCGAGCCCTAGGTAGTAATAGGGTAATAAGCTGAATCCTATAGGCGGGGTAGGTAACCTTAGCCCTGAGCTGCCACCAGTAACATCCTGCCAATTAATCATTATTACCCTTAATGTTTCATTGAGGGCCAGTGTCCCAATCGCAAAGTATACGCCCCTTAACTTGAAGCAGGGTATCAGCACAAGCCCAAAGGCTGTAGCCATCACACCAGCTAGAACAAATGAAATCCATATCGGAGTAGTACCATGTAACCAGAGCAAACCTAGTGTATAGGCTCCTATGCCGAAGAATGCGCTGTGACCGAGGTTTACCTGCCCAGCATACCCGCCTAAAATATTCCAGCTCAAGGATAGAATAGCGTAGATGAAAAAAAGTATTATGAAATGAAGAATATAAGTGGTTCTCACAAGCAAAGGAACTACAGCTAAGGCTGTAAACACGATTATGGAAGGTATGCAACCTAGAGCGTCTTTTCTGAAGCGCGCAGTCACCGTTTCTAGTACCTCCCAAACAACCCCTTAGGCTTGAGGAGCAGCGTTAACAAGAAGAGCACAAACGGGATAGCATCTCTGAAGCCTCCACCTACAAGAAAAGAGCCGAATGACTCCGCTATACCAATTATGACACCCGTCAAAGCAAGAGGAAGAAAGCTCCCCATTCCAGCGAGCACAACTACTGTTAGCGATTTGAGTAGATAGAGAGGACCAACGCTCGGCTCGAATGCATACATTAGACTGATGAGTGTTCCTGCGAATCCGCAGAGAGCGGAGCCTATTCCGAATGCCAGCAGATACACACGACTCGTGTTTACTCCTTGAAGTTCTGCTACCTCATAATCTTGCATAGTGGCTCTAATCAGCTTTCCGAAGTAAGCTTTTGAAAGGAAAATGTGGAATATCAATACTGCTGCAATAGACAAAATGAACACGACAAGCCGAAGAATAGTGATCGTGACTCCTCCCACGATGAAGGTGTTTGTAGAATAGCTTGTTAAAACCGCTCTTGTGTTGCCAGTCCAGAGTAACGTGTAAACGTTTTGGAGAAATAGCATAAGCCCAAAGGTTACCACTACTGGCTGGTCAAATCCTTTTCGAACCGTTCGAGAAAGCGTAACTCTATAGCACAGCATGCCAAAGAGGAAAAGAGTGGGGCAGGTCACCGCTAACGTGATAAACGGATCCACCCCCATGAGACGTGATAACCAGAAAGTCATATAAGCCGCAAGAATTAGAAATTCGCCGTGAGCAAAATTAAGAATCTTCATAACACCTAACATCAGTGCGAGGCCAAGGGCAGTTACCGTGTAAAGTCCGCCCACAAGAACGCCCCCAAGAAGAAGCTGTGTAAATGTTGCGCCACCAACGTAAAGAGCCCCGCCTGCGCACAGCGCTATTACCGATACCATCAACAGTAAGCGCCTAACCTTCCTTCTCATTTACCTTACACCTAAGTACGCTTTCCGTATCCGTTCATCTCGTAGCAGGTCTTGACCAGCACCCTCTAATATAATTTTACCCGTCTCGATCACGTACGCCCTATCACAGATCTTGAGTGCCTGCCTGGCGTTCTGTTCAACTAGTATCATAGATGTTCCCTCCTCTTGAATCGCCTTGATTGTTTGAAAGAGCTTCTGAATCACGACTGGTGCAAGCCCAAGCGAGGGTTCATCAAGTAAAAGGAGCTCAGGTCTTGACATCAATGCCCTTCCTATGGCGAGCATCTGTTGCTCTCCGCCACTTAAGGTACCTGCAAGCTGGTCTCTCCTTTCTTTTAATATAGGAAAAATTTGATAAATAGTTTTTAGTGTTTCTTTCATCTCTTTTCGAGCACGAGAGATACAAGCACCTACTTCAAGATTCTCGATAACCGTCAGGTACGGAAACAACCTTCTTCCTTCTGGAACGTATGAAATGCCACTCTCAACAATCTTATGTGTAGGCGTTCCTGTTATATCTGCACCCCTAAACCTTATGTGACCTTTCTGCGGCTTTAGAAGCCCGCAAATACTCTTTAGAAGTGTGGTCTTTCCCGCACCGTTTGAACCTATTACCGCAACCAATTCTCTTTCACCTACTGTCAACGTGACATCGTGAAGCACCTTGAGCTGGCCGTAATACACATCAATATCCTCTATCTTCAACATACTCTTCACCCAAGTAGGCTTGAATGACTTTCGCATCATTGGCGATCTGGGAGGGGATGCCTTCCGCTATCTTTCTCCCCTGATTAAGGACAATGATATAATCTGAAGCGTTCATTACAGCCCTCATAACGTGCTCAATCATCAGAATCGTGATTCCCTGCTCTTCACGTATCTTAGAGAGCAGAGGCAGACTTTCGTCCACTTCGGAAGGATTCAAACCCGCCAAGACCTCATCTAATAAAAGAAGCTTAGGATCGGTCGCTAATGCACGTGCCATTTCAACACGCTTCTTCAAAGCAAGTGTCAGATTCTTGCATAACCGCTGAGCTACATTCGTTAGCTCGAGGAGTTGGATGATCTCTAGGGCCTTTTCCTTCGGATCGCGTCTGCTCTTCCTACCGCCGAAGGTTGCTCCGACAAGAACATTTTCTAACACGGACAGGTTTTCAAAGAGTTTAACAATCTGAAATGTTCGTGCTATACCTTTCCAGCAGATCTGATATGGTTTTAAGTGAGTGATATCTTCACCTTTAAAAAAAACCCTGCCCCCATCCGGGCGCTCAAATCCGCAAATCAGGTTGAATACCGTAGTCTTACCTGCGCCATTGGGTCCTATAAGTCCAAATATGCCCCCCTCCTCAATCTGAAAGTTAAGGTTATCAACCGCGGTGATCCCACCAAATCTTTTCGTCATCCCTTGAACCTTAAGCATAGTTCTCCCTAATCTTTACCTTATTATTATTTATACTTTACTTTTAAGGCGGGGATGATGTTACGATTAGGTTTTAGCGTTTGGTGCTTTCTTTGGTTGTCATATGTCTGCTTATAGACAATCAAGGCGAAAATTCTTAAAGTGAGAGAAGGTAAGAGGCAGCTTCTCGAAGAAGAATATCAGAACTACCAGATATATTTGAAAGGCGACAAAGACATCAAGCTTTATTCTGCAACGAAGCAACAGGCTGACAAGTTCCTCATGCGGCTCAGAAGGCAGAATGGTGGTCTGCTTGACACTACAAGAGACTATCCGCTGATACTTAGGAACAAGATTCGTAACGAAGATACAAAGCTCACACATTATTGAATGAGAATCCCAGTTGCGGGAAAGAGGGGTGGAATAAACTGTCCCCGCATTCTCACCCCCACTTACCATCCCACGTTAGCAAATAAACTTTAGTGTAGTTCTTCAAGCAAAGATCATCACCGCACGGAAACCGTCTCCTTAAAAGAATTCCCTGACGGTAAAACCGATGCAGAAGAAGCCAAACAGGCAGAAGTATGCAACCGGTCGCTTAAAGCAGATTCTTCGCTATAGGCTTTCTAGTAGTCTTCCATACCCCTTAATCATCTCGTGAAACCCTGCCATTCTTAAAGCCTTCCAGAATGTCGCTAGACTACTACTCACAACAGGTTTACGCAGGTCTCTCTCAAGTGGATCGACAATCTCAACGGTACGCCAGGCTCCACAACTTATGAATACACCATCGGCTTCAGGAGACTCTTCATAAACCTTTCGGGCAAGTTGATACGGTGCGTCCAACCCCAATTTTGCTATCTCGTTGGGATCTACCATTTGTAGGCCTTTAATGCGGAGTACCTCAAAACCAGCCGCATTGAACAACTTCGCTTCAAGCTGATTTAGGCTGTCTATGTAAGGGGTGGCGATAACCATCTTTCTTACTTCCATCTCCTTTAACGCATCAACAACGGCTGTAGTCGTTGCAGTAGCAGGGATTTTTGTAATGTCTTCTATTCTCCGAATAATTTCTTTGTCATAACCGAATCCTTTCACAAAGCTGCCTGACGGGCAAGCATAAACGATCACGTCAACTCTGGCCTGAGCTAATAATTTAGAAGCGTTGTCAACCTGCTCATTCATCTTCACCAACTCATCCTCACTCACCTTGCTGAGTGGCAAAAGCGTAAAATTGAACGCCACTCCCTCCGGAGCCATTCGATAAAATTCGTATTCGAGTGACGCACCCGCTGCGGGTTTCATCACCCCTATCTTCGCTCTCCAACCACAGCCCATGCGAACAACCCCTGATTACCTTAATATCTACCTCGGGATTATAGAACCTTCCAGGCTCCTCGCTCACAGACGACTTGACCATCTACTTCTACTGTCATGTTTCGGGTCAGGGCGTCGAGATGTATGTTGCTGCGGATAGTCCCTCCGGGATATACCCTGGAGTTATCGCCGATTGCAAGGTGAAGTGTCCCGAGTGCACCACTTTCCTCCTTTCCTGTGCCTGTGGGTTCAAGGTGGCTTGTACCTACGCCTATTTCGGCTATGCAGTAGGCGTTCACATCGGCCTTCGATAAGATCCGCTTCAATCTATATGCCTCAGCCCCTCCCCTAATTTCGACCACCCTACCCTTCTTAACGACCCATTCTATAGGTTCTCCCAAAAGACCTATGCCTACCATATAAGCGTCCACGACAAACTTGCCCTCAGCAGTTTCTTCAACGACACCGAAAGTTACCTCACCCCATTTCGGAATCGGCCCGGTGAATGGTCCCCCGGATCCCCAAGGTCCAGATCTGTCTTTGACAGGCATGACTACAAGCGGTTTCCTGCCTTCGATGGACAACTTGATATCTGTACCTGCATCCGTGGTTACTTTCACCCACTTATGACCAGTCAACGCTAGGGCAATCTTCCCAGTCCTCTCCTTTATCAGTTGAATGTCATGAGGAGTTATGCACCACTTGTCCATTCCACTTTCAACAGCCGCATACTTTGCACCAGCGTCAATAGCCTCCTTGTGTGTATCGTCTGATGTGGCGAGTCGGCCAGCATACGCGGAATCTGTACACGCAAATATGACATTACTACTCTTCATTGCAGCAGCCATATGGCGTGGTGGTTTAATCAATTCAGGCTCCTCGGGGCGAGCCATCGCAAGCGTAACTTGAGCAGTTGCATCTAATACAACTGGGTTGGCACCCAAAGCGCTTGCTGCCGCGGCCAAAGCATTAGCCGGCAACATATGATCAGCATCGGCAATTATTAGGACATCATCACCCGACTTTACCCCTACACAAGTATCTACACATAGGAAAGCGTTCTTCATCAAAGGTACATAAGACACTACCAATCACCATCTACCTGTCTCTATCTAACATTTATAAACTTTACATAATAGCCCTCTGAGCTGAGGGCTTCCTATCGCGGAATCATAGTATTGGGCGTTGGTGCACCAGTTTACATTTGGTTCTAGAACTTTTTCTATTGGCTCTTTTCCAAGCTTTTCGGGATACCACCAGTTGTGTTCAGCTCTAACTACTGAAGGATGAATGCCTAGAAATAGCTTTGCTTTCATTTTACATTTTCCGGTTGGGGTTTCGACATAAACCCAGTCTCCATCCTTAATTCCATATTTTTCCGCTGTGGTTGGATGTATTTCGACTAAAGGATCTGGGTGTAGTTCCCTCATCCAGGGTATCTGCCTACCCTCCGAATGAAAGAACCCCCAGATTCTACCACCAGTAGTTAAAATTAATGGATACTCCTTTGCCAGTTCAGGTGTACTGTATGGGCTTTGGGGTGGTTCAATGTAAGAAGGTAGAGGATCTACTCCTTTGCTCTCAGCTAGTGAAGCCCAGATCTCTACCTTGCCTGACGGTGTATTAAATCCTGGTTTTCTATCTGGACGCTCCAAACCTTTTTCAAACTTCTTATACAGAAAAGGTAAGTATAAGGGAGCTTTTTCGCGAAGCTGTTTGAAATTGATACCAAGAGCGCTAAGGCAGAAATCAAATAACTCCTCTGGTGTCTTCCATGGCCACTTATCGGGGCATAATCTATTTCCCAGTTCACAAATAATCTCGATATCCGACTTAACTTCGCCTATCTGTACAGCTTTGTTATGGCAATTTAATGGAGACCACCAGCATGTTAAATTGTCTCTTTCAACCCACGATGCAGCAGGTAGCACTATATCTGCCACGTAAGTCATGGGGCTCGGCAATAAATCGCTCTGAACTATAAACTCAACCTTCGTCAACGCTTCATAAACCTTCCTCAGATTCTCATTCTGTGACAGGACACATCCTCCACCCAAGCTTACAAACGCTTTTACTGGATAAGGTCTTCCCGTAAGTATCGCGTCCCAAACGTCATTATGATTAGCTCCTGTAAAGTAACCTGCCGCGAGTAGCTGATATTTCGACACATTCAATATTTTTTTCCGTTGGGGTGCAGGTAAATCAAGAAAGCCCCAGGCGTCAGCACTTGTTATTATGTCACGTCGAGGCTTTTCAGACGTCCATCCACCAGGAATATCAAAATTTCCCGTCAAACCAACTAATAAGCATATTAGTCTATTATTTTGAAAACTGTTAGTAGATTGATCTAGCGATACCCCCCACCATATCGCTGCTGGTTTGCTTCTCCCAAATAGGCGTGCAGCCTCAATTATCTTATCCGCAGGGATCCAGGTTATTTCGGATACAGCTTGGGGTGTATACGCTTCTAATCTTTCTAAGAGCATCTGCCAAGCTGGTTTACATTTAACAGAAACACCCTCAGCCAGCTTTAACTCCTGCTCCCCTTCTAGCGCGGGTTTCACATCACCTTTACTATACTTTAACTCCTTTACATCCCAAATTGCGGTGTCGTTGGTTCTTAGATCCCAGACGACAAAGTTAGGGCTCTGTTTTCCAGTCAGCTCTGCCTCTCTAAGTAGGGTTCGTGTATCGGTTCTAACGAGAAAAGGAGCGTTCGTCCAAGATTCAACGAACTCTTTATCATAAAGCCCTTCTTTGACAATTACGTGTAACATTCCCAGCGCTAAAGCCGCATCGGTCCCAGGCCTAATTTGTAACCATAAGTCTGACTTATAAGCGATCCAAGTCAACCTGGGGTCAACAGTTATCATCTTCGTCCCCATACGCATTAAATCAACGAACCAGGGACCGAACATGTGGTGATTAGCTGGTAGGGGATTAGCCCCCCAGACTATCAGACACTCAGGTTTACGCCATCTAGAATCCCTATACCTATTAGGGAAGTGGTGTGCGAAGTCCACCCAAGGATCAGGCCCTGTGCCAAATGTTATACCCGCCGCCAGCGCCTTCGGAAAATAACATTCGTAACCAGGAGTTACCCAGTTAGGGCTTCCGAAACTGTAGCAGAGTTTGCTAACCCAGGCGGTTAATCCACGCCCAGTTCCGGAATGGAAAGCAACTGCTTCTGGACCATACTTCTCTTTTATTTCACTTAGCTTCTGTACTATAATGTCGAACGCTTCGTTCCACGATATCCTTTCAAATCTTCCTTCACCTCGTTTTCCTACTCTCTTCATCGGGTATTGAAGCCTTTCTGGATGATAAACTAGATGTTTAGCTGCCAAAGCTTTAACACATAAACGGCCTTGGTTGTCCGGATGTTCTCTATCTCCTTCAATTTTTATTAACTTCCCATCTTTTAGATAAAGCAGCACACCGCAGCCAGAACGATTACAAGCGTTTCCACCGCCGGTGCAAACACTTTTTATTACTTCATAATCGCCTTCTTTTCGCCTCCAAGCACTCAACGTCATCCCCCTTTTTGTACACCTTCACGTTTCTATATAAGTTTTGCTCTATGCGGGAGGTTGTCTATTTTCCTGAAATTAGTATACCCTCTTGTCAACAGGATGAGGGCTAGGTGGATATGTAGTAGGGGATCACGGTTCTTCATCTATGGGAAGCTGGATCCTGTTAG
>Ga0080004_1136179_pt1 | contig 11106 bp, 8 predicted proteins | sample WasSprMetagenome_FD_69207 | JGI IMG/M metagenome (GOLD analysis project Ga0080004, IMG submission 69207) | Sulfidic aquatic microbial communities from Washburn Spring, Yellowstone National Park, USA - WS (SPADES assembly) (version 2) | ecosystem: Environmental > Aquatic > Thermal springs > Hot...
CAGGTGCCGGTTCCTGCCCTCTCCGGTGGCGCGCATCACCCCCGTGGAGCCCGACCGTGCGACCGTCCTTTTCGGCATCCGGCCCTGCGACCTGGCCGCCCTCTCCTTGCTGGACGAGGTATTCCTGGGGGGCAACTACCGGGACACGTACTGGGGCAGGCGGCGGGAACTGACCGCGCTGGTGGGCTTGGCCTGCGAGCGGCCGGACGAATCTACCTGCTTCTGCACCGCCTTCGGGATCACCCCGGGGACGGCCGGGGGCGCCGACCTCATGCTCTACCCCGGCGGCGACTGGCTGGGGCTCGAGGTGCTCACCGAGCGCGGGCGGGCCCTGCTGGACCGCGTCCTGGCGGGCGGGGCGCTTTCCCTGGGCGAGGCCGGGGAGGCGGGGGAGCGCCTCAAGCAGGAATACCTGACCCGGCGCGTCCCGCTGGGAGACCGGCTCCGGCCGGGCGATCTGTGGAAGGAACTGGACGGGCGCTTCGAAGACCCTTACTGGCAGGAAGCTTCGCGGCGCTGCCTGGGCTGTGGCATCTGCACCTACCTGTGCCCCACCTGCCACTGTTTCCTGGTCACCGACGTGCCCAAGCGGGACGACGGGGTCAGGCTGCGCTGCTGGGATAGCTGCCAGTTCAAGGACTTCCTGCTCATGGCGGGGGGCCACAACCCCCGTCCCACCAAGAAAGAACGCACCCGCCAGCGCTTCTTGCACAAGCTGAACTACTTCGTGCACCGGTACGGCCGCTACCTGTGCACGGGCTGCGGGCGCTGCGTCAAGTACTGCCCGGTGGGCCTGGACATGGCCACCGTCATCGCCGACCTGCGGGGGGTGACCCAGCATGTCTGACCTGGTTCCTGCCGGCGTGCCGGGAGCCGCCGACGCCCGCCCGTCCGGGGCGGGAGCGGGCGGGACGAACCCCATGATGCCCCACCTGGCCCGGATCGAGGAGATCGTGCCCGAGACCGCTTCCGGGGACGTGAAGACCTTCCGCGTCCAGTTCCTGGATCCCGACGTTTCTTTCTCGCACCTGCCCGGCCAGTGCGCCATGGTATCGGTGCTGGGCGTGGGCGAGGCCATGATATCCATCAGTTCGAGTCCCACGCGGCCCCGTCCCCTGGAGCTGGCCGTCAAGCAGGTGGGCCGGCTGACCGCCCGGCTCCACGAAATGGAGCCGGGAGACGTGATCGGCCTGCGGGGGCCGTACGGCAACCACTTCCCCATTGAGGACATGAAGGGGAAGGACCTGCTCTTCATCGGAGGAGGCATTGGCCTGGCACCCCTGCGGTCCCTCATCAACTACGTGCTGGACAACCGGGCCGATTACGGCAAAATCGACATCATCTACGGGGCCCGTTCTCCGGGGGACCTCTGCTTCAAGCGGGAGCTGTACGAGGTGTGGCCTTTTGCTCCGGACACCAGGGTGCTTCTCACCGTGGATCGGGGGGACGAGGAGTGGAAGGGGGCCGTGGCCCTGGTCCCCCACTTCCTGGAGCAGGTGCATCCCGAGCCGGAAGGCAAGATTGCCATTACCTGCGGGCCGCCCATCATGATAAAATTCACCCTGGAGTCCCTCAAGAAGCTGGGCTTCGCCGATGAGCAGATCGTCACCACGCTGGAACTCAAGATGCAGTGCGGCATCGGCAAGTGCGGGCGGTGCAACATCGGCTCCCGCTATGTGTGTCTGGACGGGCCTGTGTTCACCCTGGCCCAGCTCAAGGCGATGCCCGCTGAGTACTGAAGGTGGGTGAAAGGGTGGAATCCGCCGCAGGCACGGGGGCTGCCCTCGCTCTCCCGGGCCCGGGAGGGCGTGTACCTTTTCGGGGGGCGCGCTGGGCGTTCCTCGCCCGGGACATGGACAGGGTGCGCGAACTGATCCGCATCACCCTGGAGACGCCCGACGGGCTGCTGGGAGAGGCGGGGAGACACCTTCTCCGGGGCAAGGGCAAGCACCTCCGCCCCGGCCTGGTGCTGCTGTGCGCCCGGCTGGGCGAATACCAGCCGGAGCGCGTGATCCCGGTGGCGGCGGCGGTGGAGATGGTGCACATGGCCACCCTGGTCCACGACGACGTCATCGACGGCTCCTCGCGGCGCCGGGGTTGGCCGACGGTGAACGCCACCTGGAACTCCCGGGTGGCGGTGCTCCTGGGCGATTACCTTTTCTCGCGCGCCCTCACCCTGGGTTCCCGTTACGGCGGGCAGCAGGTGGTGGACCTGCTGTCCGGTGCGGTCGAGGAGATGTGCAAGGGAGAGATGGACCAGGAGGCCCACCGCTTCGATCCCGATCAGACCGAGGAGCAGTATCTGGCCCGCATCGGCCGCAAGACGGCCCGCTTCATCGCCGATTGCTGCCGGGCGGGAGGGTTGCTGGCCGCCGTGCCGGCGTCCACCCTGGACGCCCTCGGGAACTACGGATACAGCCTGGGCCTGGCCTTCCAGATCGTGGACGACGTGCTGGACTTCACCGGGAGCAGCGCGGAGATGGGCAAGCCGCCGGGGAGCGACCTCTCGGAGGGCGTGGTCACCCTGCCGGTGATATACGCGCTCAGGGGTGACAGGGGGCCCTGGATCAGGGAGGTGATCCGCCAGCGGCGGGTGGGAGAGGAAGAATTGCATCGGTTAAGAAATATCCTTCAAGAAGATGGGTATCTGGAGAGGGCCAGGGACCTGGCTCGCGCTCTCAAGGAAGAGGCCCTGCAGGCGATCTCCTGCCTGCCCCCGGGGCGGATCACCGCCCTGCTCGAGGAAGCGGCCCAATTCGTGGTGGAGCGGAGGTTTTAGCGAAGATGGCTCCCAGATCCGCCGAGTTGCGCATCCCCGACGCTGCCATCAGACGCCTGCCCGTGTACCTGAGGGTGCTGGAGGAACTGGCCGAGGACGGGGTGGACGTGGTTTCCTCGGCCGAACTGGCCGCCCGCGTGGGTGTCACGCCGGAGCAGATACGAAAGGACCTGGCCTACTTCGGTGCCTTCGGCACCCGCGGGGTGGGCTACGACCCCGTGCTGCTGGGTCGCAAGATAAAGCGCATCCTGGGCCTCACCAGCGAGGTGCCGGTGGCCCTGGTGGGGGCGGGAAACCTGGGCACCGCCCTGGCCCGGCACAACCTGGCCCGGCACAAAGAAGTCCGGATCTCGGCCATCTTCGATCGCGACTGGGACAAGGTGGGCAAGTCCATAGGGGGCGTGGAGATCCTGCCCCTGGAGGACCTCGAGAAGGAAATCCGGGCCCAGGGGATCAAGATGGCCATCATCGCCGTGCCTGCGGGCGAGGCGCAGGCCGTGGCGGACCGGCTGATGGACGCCGGGGTAGAGGCCATCCTCAATTTCTCGCCCGCCAAGCTGCAGGGTCGACCCGGGACCTACATCCAGAACATCGACCTCATGACCGAGCTCCAGGCCCTGGCCTACTACACCACCCTGCGCAAGGCGCAGGAAGGGTGAAGCAGGTGGGGTCTCCCCTCTGGCTGGTGTCGGCATCCTGGCTGGACTGGCTGCGGTACCTGGTGGACGTGGCCGCGGTGGCCCTCATATTCTACTGGGTGTTCCGCCTGGTGCGGGGTACCCGGGCCGTCCAGCTCATCAAGGGTATCGTGCTGGTGTTCGTCGCGGGCGCGGTCTCCGACTGGCTGGAACTCACCACCCTCAAGTGGTTGTTCGACCAGGCCCAGATCGCGCTCCTGGTAGCGCTCCCCGTGGTGTTCCAGCCCGAGCTGCGCCGCGCCCTCGAGCAGCTGGGACGGGGGGGATGGTTCGGCCGGGACTGGTTCGCCCGTTCGTACAGCGCCCGTGCGCTGGACGAGGTGTGCAAGGCGGTGGGGGTCCTGTCGCGGGACAAGGTGGGGGCGCTGCTCGTGCTGGAACGGGCCACCCGGCTGGGGGAATACGTGGAGACGGGGATCCGCCTGGATGCGGCGGTATCGTCGGAGTTGCTGGTGAATCTGTTCATCCCCAACACTCCCCTTCACGACGGAGCGGTGATCATTTCCGGAGATCGCATCCTGGCCGCGGCCTGCTTCCTGCCCCTGGCGGAGGCCACCCGGCTGGGAACGGAGCTGGGAGCCCGTCACCGCGCCGCGGTCGGGATCAGCGAGCGTTCCGACGCGGTGGCGGTGGTGGTGTCAGAGGAGACCGGTCAGGTGGCGGTGGCCTCCGAAGGCAAGCTGGTGAGGAACGTGGATCCCGCGGGGTTGCGGGAGATGCTGGACGCCTTCTTCCCGTCGGAACCGCGGCTGTTCCGGCGGAGCTAGCACGGGGTGGCGCGGCCGGGGCAGAAGCCGGCTGCCGCTGTGCGGGGCCGGAGGACGGGGCCCCCGGCGCGGACCGGGTGCCCGGGTGCGGGACGGCAGGTGCGAGCGGGTGAACGTGATCGATCGCTGGCTGGAGAAGGACCTGACCCTGAAAATCCTGGCGGTGGTGCTGGCCATCGTACTCTGGTTGCGCGTGGGCTCAGGGCAGAATCCCGTGGTATCGGTGACCCTGTCCGGCGTCAGCGTGCAGGCGGTGGGCCTGTCGGGCGACCTGGCCGTGGCGGAAATCAAGCCGCCCAAGGTGGACGTCACCGTGCGGGCCCCCCGGGATCTGCTGGACCGGCTGGGCCCCGACGCCCTGGCGGTTGAGGTGGACCTGAGCGGAGCCGGCGCGGGGCAGTTCTCTCTGCCCATCACGGCCAGAGCGCCCCGCGGGGTGCAGGTGGTGGAGATCTCGCCCACCTACGCGCGGGTGAGCGTGGATTACCTGGCCGAGCGGCGCGTCCCCGTTCAGGTGCAGGTGGTGGGCGTGGTGGGCGAGGACTACCGGGTGGAATCGCCCCTGCCCAGCCCTCCCGAGGTGCTGGCCCGGGGGCCGCGGGGACAGGTGACCCGTGTGCGCTACGCCGTGGGCGAGGTCGACGTGACCGGCGCCACCGCCGACTTCTCGCGCACGGTGAACCTGCGGGCCGTGGACGGCCAGGGGAAGGAGGTCCCGGGGGTGACGCTCAGCCCGGCCGTCGTGGACGTGCGCTTCACCCTGGTGAAGCTCCCCCCGGCGAAGGAGGTGGCCGTGCAGGCGACGCTGGAGGGGCGGCTTCCCGCGGGCTACCGGCTCGGGGAGGTGGTGGTGAGCCCTTCGCGCGTCCGGGTGCGGGGGCCCCAGGAGCGTCTGGATGCGCTGGAATCGGTGAGCACGCGGCCCATCCCGCTGGGCGGGCTCACCGGCGATACGGAGCGGGAGGTGGCGGTGGCCCTGCCCCCGGGTATAGTCCTGGCCGACCCCCCCACCGTGCTGGTATACCTGCGGGTGGTCGAGGACGTGGCCGAGAAGCAATTCCCCGATCTGCCCGTGGCCGTGCGCAATCTCCCCCAGGGTGCGACCGCTTCCTGCCAGCCGGCCAGGGTGGAGGTGACCGTGCGGGCGCGCAGGGACCTGCTGGAGGGCATGCAGCCCCGGCCCTGGGTGGACGGCAGCGGCGGGGCGGGCGAGCGGCGGGTGAGCGTGCAGGTGGACGTGCCCTCGGGCGTGGAAGTGCTGCGCGTGGAACCCGCTGAGGGGGCCCTGATCGTCGGCACCCGGTAGGCTCCGACCCCGCAGCGGGCCCGGCCGTGCCGGGGGTCCGGGTGCGGCGACCGCGGGGGGCTCCGGGCCGGGGGATGGGCGGGACGGCCGCCCGGGCGGCGGCCGGAGGCGGGGGCGAATATCATGGAGGAGAAGCGAGGGGGTCACATTGCTGTTCGGGACGGACGGGGTACGCGGGGTGGCCAACGTGGAACTGACGCCGGAACTGGCCTTCCGCCTGGGACGGGCGGCGGCTACCGTCCTGGCGGGGGGAGGCCGCCCGCGGTTCGCCGTGGGGCGGGATACGCGGCTGTCGGGGCAGTTGTTGCAGAGCGCCCTGGTGGCGGGTATGCTTTCGGCGGGGGCCGATGTGCTCGACCTGGGGGTGATCACCACTCCCGGTGTGGCCTACCTCACCCGGTACCTGGGGTGCCGGGGAGGCGCCGTGGTGTCGGCTTCCCACAATCCAGCCGAGTACAACGGGATCAAGCTCATATCGGGAGAGGGCTTCAAGTTCCCCGACGAGGTGGAAGAGCGGATAGAGGCACTGGCCCTGGGTCAGGACACCATGCCCCGCCCCGCGGGAGCAGGTGTGGGGCGCCTGGAGGACGCCCGCGCGGCGAGGGAGCGTTACATAGAGTACCTGGCGGCCACGGTGCCGGGGCCGATCCCCCTGCGGGTGGTGGTGGATTGCGCCAACGGTGCCACTTCCGACCTGGCACCGCGGCTCCTCGAGAGGGTGGGCGTCCGCGTCACCGCCATCAACGCCGATCCGGACGGGCTCAACATCAACGCCGCCTGCGGCTCGACTCATCCGCGGGGCCTGGTCGAGGCGGTGCTTTCGCACGGTGCCCAGGCGGGGGTGGCCCACGACGGTGACGGGGACCGTGCCATCGCGGTGGACGAGAAAGGCCAGATAGTCGACGGGGACGCCATCATGGGCATCATGGCGGAGGCAATGCACCGGGAGGGGCGCCTGCGCGGGGGAGCGGTGGTGGCCACCGTGATGTCCAACCTGGGGCTGGAGGTCTTCCTGCGCGGCGTGGGGCTGCGGCTGGTGCGGACTCCCGTGGGGGACCGCTACGTGCTGGAGGAGATGCGACGGGGCGGGTACAGCCTGGGCGGAGAGCAATCGGGTCACATCATCTTGCTGGATCACGCCACCACCGGCGACGGCATGCTCACCGCCCTGCAACTCCTGGCCACCCTGGTGCGGTCGGGGGAAAGGCTTTCCGTGCTGGCCGGGCGCATCCCGCGCTACCCCCAGGTGCTGCGCAACGTGCCGCTGCCCGAGGGAGTGCGCTATCGCGCCACCCCGCGCATCCAGGAGGCCCTGCGCGAGGCGGAGCACGCTCTCGGGGAACGCGGGCGGGTGCTGGTGCGTCCTTCTGGTACGGAACCCCTCGTGCGGATCATGGTGGAGGGCATGGACCCCGACCTGGTCGCCGGGGTGGCGGCCATGCTGGAGGAGGTGATCGCAGGAGAGGTGTCGGCGGGAGCGCCCGAAAGGGCTGGCTGAGCGGTGGAGGCTGAGAGCGCCAGAACTTCCCCGACCTGAACCGGGGAAGTTGACGAGGATGGGGTTGATCGAAGCATTCGGCGGATGCCCCACGGTTGACCACGACCGTAAGAGGCCTCACAAATCCCGGGAGCGATCCCGGGGACAAAAGGGCCGGGTGGTGAAAGGAGAGGGAGATGTGCGGAATAGTGGGCTACGTGGGTCCGCGGCCCGCGTTGCCCGTGTTGCTCAGTGGTCTGGCCCGGCTTGAGTACCGGGGCTACGATTCCGCGGGTGTGGCGGTGCTGGAGGGAGGCAGGGTACTGGCGTGCAAGCGCGAGGGCAGGCTCTCCCGCCTGGAGGCGGAACTGGCGCCCTACCTGGAGGCCGCCGGCAGCGCGGCACCGGGCGCGTGCGTCCCGGGCGGCACCGCGGAGCGGGACGGCAGCCGCGCCCGGGTGGGCATCGGCCACACCCGCTGGGCCACCCACGGGGTTCCGTCTGACGAAAACGCCCATCCCCACGCCGACTGCCACGGGCGTTTCTGGGTGGTCCACAACGGGATCATCGAAAACTACCGGGAACTGAGGGCCGAATTGCAGGCCCAGGGGCACGTTTTTCGTTCCGAGACGGACACGGAAGTGGTGCCCCACCTGATCGAGAGTCTCTACCGGGGCGACCTGGCGGCGGCCGTGGCCGAGGCGGTGCGCCGCCTGCGGGGTTCTTACGCGCTGGCGGTGATGTCGCCCCTTCACCCCGGCACGCTGGTGGCGGTGCGGCAGGAGAGCCCCCTGGTGGTGGGGTTGGGCCGGGGCGAGAACTTCCTGGCCTCGGACGTGCCCGCCCTGCTCGAGTTCACGAGGGACACCTACATCCTGGACGAAGGGGAGATGGCGGTGCTGAGTCCCCACGCGGTGCAGGTGACCGACCGCGGCGGCCGTCCCGTGGCCAAGGAAGTGTTCCGCGTGACCTGGGACGCCAGCATGGCGCAAAAGGGCGGCTACCCTCACTTCATGCTCAAGGAGATCCACGAGCAGCCGGGGGCCCTGCGGCAGACGCTGCTGCCCCGCCTGGGCGAGGAAGGCGACGTGCGGGCCGAAGAGGACGGCCTGGACCCCGCCTGGCTGGGCCGGTTCCGCCGCGTACACCTGGTGGCCTGCGGGACGGCGTATCACGCCGGGCTGGTGGGGAAGTACCTGCTCGAGGGGCTGGCCCGCATACCGGCCGAGGCGGAGCTGGCCTCGGAGTTCCGTTACCGCCAGCCGCTGGTGGACCGGGACACCCTGGTGGTGGTGATCAGCCAGTCGGGGGAGACCGCTGACACCCGGGCGGCCCTGCGGGAGGCGCGCGCCCGTGGTGCGGGCGTGCTCGCCATCGTCAACGTGGTGGGCAGCTCCATCGCCCGCGAAGCCGAGCGGGTGCTGTACACGTGGGCGGGGCCGGAGATCGCGGTGGCCTCCACCAAGGCCTATTCCTGCCAGGTGGCGGTGCTCACCCTGCTGGCCCTGCACCTGGGGCGTCTGCGGGGGACCCTGCCCGCGGAGGAGTCGCGCCGCCTGGGACGCTCCCTGCGTGCTCTCCCCGCGCTGGTGGAGGAGGCCCTGGCGGGAGCGGGCCGCGTCGCCGAGGTGGCCGGGCAGGTGGCCGGCCACGAGGACGTGTTCTTCATCGGGCGGGGCCTGGACTACGCCGTGGCCCAGGAGGCCCAGCTCAAGCTCAAGGAGATCTCTTACATCCACGCGGAGGCGTACGCGGCCGGGGAACTCAAGCACGGTACCCTCGCCCTGATCGTGCCGGATACCCCCGTGGTGGCTCTGGTCACCCAGCCCGCCCTGCGGGAGAAGACCATGTCCAACGTGGAGGAGGTGCGGGCCCGCGGCGGCCGCGTGTACCTCTTCGCCCCGGCTTCCCTCGCCTCCGGAGCCGCCGGCGTGGAGGTGCTCACCCTGCCCGAGGTCGACCCCTGGCTGGCGCCCCTGGTGGCGGTGGTGCCCATGCAGCTGCTGGCGTACTACGCCGCCGTGGCCCGGGGGTGCGACGTGGACAAACCGCGCAACCTGGCCAAGAGCGTCACCGTCGAGTGATCTGCGCGGCGTGCCGGGACCCCGGGTCGGGTGGCTCCGCTGACGGAGGCAGGTGCCCCCGGGTGGCCGCCCCGGTGGCGAAGGAAAATGGGGGTGGGGGGAAGAATACCCAGGGGATGCTGGGTCTGGGCGTGGACGTGGTGGCCGTGTCGCGCTGGCGCCGCCTGTGGCGGTCGTACGGGGGTCGCCTGGCCGGGCGTGTCTTCGCCCCCGAGGAACTGGCGGAATGCCGGGGCCGGCACGCCCCCGAGCAACTGGCGGCCCGGTGGGCGGGCAAGGAGGCGGTGGCCAAGGCCCTGGGGTGCCGGCCCGGGCCGTGGCGCGACGTGGTGATCCAGCGGGGTCCGGACGGCGTCCCCCGCGTGCTGCTCCGGGGGGCGTGGATGCGGGCCGCCCGCGAGCGGGGTATCCGCTGCTGGCACATTTCCCTGAGCCACGAGAAAGCGGTGGCCGTGGCGGTGGCCGTCGCCCTGACCGGCGACGAAAGGGCGGGCGCCGCGGGGGTCGGGCCGGCGCATGGCACGGCGGCCGTCCGCCCTGGCCTGCACGCGGTGGACGGTGACGCACACGCAGGCGTGCGCCCGGCGGGTGGGGGCGCGGTGCAGGAGACATGAGGGCAGTTACCGGGGTCCAGATGCGGGAGATCGACCGCCTCGCTCAGGAGGAGGCGGCCATCCCCGGCCTCATCCTGATGGAGAACGCGGGACGGGCCGTCTTCGGACAGGCCCTGCGCATGCTGGGGGAGCCGGAAGGGCGCCGGGTCCTGGTGCTCTGCGGTAAGGGCAACAACGGCGGTGACGGACTGGTGGCCGCCCGCCACCTCTGCCATCACGGGGCGGAGGTGAGGGTGCTGGTCACCGCGTCGCCCGAGGAAATCAAGGGGGATGCGGCCGCCAACCTGGCCATGGCCCGGGCGGAGGAGGCCATGCCCGGCAGCCGCCTGGTCCTGCGTTTCCTCTCGGGGACGGACTGGGAGGACCTCCTCGCGCAGGAACTGGCGGCTGCCGACCTGGTGGTGGATGCCCTGCTGGGGACGGGGATCCAGGGGGGCGCGCGGGGCCCGGTGGCGCGGGTCATCGAGATGGTCAACCGGGCGGGGCGGCCCGTCCTGAGCGTGGACGTGCCCTCGGGCCTGGACGCCGACACCGGGGCGGTGAGCGGGCCCTGCGTGCGTGCGCGGGTCACGGTCACCCTGGGCCTTCCCAAGGTGGGCCTGCTGGTGTATCCGGGGGCGGAGTACGCCGGGTCGGTGGTGGTGGCCGACATCGGGATCCCTCCCGGCCTGGTGGACCGGGTGGACCCCCGGGTGGAGATGCTGGAGGAAGAGCAGGTGGCCGCCTGGCTGCCCGAGCGTCCCGCGGCCGCCCACAAGGGGACATTCGGACACCTGTGGGTGGTGGCCGGGTCCCAGGGAATGGTGGGGGCGGCGAAGATGGCGGCCATGGCGGGCCTGCGGGGCGGAGCGGGACTGGTGACCCTGGCCCTGCCCGCGCGCCAGCAGCCGGTCGCGGCGGCGGGGCTGTCCGAGGTCATGACGCGCGGTCTGCCGGAGGAGGAAGGGATGCTCAGCCCTTCGGCCCTGGACGTCCTCAAGGAGGCGGGCCGGGGGGTGGAAGCCTGGGCCATAGGGCCGGGGCTGGGGCGGTCGCCCGGGGTGGCCACCCTGGTGCGCGACTTCGTGCGCTGGTGTCCGGCGCCCCTGGTGGTCGACGCCGACGGCCTGTGGGCCCTGGGCTCGGACCTCTCGCTCCTGCGGGAACGGGAGCACCCCACCGTGCTCCCCCCCCACCCCGGCGAGATGGCGCGCCTTCTGGACAGCACGGTGGCCAGGGTGCAGGCCGACCGCGTGGCCGCCGCCCGCGAAGCGGCCCGGCGTTCGGGGGCGGTGGTGGTGCTCAAGGGGGCGCGGACCCTGGTGGCCACCCCTGACGACCGGGTGTTCATCAACCCCACCGGGAACGGGGGGGGGGCCACGGGGGGGGCGGGGGGCGGGCC
>Ga0080004_1128675_pt1 | contig 11102 bp, 13 predicted proteins | sample WasSprMetagenome_FD_69207 | JGI IMG/M metagenome (GOLD analysis project Ga0080004, IMG submission 69207) | Sulfidic aquatic microbial communities from Washburn Spring, Yellowstone National Park, USA - WS (SPADES assembly) (version 2) | ecosystem: Environmental > Aquatic > Thermal springs > Hot...
AGAAGAAATGCAAAGCGTGCAAGCATCGATAGCAAGTTTGAAAGCTCAAATAGACCAACTAAAAGCTGAATTAGAGTCTGTCGAATAATTTTAAAATCGCAATGATAAAGTTTCTTTAATGTTGACTGAGAAATACTTAGAAAAATTTTTGAGGGAAAGAAACATAGAATTTGAACTTCTAAAATTCGAGGAAAGTGTAGTAACAAGTGAAAAAGCTGCTTCTCAAACCAATGGAGTGATAATTAAAAGCATTCTTTTAATTTGTGATAATAATCCGCTTCTCTGCATTTTGCTTGGAAAAGATAAAATAGATTTTGAAAAAATAAAAGAAGAATTAAACTGTAAAGAGGTTAGGCTTGCAAAAGCAAAAGAGGTTAAAGAAATTACTGGTTATGATATTGGAGCTGTTCCACCAATCGCGCATAAGCAAAAAATAAGAACAATAGTGGATAGAAAAGTTAGCGAGTTGAAAGATGATGAAGCAATATATTGTGGTGGCGGGTCTCATTATCATTTGTTGAAGATAAGAAAGGAAAATCTACTAAAAGTGTTAGAAGGAGAAGCAAAAGATATAAGCCACTAAGGAATTATTAATCTTATCTTTCATCATGGCTATCAATATTTCCCCTTTCAAATAATTTGCGATAAAAAACAAAGAAATTCCTCCCAATCCTCAATTTTTCTCCTTTTAATTTTCTCAAAATATCTTTCTGTCTCCTCATTTGGAAATTTAGGTTTAATCCCTATACGTTTTGAAGCAAAAGCTACAGCTATCTCTGAAAATTTAAAATAGTTTTTTGGTTTTAATTTTAATCTTTTCATATCCTCTACTATATGAAGATGAAGCAATTCATGTTGAATCGTCTCTATCGGATACACATGTTTAGAAAAAGGGAAAATTATAACTGTAGGATATTCATAACTTCCACCACAAATGTAAGTTGAAGAAAGATGACAAAAATACTTTTTTCTTTTCCATGGGCCAAATTCTTCTTCTACTTTTTCGAAAAATCCTTTTTCTTTCCTTCTCCATTCTTTAATTATTGTCTTTGAAGATTTTTTTAGCTCCGTTAAAATCTTTTGCTTGTTTTCCTCCCAGAAAGAGAGAAATTTTAAATAATTGCTCGACTGGAAATCTGAATAGTATTCATTAAGCCAATTAGAAAAAGTCTTCTTTTTGAACAACTTTAACATTAAAGGAAAGCTTTTTAAGATATATTCCCTGTCTTTCCTTAAGCTTATGTAGAAATGAAGTCTTATCATTTGTTCACCTCTTTTAAAACTTTAAAAGTCTGGAATAAATAAGCGAATAAATTTTTGCAATAATAATATCTTTAATGTGCGGGGGTCGCCTAGTCTGGTCAATGGCGGCAGGCTCAAGTAAGGTTTTCTTGAGCTTTGAGATGATGAGAAGAAACCTGCTGGGTTAGTCCCTTCGTGGGTTCAAATCCCACCCCCCGCATGGAATAAATTTATTTTTAGAGGTTGAGTAAATAACTATGCCATTAGCTCGAAAACAAATGCTTCAAATTGAGAAGTTTGCGTATAAGTACTACAAAAATTTAGACGAGATGCATGGTATTGAGCATCTACAACGAACAGTAAAATTAGCGATTTATTTAGCTAGAAGAGAGAAGGCTGATATTCAAGTTGTTAAACTAGGTGCAATGCTACATCAATTTCATAATGGAAATATTGTGAAAAGATTCCTTGGGAAAATTGGAGTTGATAAAAATCTAATCAAGCAAGTTACTCATTGTGTTGCTTGTTCAAGTATGAAAAATATTCATAAAGCAAAAACGATTGAAGCAAAGGTAGTTTACGATGCAGATAAGTTACAAGTTGTTGGACCGTTTGGAATTATTAGAGAAATATGTTGCGATATGGTGCGTCCTCGAAGTATGAAATTTAGAGAGGCCTTAAACCATACCAGAATGATTGAACAAAAATGTTTCAAAACACTTCAAACCAAAACTGCTAGAAAACTGGCGAAGTATCCTCATGCATATGTTGTCAAATTCTGGAAAATATTAGATAAATGGGATAAAGTTAAGCTGGGAGTGAAAAGATGAAGTTTAATGACTTTAGAGAAAAAGTGAAAATCAAGTTCAACGTAGATAAAAATAGATATATCATAGCTAAATTGAAAGAAATTCCTAAATTTTCTGATAAAATTTTCGCGATAATCGAAGACAAAAATGAAGTTACAGCTATTTTTCAAGAAGGAGCAGATTTACAAGCTATCTCTGAAGAAAAATTCTTCAAGTTAATTACTTTCGATGTAAAACTTCCTTTTGATTTAACTGGTTTTCTTTCTTATGTTTCTACTCTTTTAGCAAATGAGAATATACCCATTTTTGCAATCTCTGCTTATTCTACCGATCACATACTCGTTAAGGAGGAGTATTTGTATAAAACAATAGAGATACTGAAGAAAGATGGAATGATTTTGGTTTAATTGGTTTAATGTCATTCTAATTCTGTTCCATTTTTGAGAAATTGAGTTTGAGAAGAACCTTTGAGCATTTTACAAGATAACTGACGGTCTTCACATATTTATGAGTGAGTAAAGTCATAAAAATATATGATTGGGTTGTTTGTAGTTGCCTCTTCGGTAATAAAAAAGCAACAAGAGTTTGGAGAAGAAGTGAAAAGAAAAGTTTCTGAATTGTTAAAAGAAGAAGAATTAAAAGTGTTTGATTTAGTAGTTGATGTAAAATCTGCTGAAGAAATTGTAAGAAAACTTAAAAATGAAATTTCCGGCTGTATAATTGTTGTTGCAACAGGAGGAACACAACAAATTACAAGAACGCTTTCTACAATAAACAAACCAACGTTAATTTGGGCTCATCCATCACAAAATTCACTCCCTTCATCTTTAGAAGCTTATTCAAAACTCAAAGAGAATTATCCGGTTAAAATCTTTTATTCGCCTTTGAACTCTACCGCTCTTCCTACAATCAATTCTTTCATTAGAGTTTGCAAAGCAATAGAGAAATTGGAAAATAGTAAAATTGGTTGTGTTGGTGAATCTCCTACTTGGCCCTTGACGCCAAACGTAGAAAGAACAATCAAAAACCTAGGTCCGAGTATAGTTAAAATAAACGTGAGTGAACTTGTAGACAAAATGGAAAAAGTTGATATTGATAAAGCTAAGAAATTTTGTGATGCTTTAAAAGAAAAGTTTGGAGAAATTGAAGTTTCTGATGATGACGTATTTAAAGGATGTAAATGCTACCTTGCAATGGAAAAACTAATTTCAAAGTATAAGCTTTCAGCAATTACTATCAGATGCTTTGATTTACTTAAGTATAATTTTACTGCTTGTACAGGAATGAGTGTTTGTAATGATGAAGGGATAATAGCCGGATGCGAAGCTGATTTACAAGCAACACTTACGATGATGATAGTTTCATTCATTGCTAATCAACCTTGCTGGATGGCAAATCCTTCTAGAATCGATGAGAAAAGAAATACGATTACATTCTCTCATTGCACAATCGCTACTAAAATGATTAAAAATTTCTCAAAGGCAACTTTACTTCCTCATATGGAATCTGGAAAAGGAGTTGCCGTTAGGGGACCTTTAGAAAATAGAGAAGTGACTTTAGTTAGGTTGGGTGGAAATTTAAACAAAATGTTGATAGCCAGAGGAAAGATAGTAAGAAGCGATATGAGAGAAAAAGATTTGTGTAGAACGCAAGCTGAAGTTAAGTTAAGTGGAAAAGTTAGAGATTGGTTAGATAATACTTTAGGTAATCATCAAATTTTAATGTACGGAAACTGGGAGTCTGAATTAATTGATTTTTGTAAGTTTAAGAAAATAGAACCAATAATAGTGAAATAACATATTTTTTATTTTGAAATTTACGTAGATTACAATGAAGTTAGAAGAAAAGATTGAAGAATTAAAAGAAAAGTTAGGAAAAGATGTTGAAGAAACTTTGAAGGAATTTGAAAAAAACAAAAATCTAGGTAAAGAAGAAAAGTTTATAGAACTTTGTTTTTGCATTTTGGTTGCAAATTCTTCGATGGAAAAAACACTTAAGATTTGGAAAGAAATTGGAGATGAATTTTTGAAGCTAAGGAAAGAAGAATTATCGCAAAGATTAAAGCAACTTGGTTATAGATTCTACAACAAAAGGGCAGAATATATTATTGAGGTAAGAAGCAGGATTGACTTGCTAGAGGAAATACTAAAAATTGATGATGAATTTAAAATTAGAGAAGAACTGGTTGAGAATTTTAAAGGAATTGGTTGGAAAGAAGCTTCTCATTTTTTGAGAAATCTCGGTTATAAAAATTTTGCTATAATAGATAGGCATGTTTTAAACACTTTAAAAAATTTTGGAATAATAGAAAAAGTTCCAAAATCTCTAAACAAAAAAGTTTATCTCGAGATTGAAAATAAACTAAAAGAATTGGCAAAGAAATTAAACATGAGTTTAGCAGAGTTAGACCTTTACCTATTTTACATAAATTCTAGTAAAATCCCAATTAAATAAACTATTTCTTCTTTTTTTCTTTCTTCTTTCCAAAAATTTTCTTTAACCAATCCAAGCACATAATTATATTTGATGGAAAATCTTTTTAAACTTTTGACTAAATAATTAAGATGCAAAGGGGGGATTTTGTTTACATAAGCTATGTTGGAAGAATAAAAGAAAGCGGAGAAATATTTGATGTTACTAGCGAAGAAATTGCAAGAAAAGAAGGGGTTTACAATCCTGAAATAAAATATGGAGATGTTCCTGTTATAGTTGGTGCTGGTTTTGTTATTCCAGGATTAGATGAGGAATTAGAAAAAATGAATGTTGGAGAAAAAAAGATTGTAGAGATTGAGCCAAAAAAAGCGTTTGGAGAAAGAAGGGAAGATTTTATAAAATTAATTCCTGAAACTGAATTCAAAAGACAAAATATTAACGTTAAAGTTGGGGATTTTGTAAACGTAAATGGAATAACTGGTAGAGTCTTAAGTATAAATGCTGGAAGGGTAAGAGTAGATTTTAATCATCCACTAGCTGGAAAAGTTTTAGTTTATGAAGTTGAGATTAAAAAACAAGTTACAGATACAAAAGAAAAAATTTATGCAATTTTAAAGTATTTCTCAAATTTGGATGAAAGCATTGCAAACGTTAAGGTTGAGAATGAAGATGCTGAAATTGAAATTAAAGGTTTGCAAATAGCAAGTAAAGTTAAAGAAAACATTGTTAAAACGATATTTCAATGGATTAAGGAAATAAATCGAATAAAATTTTCTGAGATTTTTGAAAGGAAGAAATAAAAAATCATTTCTGGAGATATAATACTTAAATGTTTTTAACTACAATTTAGTAAATAATGAAACAGTAAAACTCTATTGACAAAATTTGGAAGGAAATGAACTTAGCGAGTAAGACTGTAAAAATAATTTGGGGAGAAAAATGGGAGAAAAAGTCTGGGAAGGAGAATTTGGTATTTTAGAGAGTCAACTCTTTTTCACGCCAAAAAGGATAATAGATAGAAATGATTTAATAAACAGAATAGATCCTCTTTGGATCTCAGGAGAAGTAGAAAGAGCAATAAGAGAATGGTTAAATATAAAGTTCTTAGGAAGAATAGGTGGTGGAGTTCTCCCTGTAATTAAGTCAAATAGTGAAATAGCATTTTCACTTTTACAAAGAACAGAAGATGCTCCTCGTTCTCCGTCTTCTTATGACATTTGTGCAGGAATGGGAGATGCAAGTTTAAATGAAATATCTTCTAATGTCTCACAACCAATTATACCAATTTTAATTAGAATACTTTCTGAAATGTATGAGCTCATACCAAAAATAGAGAAAGAAACTTATATAGCTTACTACCCAATAAATATAGAGGAGAGAATTCTTCTTTATTACCTTTGGACAACCGCAAAAAATACAATCGCGTTAATTAACCTCAGTTATAAAAACAAAAAACCTTCCTATACAACAAAAATACTTCCTATTGCTGAGATAGGAGAATTTTCAAATGGAAAAACCATCACAGAATATAATAACAAAGGAGAAGAAGTAATGAGATTAAAGGGCGTAATAGTTACACAAGAGAACAATGAAAAAAGTGTAGAAGTCATTTCACCGCTCCTCCTAAACCTACCCGAATATGCTAGGCCTATTGATACTGTAGTAAAAGAAGCCAAAGTTAGAGCTGGTTTACTTCATTCCTATTATGATGGAGAACACACTGGAAATTTTGATCGTCATGATCTAGGACTTATTCCTGAAAAATCTACACTTCTTAACAGGTATGTAGGTTTGATTTATCCAGATGGGTATATTAAGGTATATAAAAGTGGAGATGTCATATACGAAGGGAGCATTTCTACTTGGTCGGAAAGAAGTGGATTAGTAAAGGCAATAAAAGAGGGAAAAAGTGAAGGGATGACGTCCAAAGTTAAAAAACTTTGCGAAGAAGCTTATAAAGGAACTAAAATGAGATTTTCTCAAGAAGAAATCAGCTTATATCCTCTAAAAGTACTTAGAGATGAGATAATGAGCATTATACAAAAAAAATAAATTGTAGTTTTTTTGAAAGAAAAATAAATTGACAGAAACGAAATGAAAAAATGGCAATAAAACAGCTTACTTCAAGAGGAAGTTCCTCAGAAGACGAAGAATTGAAGAAATTCGTAGAAAAAGCAAAAATAAGAATAAAAGTTATTGGTTGCGGTGGCGCTGGGAACAATACTATAAGCAGGTTAATGCAGATGGGAATAAAAAATGTAGAGACAATAGCAATTAATACTGATGCTTTAGATTTACTTTATACTGATGCTAATAAAAAAATTTTGATTGGAAAAGAAACTACCAGAGGTTTAGGTGCTGGTGCTGATATTTCTGTTGGTAAAAAAGCAGCAGAAGAGCAAAGAGATGAAATAAAAAATGCGATAAAAGGCGCTGATTTACTTTTTTTAACTGCTGGATTGGGCGGGGGCAGCGGATCAAGTTCTATTCCATTAGTTGCTCAACTTGCAAAAGAAATGAATATTTTAACAATAGCAATCGTTACTTTACCATTCTTGATGGAAGGAAGACACAGAGCAGAAAACGCAAGAATTGCTTTGGAAGAATTAGAACAATATGCTGATACTTTAATAGTAATTCAAAATGAAAAGTTGCTTGAAGTCGTTCCAAACTTAACTTTAGCAGAAGCTTTCAAATTTGCTGATGAAATTTTAGCTAATGCTGTTAAAGGAATTGTTGATGTTGTAATGAATCCTGGTCTGGTTAACGTTGATTTTGCAGATTTAAAAGCAATTGTTAGAGAAGGAAAATTTGGAGTTATTGGGTTAGGAGAAAGCGATAGTGAAAAAAGAGCAATAGAAGCTGCAGAAAGAGCGATTTCTCATCCTTTGTTAAATATAGAAGTTAGGAATGGAAAGGCAGCTTTAATTGACATAATGAGCGATCCTTCTATAACAGTGAAAGAAAGTCAGAAAGTTATTGAAACAATTGCCTCTAAGCTAAGCGAAGATGCAAAAATTATTTGGGGCGTGCAAATAGATAAGAATTTAAATGGCAAGCTAAAAACTCTAGTAGTTATTACAGGATTAGAAAAGCCAGAGTATTTCAAAGTTAAAGGTTTTAAAAAGAAAAAAGAAATTGAAAAGTATTTAGGTGTTGAATTTGCTGAGTAGAATATTGACAAAAATAAAGGAAGCTTTATCTAGTTATAAAAGAGTGTTGATTATTGCTAGGAAGCCTGATAAGGAAGAATTTGTAAAAACTGCAAAGATTTGTCTCATTGGCATGGGGATTATCGGATTTATTGGGTTTATAATTTATGCAATTTCAATTCTTTTCTTAGCTTAAATTTCAAATTTAAATTTTGAAGATAAAGAATTGAAATGATATTTGCGATAAGAACAATTGTTGGAAGGGAAGAAGTAGTTTTAGAAAGTCTTTATAATAGGGTTTTAAAGTATAACATTCCCATAAAAGCTTTGATGCATCCTCAAGAAATTAAAGGTTATGTGTTTGTAGAAGGAGATTTGGAAAACGTTAGAGAATTGATAAAAGGCGTTGTTAATGTCAGAGGCTTAATTACTTCTCCTATTAACATTAGCGAGTTGGAAAAGTTTCTGAAACCAAAAGAAAGCAAGATTGAAGTTAATCTTGGCGATGTAATAGAAGTTGTTAGTGGTCCTTTCAAGGATACAAGAGGAAAAGTTACAAGAATTGATACGATTAAAAGAGAAGTAACAATAGAACCTTTGGAAGTTTCTGTTCCAATACCAATAACAATTCCAATAGAGTTTGTTAAAATCGTTGAGAAGAAAAAGTGAGGAATATGGAGAAAATAAATCTGATTGTGGATGCAGGAAAAGCAAATCTTGGACAGCTTTCTAACAAGATAAGTTCTTTAGGTTTCAATGTAAATGAAATTCAAAAAGAGATAAACGAGAAAACAAAAGAGTTTACTGGATTAAAAGTTAATGTTACTTTGGTTTTAGACAAAGACAACAAAAAGTATGAAATAAAAGTTAAAGCTCCTAGCGTTGCTGATTTAGTTAAAAAAGAACTTGGTGTTGATTTATTAAAAATTACCGAAGAAGATAGGCAAAAAGGTAAGACTTATGTTGGTAATTTGACAATGAAACAAGTTGAAAAAATAGCAAAGATAAAAGCTGAAGAATTGGGTGAAAAAGATTTGAAAAAAGTTTTGAAGATGGTTATTGGTTCTATAAATACTTTGCAAGGTGTTTTAATTGAAGGAAAGAAACCAAAAGAGTTGTTTAAAGAACTGAGATAGAGGTTATCGTGAGAAAATCCTATATTTAAAAACATAAAAATCAAAAAAGTAACTACTTTTATGGGTGAAAAAGTAGAGAACAATTACGAAAAAAAATTTAAGAACCTCCTTGAAGAATTAAGAAAAGGATCAACAAGCGAATTAATAAAATTAAGGTATGGGATGGAAAAAATAAGAGAAGCTTTAGATCTTTACGGCACACAACTCCTTTCTAGTGTAGAGAAGGTAAAGAAGTTAGCCTTAGTATTAGAGAGATTAGAGAAATATGATATTTCTCGGCTTAGAGAGGAGGATAGAAGATTCTTGGGAGAAACTATTGCAGAATCTCTAGAGGAGTTTGCTAATGCGCTTAGGGATAGGAAAGAATATTTTATTAGGAGTTTAGCTGGTCGTATTAGTGAAATAGAAGAAGAATTTTATAGAAGGCTTTTATCCCAACAACAGTATCAACTAGGAGGAGCTCAACAGCAAGGATACCAGGCACAAAAAGCTCAGACATCTCCAGCTCAACAACAGTACCAACCCCAGCAAGCCGCCCAAACTCCGACATCTCCACAACCATCAGCTCAAGGACAACAATATCAGCCTCAGCAAGCCGCCCAAATATCTCCATTTTTAACTTTTCAAGAATGGGAAAATGCGAAAAAGGCAGGTAAACTATATGATCTTAAAGGGAAAAGGGTTAAGAGTAGAACTATAGAGGGAGAAATCATAGATATTGATACTACTCTCACACAGTACGGGCTTGAACCATCTATTATTATCAAAACAAAAGAAGGTGAAGAACTTTCTTATTCACTTTCACGGTTTGAAAAAAAGTTTCTCTATCGAGCACATCATAATGATAAATCTTATAGAGTAGTTATTTTGCTTCTGGTTGTAGTTGGTCTTCTCGCTTTTGTTTCTTTTTCTACATTATCTTCTGTTTCTTCCTTTTTTAGTCTTTCTCACTTTAGTTTTAAATTTCCCTTCCTGATATTTTCACTTATTTTAATCTTTCTACTATTTGTAAAATTTTACAGGATTTAAGATTCTTACTAAAACGCTCGTTCTTTTATTATATCCTCTATCCCCTTTTTCCATGCTGCGGTTTTATCTTTTGAACTCTCTGCTATCCTAAGTGCTAGCTCTACTCTATTCCTAAGGTATCTACCATAGTTGGTTTCTATAAAGTCTAAGATACTACCTTTCCTACTTTCTATTGCGCTATATGTGAGATTAGAAAGAAATGCCAGAAAAGCCTCTGGAGAAAGAGGTCTATATTTTCCTGTCAAAATTTGAAGTAATTTTTTAACATCTTGTTCGTAGGTAAAACCTTTAAAGAATTTTCCTACTAAACTCCAAGCCATTAAAATCATGAAAACTCCAAAAGCAAAAGCTCCCATTCCAAACCACCCATAAACAAAAAATTGAACAAAATAAGAAGCTAACGCCCCTCTAAGAGCAGCATATGCACCAACAAAAGCTATAACATTTTTTGCTTCATTTCTACTGGGAAAATTCATATCATCCATTAAATCTCGAAAAATGTAGTAGAAAAAAGCAAAAGGAGCAATTATCGCTATTATAATAAAATTAAAGTAAGTAACTTCAGTCGCTCCACTTATTTTAGATGGCGCATAACCTATGAATAAACAGGACATAGTTTTAAGTACATTAGAAACATCGATAAGCTGCTCACATTCTGTAATAGCAGTTTCTTCTTTTTTAAACCAAGTAGGTAGGAGCACGTTTAAAAAAACGAAGAAGTAACTAACTATGATAAATATAACTCCTAATCTACTAACAAGCAATCCAGCACGAGGTTTATGGAAGGCATAAGCAAGTAGAATACCTACTATTATAAGTCCTATTCCGGCTCCTATAAAGAAAAGATACTCTCCCACAAGAATAAGAACTGCAGAAAGAGATTCGAAAGGAATATTACCACGAGAGAGAATAAGATAATAAATACCGAATGCACCTATAATAAGAAGTAAGATTCCTATAAAAACTTTCCACTCCTCATCCATTTTTATTTTTTGTTTTTTTAATTCTTAAATACTTGAATTACAAATAAGTTCATACTGCTTCGGCAGGAGGTCTTTAAATGACCGAAATATTGGAAGCAATAAAGAAAGCTAGAGAAGTAAGTAAAAAAAGAAATTTTGAGCAGACTTTTGATTTAATCGTTAATTTAAGAGCGATAGACACAAGAAAACCAGAAAACAGAATTAATGAGATTGTTGAGTTGCCATATGGAATTGGCAAAGAAATAAAAATTGTTGTTTTTTCTGATGAGATAAAAGAGTTGAAAGGAGCAGAAGTTATAAACTCAAAAGAAATTGAGG
>Ga0080004_1133227_pt1 | contig 11100 bp, 21 predicted proteins | sample WasSprMetagenome_FD_69207 | JGI IMG/M metagenome (GOLD analysis project Ga0080004, IMG submission 69207) | Sulfidic aquatic microbial communities from Washburn Spring, Yellowstone National Park, USA - WS (SPADES assembly) (version 2) | ecosystem: Environmental > Aquatic > Thermal springs > Hot...
TTTCGATTATGACCTCATCAACATCTGTCCAACCGCTGTCAGGATCTGGAAAGATTTTTATCATGAGAAACCTCTCAGGAACTAACACGTCTTCACAAGAGGCTCTGAGATAAGCCTTCATCCCCTCGACAACAACTACAGATCTGTTCATCACATACATCACATTTTTATCCTCTTCATAAAGCCGTCTCAGTCTCTCCACAAGTCTCTCAAATTCATTCATCAAACGCCACCTCCCCAGTCTCTTCAATCTCTTCAGTTCTCTCAGCCTCTTTTCTCTTCTTCTCTTTCTCAGCATGATATTTATGCCACCACTCGTTGCTTCTCCTCATCTTCTCATCAATCTCTCTAATCGTCTTGTCAATCTTCTCAAGTCTGTCGAGAGCCTCTTTTCTAAACCTCAGATACTCTTCTTCAGCCTCGTAAGTGTCCAGCAGAAACTTTATTACATCAAAAACATTGGCGAGACCAATCTTCACTCTAAGCCTCTCTAATCTGGCGAAAAGCTCCTCACCAAGACATTTCAAATCTTCTGTTCTAGACAAGAGGTCTGTAAGCTTTACGTATATATACGTATATTCCTTATATCTGTCTATTAGAAATGCTATAACATCATTGGGCGATAAGATGCCTTTCTCAGAAGCTATCTCATCAAGTTTCTTTTTCACATCTTCTCTAACATTCAAAGCGACCCAACCTCTCGCAGGCATGTTAATCTCCTACTTATATATAAGTAGGAGAGAATATAAGCTTTACGTATATATACGTAGCTGAGGTTTTCCTCTTACGTATATATAAGTAGGAGAGAATTATTCACAGTCTCTGATGTTGATGAGGACTAGATATGTTATGTATGTTATAAGCATTGCTCCCATGATGATTGTGTATATGTAGAGGTCTCCGAAGACGTTCGGCATGAGCCATAGTCTTCTCTCAACAGGCTTGCCGAGAAGTATCCATGTTGCTAACCATGTGAAGTGATGAATGCTTAGAAGACCTATGTAGCTGAAGAGTATAAACAAAACTGCCTGAAGCTTTGGATACGGAGGTGTGGGCATGATGATAAGCTCGTAGGCTATCACAGCCATTATTATTCCGAAGAAGCCTGTCCAGAGAAATGCTTTTACTGTGAAATCCTCTATGCTGGCGTCTGAAAGTCCTGTCAGCATCCCTAGAAGAGCTGTCAAGCCGTATGAAAATCTATATTCGTGGAGAGTGCAGAATCTCATCTTTTTATTCTGAAGATGTAGAGACATCTCGTGCATTGATAAACCTCCCAACAACCTTCGTTGTCGTATTCTTCTCTCACGAACCTAGCCACCCATCCGCATCTAGGGCATACAGCTCTTTTTACCCTGATGATGTTGCCTGTTGTTGTTGTGTAGCTGTAATGCCATGCTACGTTAAAGCTCCAGTCAAGCTGATAGCTCATGTCATCACGCTTCGAGAGAATATTGTCTTGAATCTATAGCCACATCTAGGGCATTGATACTCCTCCCAAGATTTGAATGTGTCGCTTCCATAGCCTATGAAGTTTGCTGAAGCGCCACATCTAGGGCATCTAGTCTTCTGACTTCTCAGCGATGAAAAGCTGTGATACCATGTTGAGGCTGAGGCTGATGCAGATATTATAATAAAGTGTGTGTCGAAAGATGTTGTGCTACTGTTGTATGTTTTATCAGTCTGTTGCCAGACCATGAGCAGACCTCCAGAGCCTGGCTATCTGAGGAATGCTGAATCTCCTCTCAAATCTGATTTTCGCTCCACATCTATTGCATCTGCCTCTGATCACAACCTTCTTGACTTCAGCATCAACATAGACGTCAGCCTCGACATCTACAAGCTCTCCTACTAGACAGACGGGGCATCTAATCATTCTTCTCGCCCTCTCTGTTCTTGTTTCTATCAAAATAAGGCTTGATACCTTTCTCAACAGCCACCTGAACGAGAAAACTGTATAGAAAAGCTTTCGTAGCGATATAGACATCAGTCATAGACGGAAATCTGTCTCCTGGCAACGCAGCCAAGCCCGCTATCCCAGCTATGATCAGACTGTCAATGATTATCCATTTCCACGGCTTCCCAGGATTTCTATTCGGAGGATCCCATAGAAAGTCCAGCATGCTCTCACCAGATAGATGTTTCTCTCAGAAAAATATATGTTTTATAATATCCACGCCAAAACTAATATCTCCACCAGAACAATGATGAAGACGACTAGAACAGCCTTGCAAAGCCTTCTAAAAGCCTCGTCCTCCACAACACTAGACCTCAGCATACCACGAGACCTTGAGGTCTGTTGTTGGTGTCGTGTCTGTCACTATGACAGGTGTCGTCTGAGGCGTGTTGGCTGGGATGTTTATGTCTGTGCAGATCAGCGACATATATTGCTACCTCTCAGAGCAAGATATGCTAATATCACAGCTGAAACAACAACCATCGTGATGCTCAGATCATGCCAGAACCATATCGGTGCATAAAAGATGTAGAAAGGCGATGGAAAATCTCTAGACCATCCGCCTGGACAACAAGACCTTAGAGGCTTAACCACAGCCTCCCACATAATCCACTCGCCAAGAATGATCAGAGTTAAGCTTATCACAACAAACATCTTCCTAAGCCTAGCATTCATAGTTTCAACACTCTACTAGACGTCTTAATCAGCTGAACAAGCTGAGCACCATAAATCTTTCCGTGATTATTGAAACCGCTGAGATCAACCCACTCGAGAATACCATCACCATCAATATCCTTGATGTATTGCGGATCAGCCTGTAGCCAGAGAACCAAGCCGTTTTTCACAGGATTGTCAGGATACTGATAGTTATGTTGAATCTCAGAGTCTGAGAGAGATCTAGTGTATAATAATGCTTGAGATATATATCCATAGAAGAATTCATCGTAAGCACCTCTACCTACATACATAGGGCTTGACGTGGGTTTAACTGTTACGCCTATCGAGACAGAGCCTTTGAGACTTGCATTCAGATAGCCGTAGAGAGCCTGATTATCAATCACTACAGATGTAACATGAATCCATTGACCTCTAACAGTTTTTGGGTCAACAAGAAGAACATATTTCCAATCAACATCATACGCCCATACTATAAGGACTGAGTATACACCATCTATCCAGCCAACAACAATAGGTGATTTATCACCCCATCTAAAAGCATTTTGAGCGTATCCTAAAGAGCCTAAGCTGTTCATCCATATCATTCCTGTATAAGCACTAGATGCAGGCGGTGGCGAAAGATTGATATAGTTATTTATGCCGTTGAAATACATCGCATATCTGAATTGTCTCAACACTCTCTTGGCAGTCAGAGGCATTCACACCATCGCCTGCCCTGCGACCGTGAACGTGAAGCTCGGGCTTGTGTCTCTCACTACCCAACGCACTCTAATATACCTGAAGATCACCGGGTTTATCGTGAAGAACCACGTGCCTGTGCTCGTTATCCCCGTCTGGCTCGCGAGGGTCTTGTAGTCGCCGGTGACCTCGAACTTGCCCTCAATATATACGTCGAGAGCGGGTGACGTACCGCTTACACTTGTAACCTTAAGCTCTACCTCAAGCGCTGAAACCCCTGACACATCAATATCAGCTGAGTTACCGCTGGCCGTGACCGTACCGCTGTACAGCGTCATGCCCGCGGGCTTGTACCGCGACTGTTGTTCGACAGGCACGATTATGGCTGAGTCAGCTATTTTAACTCTGATCATTTCAAGCAAATCCGCTAATGTCAGTTGTGTAGCCAGATCCCCGAACTCTTGCGGCAGGAAAGCGAGGGCGATGGGCACTCTATAAATATTGCCATCAACGCCCGTGTATTCTAATATAATGTTGTTTGTGGAGGGATCCCTGAGCAAGCGTGCTGGCTTGCTCTTGTCAGGCTTAACCAGCTCGACCAGACTCACGCGCCACCACCCCTTCCCCGCCGCCCGCCGCCCGGCCGAGCGGTCTCGGGGAGGCTGAAAAACATTTAACAAAAAAAAGATGTATGGACTTACTCCTCGTAAATTAAGTGTATTAAGAGCCTCCTCGCGGACGTATCGCTGTTTGTGACCCTTATCTTAAGATACACTCCTTTGGCGTGGGCTAGGTCGAAGGTTATCGGCGAGGGATCCAGCGGCTGGAAGAGGGCAGCGCTCACGTCCGGGAAGAAGTACGGCACATCTCCGATGTAGAACGTTATGAACAGTAAGCTTGGCGCGTTAGCGGTTGTCTCAACTACCTCAATCCTTTTTAGTTTGAGGTCTACTTCCGGCGCGTACGTCAGGTCCGTGAAGCTCCCGGCGCTCAGCGAGCCCGTGTCAAGCTTTACTATCCTCTTAAGCGTCAACTACCTCACCTTACGCCTTAATTATCCTCTTGTAGACAGCCACGAATCTAACGGTGATGTTCTGGCCTGTTGCAGCGCTTAACGCGGCCCCGCTCACGTTTATAGCTGTCACCGTTAGTGTGTGACCTCCGACGACGTATATTGCCTTGTCCTTAAAGGTGAAGCCCTCCTTCTCAGCGCTGTCCGTTGGCGGCAGCGGCATCTTAAGGGACTCGATACCGTGCGGCCCGGCCGTCGCGACAAGCAGGTCAAGCGGCTTACCGTCGAAGTAGAACTTAACGTTCACCTGCCCGTATGTCTGAGCAGCGCTTAGACCGGAGACGCTTACACCGGCGAAGCTGTCAAAGATCCAGTCCTCGATGGTGGGCGGCGTTATGTCAGCGACCTTAACTTCCTGACCGGCCGCCCAGGAAGCGCCGACCGTGACGCTTGTATCAAGATATGTTATCTTCCTGTTAGCGTAGGCATTATACCTTGCGAGGTGCTCGCCCGGGATGGACTCGCCCGGGCTCAGTACCACGAGATCGCCTTCAATGTAGACGTTAGCAGAAGCTGAAGACTCGAAGAGTAGCTTGCGCTCCGGCGGGACAACAATGAAGTACTCGCCGAGGTCGAGAGGGCCGTTGAGGTTGCTGCTTGTCTTAGCGATCGGGGCGATAGTGCTGAATACGTCGAGGACCGGTATCCCGTCAACCTTCGCCGTGACCTTCGCGGCCGCGTCAGTGCCTATCCTCTTTATAACGTAGTATCTGTCCTTCTCCATCTCGTACGTGGTGTTAGTCTTCAGTATCTTCTGTAACTTATAGACGGCTGGCACTCGTCACCACCTCACCGCTGTGTTACGTTACTGCGGCCGCCGGCCTTACTTGCCGGCGCCGGTCTTCAGCGCTCTCAGAGCCTGCACGATAGTCCTTACACGCTCAATGTTCTTCGGATCGCCCCTAGGCCCACGCACAGGTAGCTCGACCTTGGTGAGGGTGTCGTATACGGGCGCGAAACCGCTCTTATAGTCATCCTTAGCCGCGGTAACGCCTTCAGGATACCTCCTTACGCCGATCTCGCTCGCTTTCTTAAGCCATTTGGCGTCGCCGGCTTTCGCAACGCCCTTGGCGTACGCGTCCCTGCCAGCAGCGTCGGTGACCCCTGTCCTCCACGCGTCCTTGGCGCCTACGGCCGCAGCGCTCCACGGCTGCTTAGGCATGGTGATACCGCTTGCGTAGTCAGCCGCTGCACCGCTAGCCCTAGTTGACCACTTATCCACTATTTTCTCCAACGGCTTCAACTTTATGGGCATTTATTTATTCACCTCGAGAAAATAATACGCTAACATAATATTTATTAGCTTCGCAAAACTTTATCTCCCGGCGGGGAGGTAGAATTATATGTCCGCGCCGACGAAGGACTGGAGCCAGGGCGGGTGGAAGAAGGTGATGTCCACCGGGACGCGAGGCCAATACAGAATGGCCGAGCGCCGGTGGGTGCTTGAATATATTATGACGAAGTGCGCGAAAGCGATATATAAGGTCGCGCACAAGAGGCTGGGCACGGCCAGCCCTGAAGTCATCGCGCACGCCGGGGGCCTGCCTCTGAGCGCTCTTAAAGTGTATCAGCCGTACTGCGACGCCGTGTGCGTGTGGGAGGATCGCATCGAAATTATTGAGTTCAAGGTTCACGACCCTATGCGCGCCATCGCCCAGCTACTATTCTACAAGACCCTCGCAATGCAGGACGACGAGCTCAGGAAGTTCGCTCCGCGGCCGATCGTGCTGAAGCTCGTGTACTGGAGGTATGACGCGAACATAGACGCGATGTGCAGAGCTAATGGTATAGTGTATGAGGTCGAGAAGCCCGCGTGGCTTGACCCGATCCTTCGCGATTATGGTTATAAGCCTTGATAAAGAAATGAATGTGAGGTGAGTTAAGACGGGTGTCGAACCCCGTGTCCTAGGCAACTACGTCAAGCTAGTGCCTGGCGTAAGGAAGAGGCTGGTCATCAAGGACCCAACAATCGAGGAGGTAGTTATAAAAGACCCCATCACGAAACAGCCGAAGACCATCAGGCGGCTTAGGTGGACAGTGCTAGAGGAGGACGGAGTAGCCGTAACAAAATATTTCACCACGCCCTCCGAGAAGCTCGCGCAAATACTGTTAGCGATATGGGATAAGCGAAGCGGTGACAGAATATGTGTGAACATAGCAGAGTTTGGCACTGGACTCGCGAAGGACTTCGAAGTGAGTCCTTGCTAGGTGACCGCGCCATGACGCACAAGTGCCCGATTTGTGGTGGGCCAATAACCGACATTAGTGTTAAAGAATACGAAGAAGGGAACGTGTTAAGAATAATAACGACTGGCAGGTGCCCTAAGTGCGGGGCACCATATAGACGCGAGAAGGTCATTATATTGAAAAGGCACGAATACATTACGCGGGGGTTAGGGAGGGACGTGCGCTGGGGTGTTGCGCCGTGAGGAAGTCGAAGATTGAGAAAAAGCAGCACGACATAGCCGTCCTGGAGCGCAAAATATATGCTTACGAGCGCGTGAGGGAGGCAATAAGTAATTTAGCTTACGAGATGCGGGACGACCCCTACGTCCTTGAAGCCCTCAACAGCATCGACAGAACAATATTCGCTCAGCTGCAGTTCATGTACGCAGGCCTTATGAGGCTGAAGGACGAGCTCAAAAAGCTTCAGCCCTACGAGCCTCAAGCATAATATATATTATGCGCCCGCACCCCCGCAAGCCCACAACTTTTTAAAATTAAAGAGAAGGCCTTCTAAAACCAGCAAGCCCGCGCACAACTTCGACAACCGCCGAACCCAGACAACTGTCGAAACCCCGGCCAACGAAAGCACCGGCAAGCCCGAGCGGAAGCACCAGCCGCCTCACGCAGGAGCCCACTATATATATTATGCGGGCAGCCCGGGGACACCGATAAAACAAGGCCCGCTAGCTCTCGGGGGGGACGGGGGGCGAATTTTTATGTGTGTGTATATTAGGAGGTAGTAACTTATGCGCGGCTTGACGCGTGTGTTCGACGGCTGTCGTAGTGCGCGCGGGCCGCATACAATATATATGTGGCCTCAGCAGAACTTAGACACGTCATCCCCGGGCGGGTTCCGCGGGTCAGCAAATGGCGGAGTCATCATCAAGCATAAAAATATTTATAGTTTTTCGAGGAACCAGTCTCGAGGCCTTTCTTTGCTTGGAGAAGGCTGCGTCGGTTGTTGCTGCGGTTGCTCGACGGCTTCCTCGGCTGCTCCCCCCTCTTCTCCGCTTGGAGAAGTGCTTTCGCCGCCGTAGAAGAAGCCCTCGCTACATAGCTGCTTGAGGGCTTGTTCGACAGTTGTCCAAACCGTTCTGTCGAACTGGATGACTACGACATCTGTCGGATCCACCTCACGCCCGCAAGGATAGACCGGGATCGGCCGCGGCTTCGGCTCCCCTGAAGGCATAATAATATATGGGGTCTCGGCCTGAGGCGTCACCAGCGACATGACCGCGCTTTTACATTGCTCGACCGTGTAACCCCACTTAATAATATATTCCAAAAGCTCGTCCTGCTTCGACTTATCCTCCAAGTACGAGAGCCAGTAAGCACAGCCGACGCTCACCATACCCCTCCCCATCATGTCCAGCACCTTCTCGCTGCAGTTGCTCGCGATCTTATAGTATTTATCCGCGGTCGCCTGCGACATGCCAAGCATTTCAGCAGCTTTGTTGAAGTCATAATTATATTCGTCGACAAGCTTCTTAAGTATGAGGGCTTCCTGCGCGGGGTTGCTGCGGCCGCGCTGCCTATTCATGATCAAGTTAGTCACAAGAAGCTGATCCTCCGTCATCGACTTGACAATTGCTGGCACGGTCTTCATGCCCAGCTTCTTCGCGACCCGCAGGCGGTGGAGGCCGTCAATCAATATATATTGACCGTCGACCTCAGCGATTTGAAGCGGCTGCAGAATACCGTGCTGCCTGATGCTCGCCTCAAGCTCCGCCTCAAGCTCCTCATCGTAAACCGACGTAACCCTCTCCTCGGGGACTAATATTTTATCGATCTCCAGCTGAACAACCTCCTGCTTCTGCTCGACCGCCATACACTATATACCTCGCTCACTTCTTCGAGAACCTGAGCTGAGTGTTAACTATCTCCCTGAGCTTAGTGAGATCTAATATAATCACCTGGGCGAGGAAGTCGGCCGTGTCGTACTCCTCACCCTCAAGCGCGTTCTTAAGGAGGCTGACGTGCTTGACCGCGTGCTCGTACAGCCTTAAAACGTATGTTCTGAAGTCCTCCGGCACGTAATCCACCGAGTAAAAATAAATACTAGAGCTTAAAAAGATTACCTCCCGGACTGGCTGGAACAGCAGTAATTTATATATATGAATGAGGGGGAATTGGGGGGAATAGGTTTTTTAATTATTATTTCTTTTAGAAACTGCGTATAGAACTTAATAATCGGAAACTCTATTCCCCTCTATTCCCCTCCTTCCCCCCGAGCCTTATCCCTTTGTAGTAGAAGTATCCCCTCACCTTGACGCGGTGGATTCCGAAGTGCTCTAGCTCTTTCGTGAACTGTGCTTTGTCAAGTGCTTCCCTCTCCTCGGCCTCGCAGTATTTTATGTAAAGGCTGTAGACGTCGTCGCGGTCTGCGTGAGCGTCAGGGTCTCTGATCAGCAGCCCCTGCTTGAGCGCGTCCTGGAGGAACGCGTACACTGTGTTCGTCTCCCGCATCCACAGGTCCTTGTAGTCCGCCTCGCTCTCCTCGAAGCTGAATCTCCCTGACTTGACCGCGTGCCTCGCAGCCAGAAGGGAGTAAGCCAGCAACTTGCTCGCGTGTTTGGGCAGTAGCTCGCCGTACAGCCTCCTCTTGAAGGCCTCGTTCGGCGGGAACGCGTTAGGGAACTCGATGACTAGCCACCTCCTCCAGAAAGCGGCGGTCATGTCGTAGACCTTTGGTAGCTCGTTGGCGGAGTACAGCATCTTCGCGTAGTTGGTGAAGGTTATGGGGTCGCGGAACTTGCGGTCAGCTGTTATGGCGTCCTCCCCTGTTAACACCTTGAAGATTCCTGTCTCTTTTAGCGCGCCCTTCGGTAGGTCGGCGAATATGTTCGCCATCTTTCCGTAGAGGTTGAAGACAGCGAACCTTGCGTCCTCGCTCGTCAGATCCTGCAACTTCACGCTGACGACGTTCTCGGGGCCTAGCAAGTGCTTGACGAGGCCTAGGTAGCTTGACTTACCGTTCTTTCCGTCCCCCACCAACATAACGGCCTTGTTGAGTGGGTAGTCCCCCGCTAGCAGCGTGTAGCCGATGATCTCGATTAGGAGCACCCACTTGTCCCCCACCCACTCCTTAAATATGTTTATCAACTCACTAAGATCCTCCTCGGCCGCCTTGAACAATTCATTCCTAGGCAGTATGATGCGCTTCCTGAGGACGTCGAAGTCCATCGGCCACGGTAGCTTGTGGTAGATCATTAGGTTGGGGGACGGGCTCATGACCTCCAGCACGTCCTCGTAGACCAGCCTCCGCCAATCAATGACCCCGTTTTTAAACAGCAGCAGGTGGTGGTTGAATCCCTTGAACACCTTCGTGCGGTCTTCAATTATTTGTGTGAAATCCGTTCTCACGCTTGTGTAGCGATTTACGTATGCGTTGAGGCCGAGGGCGCGCGCGACTCGCTCGAACTCCGCCACGACGTCATTTTCGCACTCGCGGTACGCCCCCGAGTCATAGCAGTATATACCTAAGACCTTGTCCTTGATCACGGGGGTTATCACTTTATACTTGCTTATTATGTAGTCAGCTATGTCGCTCGCAATCTTGTAAATGCTCGGCCTCTTCTCAGACATTAAGTACTCCTTGAGCTCCTTTAGTTGCGTGATCTCCTTCAGTATATTGCTGAGGATTCTCGACAAGGCGAAGACCGTGTTGCCCACGTTGCTTAGCTTGCTCCCCAAGCCGCTCCTGTATATTATTAGCTCCGTCGCGACGGCGACGTTGTCGGGGTTCACCGGCGCGGCCGCCTCACCGCACACCAGCTTCATCTCCGTCAGATCTTCAAGACCGTCAATCCTCAAACACTTAACCCAGTCATATAGTATAGTATAATCCTTGTCTAAACTGTCTTTATACTCTTCAAGACCCTTCCTAACCTTCTCTATGAACTCCTCGCGCTTGCTAACGGCCTCATCAATCTTCTCGGCGAAGTCCTCGCCACCTTTGATCACCGGTCATCACTTCCCTGAGTTGTCATAATACTTGATTAGCTCCTCGACCACCTCGTTCATGTTCTTCTTCTTAAGTTTGAGTTTGAGGATGACCAGCTTCTCCCACACCCCATCATCCACAGCTATTGTTTTAGTCATTAATTACACCTCCAATAAAATTATCGGTTTAGAAGTTTATAAATATTACTGCTCTCAAAAACGTTTAATCAAAAAAGGGGGTTAGGGTTTGGGTGTGTATTTGAGGGGTTCGCATAGGTAGAGTTGGTTGCGTTTTTCCTCGACGCATACTCTTGCGCGTACTTTTGCGCCTTTGTCGAGGAGAGGCTTGAGGTGTTTGAGGGCTTCGATGACGCGGGCGGCGAAAGTGTATAGCTCGACTTCCTCCCCGCGGCCCTCGATCTCGGCGTAGAGCACGGCGAACTCGCCGCGCCGCGACGGCCTGAACTCGACGTCCTTTATTATTATATTCTTACCAACCACTTCGCGGACGTTCATGCGTTGAGGGGGCGTGTAGTCAATAATCTTC
>Ga0080004_1146322_pt1 | contig 11099 bp, 10 predicted proteins | sample WasSprMetagenome_FD_69207 | JGI IMG/M metagenome (GOLD analysis project Ga0080004, IMG submission 69207) | Sulfidic aquatic microbial communities from Washburn Spring, Yellowstone National Park, USA - WS (SPADES assembly) (version 2) | ecosystem: Environmental > Aquatic > Thermal springs > Hot...
ATGGTGCTTTCGCCGTCCGCCAGCAGGGCGATCATGAAGGCGCGGTGGGTGTATGACTTGGACGGAGGTGCGGTTATTTCGCCCGATAGTTTCGACGGCCTGACGCGAAGGACTGCCATGTTTCTCCAGCTCTGATATAATACATTCCCGAATAAAAGCGATGGTCAAAACTGCCGGGTCCGGTGCCTCAGCTAAAGTTATTTATCATAGCAGTTTTTAACCAAAAATGCAAGGGCCGCCTGTTTCGGTAATTTATATGAAGGTTGGTGTAAGAAGGCTGAAGCTCTTTCGCGTCCTTAACGGCGAGGACGTGAATAAGATACATGAGCTTTCGCTGAGTTTGCTGCAGAATCTCGGCGTCAAAATCTTCAGCAAAAAGGCGCTGGACATTCTTGAGGGTGCTGGGGCAGACGTGGATCAGCATAAACTCCTCGCCAAAATCCCCGAGCATCTAGTTGAGGAGGCGGTGCGTAAGGCGCCAAGGTCAATTGACCTCTATTCCCGAAATCCAAAACTAGACCTGCATTTGGACGGAGAACACATCTTTAACATAACCGATGGGGTGGCAACACAAGTAATCGATTTTGATAGCGGTAAGAGGCGGCCCGGCCGTAAGGATGACCTGTGCAAGGCCGCGCAGATCGTTGATTTTTTGGATTATATCAATGCAATTTTTACCCCGGTGACACCACAGGACACCCCGCTTCACTCACACATGCTGCATGAATTTGAGGCCGTCCTTAACAACACGGAGAAGCACTACTGCGCAGGCGCCGTTGACGACTCCCGAGAAATCCCGTATCTCTTGGAGATGGTGGCAGCCGTTGTAGGCGGCGAGGAGGAGATCAGGAGAAGGCCCATAATGTCGGCCTGCACCTGTTTGGTAAATCCGTTGATTATTCCTCGCGAGGGAATCGAACCCCATCTTGAGCTAGCCAAATACAATGTCCCGATTTCCATAGTTTCAATGCCAATACTGGGAGCCACAGCTCCGATAACCGTGGCAGGTTCAATCCTGTTGGGCAATGCATTGATACTGGCCGGCTTAACGATTTTGGAGTTGGCGAATCCCGGCACTCCGGTGATGTATGGTTCCTATCCTCTTTCTCAAGACATGAAGGGGGGCGGCCACTCGGGAGCCACCCCTGAAGCACTTCTGGTGATAGCCGGGCACAACCAGATGGGCAAATTTTATGGACTTCCCATCTATTCCGGAGGAACGACTACCGCTTCCAAGCTGCCGGATGCCCAGTCCGCTTATGAGAAGGCGCTGGGAGGGCTTTTCTCAGCAATGACAGGCGCAGACATAGGTGCTGGTGGCATTGGAATTTTGGAGAATTACAATACACTCTGCTTCGAGCAGATGCTGATAGACTACGAGATCGTCACCATGGTGATGAAGCTGCTCGAAGGTGTTGAGATGGGCAACGAGGCGCTGGCCTTGGACGCGATATTGAGAGTCGGTTGCGAGGGCCATTACCTGACGGACAGGCACACCCTGTCACACTTCCGGGAGGTCTGGGAGCCCATGATCTCCGATACCAAATCTTATGACGCTTGGTTGAAGTCGGGTGGCAGGTCGGCAGCCGAGGTGGCAAGAGGAAGGGTGGAAAAGATCCTCAAGAGCCACGTGCCGGCCCCGCTGGACAAGGACATCCGGGAAAGGCTTAGCGAGATCGTGAGAAGGGCTGACAAGGAGCTGGCTAGAGGAGAGGCGGTTGATTGAGCTGGGGGTGAAAAGACGTCAAGTTTGGAACAAAAAATAAAAGAAGCAGTATACACGCTTGACGAAGAAAAAATTTTAAAACTGACTAAGGGCTTGATGGATCAAAATGTACCGCCGCTCGAGGTCATAAATGCATTTGCGAGCGTGCTGAGGGAGATGGGTGACAAGTACGAGCGCGGCGAACTTTACATAGTCGAATTAATTGCCGCCGGAGAGGGTTGCAGAAAGGCCATCATGGATATAGTGGAGCCTAAGCTCAAACTGCTGGGCGTCGAAAGGAAAACCCTCGGAAAAATCGTCTTGGGAACGGTTGAGGGCGATATTCACGATATCGGAAAAAACATCGTTGCCGCGATGCTCTCCACAGCGGGATTTGAGGTAGTTGACTTGGGCCGGGATGTTCCTATCAAAAAGTTCGTTGAGGCGGTTAAGGAGCACGATCCACAACTAGTTGGATTGTCCGCTCTCATGACCATCAGCATGATTAACCAGGGAGAGGTTATCAAAGCGCTGGAGAGGGAGGGGCTGCTTAAGGGAGTAAAAGTGGTCATCGGTGGGGCGCCGACCTCCCAGCAGTGGGCCGAAAAAATCGGGGCAGACGCCTACGCACCAGACGCTATTGAAGCTGTGGCCGTTTGTAAATCGCTGGTTGGTAGGGGTTGATCTTGAAAAGTCTTTTATAGGGCCGTTTCAAACCTTTAATCGTGAAAAAGTATCTGATAGCAATAGTGGTCGTGGTAGTTGTTGTCGTTGGTGTGGCATCAGTTTATCTGTTGACTCAGGGGCCCAAAAGGGCAAACGAATTAAAAGTTTGGACCTGGGCGGGGTACGATCTACAGACCATGGGTGAGTATGGCATCTGGGACGATTTTATAAACGCCCATCCGGGACTGAAAGTGTCGGTCACCAATTTCCCAGACGAGGACTCGGCCCTGGCGAGAATCGCGATAGGGGATCGATTCGATGTTTCTAATTTCGGTGGCTACCGGACCCATCTGCTGAGATATCTGGAGTTCGGTGCTTTGGAACCTCTTGATTTGAACCTGATCCCCAACTTCCAAGACGTGCATCCTTACTTCAAAGACCTGACAGAAAAGGTCGGCAGGCACGATGGCAAGCTATATGCGGTGATCACTGACATGGGCATGACCTCAATAATTTACCGAAGGGACCTGATTCAAGCGGCAGGTTTGCCAGAACCAGACAGCTGGTCGGTGCTCTGGGATCCGAGGTACGCTGAAGTCGGCACGGCCATGTACGATGCTCCATCAGAAATCGGTGCACCCATCTTCGATGCGCTGTTTTCAATCGAGGATTTCAAGAACCCCAGCGATGCCCAGCTGGCGGCTTGGAAGGAAGCGGTGACAAAAGCATTTCGTCAGGCCAAGATCATCTACGATGACCAGTATGAGCTTTATGACAGTCTCAAATCGGGAGAGGTTGCGGTTGCGACAATGTGGACGGAACTGTACGCGGCAGGCTTGGAGGATGGACTGGATGTGGTCTACTTGGGGCTCACACCAGGCCATGATTACAGGCAGGGAGAAGCGCTGTTCATCTGGCCCTACTGCATGAACGTTGGTCAGGGCGCGAAGGAGAGGGGCACCTATGAATTGGCCCATGACTACATAAACGCCTTCCTTGACCCGAGGCTTGGCAAGTATCTGACCGACGTATACTACTATGCATCCACCAACACCAAAGCTTGGCAAATAGCCGATCCAGAGAGAATACATATACTGGGACTAGATAACCCGGAGGCGCTGTTGAGCAAGGGAGTTTTCTACAATTGGGAGCACCCTGATCCGGAGATATGGGACAAGTACTTCGAGGCTTGGACGGAAGCCAAAACCGCTGCCGGCGTCGGATGAAATGCTACCAACGACATCGGCCTTGCCCCTTATATGGGGCAGTCAAGGTTAGATTGGAGAATAAACTAAACAGCTAATTGTCTTAATAATTTTGGAGCCTTTTTGGCACCTTGTGTTTGCTTCAGCTGATAGAAAACCTTTCCGCTTTTCTCATTAAGATTGCTAAAACAATGGCAAAGGCGAACATTATCGTTGACATGGCGGTTAATATCGGCACAAATTTGGGCAGCTTTGTTACCAAAGAGAACATGAAAACCGGAGCAGTTTGCTGGCTACCGGCGAGCAAAACCGCCATGGCGACATCCTCCCAAGAGATGATGAATGATAAAATGGCCGCGGTTATGATCCCCGGCATTATCAGGGGCAGGGTAATTTTTCTGAATGTTGTCAACCTGTCGGCGCCAAGATCCATCGCGGCCTCTTCGAGGCTGATGTTAAACCCGATAAATCTGGAAGTTAGCACGAGCGTGGCGTAAGGTATGGCAAGCAAAATGTGTCCGATGATGATTGTTATCAGCGATGGTTCCATGCCCAGCCTCAGCAGAAACGACAGCAGGCTTATGCCCATGATGATGTAGGGCACCACCATGGGCATCAGCAGTAATCCGGTGAAAAAGCTCTTTCCAACGAACCTTGTCCGCACTAAGGCATATCCTCCACATATTCCGAGGACCACCGCCACCAGCGTGGTAACCCCTGCGACCATGAGGGAGTTGACGATGGATTCCATTGCCCCGGGAAATTGAAAGAGGGCTTCATACCATTTTGTGGTCGGGAAATTTTTCAAAGGCAGCGCCGGCGAGTCGTTTAGCGATAGCAAGAACAGGATGGTTATCGGCGAGAACGCCAGGATTATGGCGAAGATGACGACAATTGCCCATAAAATATTTGTTTTTTTCATTTACAGACTCTCCATCAGCTTTTCGAAACCTATCTTACGGAAAAGCACAAGAACGGCCAAGATGACGATGCAAAGCAGGCAGACGGCAAAGGCGGAGCCGATGTCCCATCTGAATCCCTTGAGAAAGAAGTCGTAAATTAGGTTTCCAAACATCAACCCGGTGGTTCCACCGACCACGGCCGGAGCCACGAACTCTCCAATGGTTGGGATAAACACGAACAAAATAGCCACGAAGACTCCAGGCAGGCTCAATGGAAAAGTAACTTTTAGAAAAGTGGTGAATGGCGAGGCGCCAAGATCCTGGGAGGCTTCGAGCAATGAGCGGTCTATTTTTTCCAGTGAGACAAATATTGGCAGGATCAGCCAAGGGAACCAGGTTGCCGTTAACACCAGCCAAACGGAGAAGGCGTTGTATCCCAACAGCTCGATGGGTTCGGACGTCAGGCCCATGGACATCAGCAGCGAGTTGATAACTCCGCTTCTTCCCAGCAGCAGTCGCCACGCCAGCAAGACCATCATGTAAGAAGCGATGTAAGGAGCCTGAAACGCCAGAAGGATCGTGTATTTGTTTTTCAGGATTTTAAAAGTGATGAAATATGCCACGGCATAAGCCAGCCCCACCGAAGAAATGGTGACGGCAACGGTCAGTAACAATGTTCGCAACAGCACCACGACATAGTCTAAATTTGTGAACAAAGTTAGGTAGTTGTTCATTGTGGGAAAGCTTACGATGTTTTTTGTCACGGGATGTAGCTCAGCAAAGCTCAGCATCAGCACCGAGATCACTGGAATCAAAAAGGTGACAATGAGCCACAGATAGGTGGGGACCACTAATAAAATTCCCCTTAATTCAATTTTTTTTGTTTTCGGGCTTTGGGAGGCTTCTTTTTCCCTTGGGTTCATTATCCTTCTCCCACCAAAAAATTTTCACTTGGCCCGGGGATCATGTTATTACCCTCGCGTCCTCTTTGTTCCAACCCACCTTCACTTTTTCCCCAATTCCGAAAACTCTCTCCATCCCATAGCTCGGCGCCACGACGGTGATTAGGGAATCATTTTCCAGCAGGACCTTATACGTGATCGCCCGCCCTTGGTAAAAGGATTCAGTTACTTTTCCATCGAAAATGTTGTCTACTTTTTTCAGCTTTTTGCCGATGCAAATTTTTTCCGGTTTTACGGAGAGCAAGAGAGTTTTCTTGGAAACGTGGGCACCGGATTCAATGGAAATTTTCCCTAACCCATCAACCTCAACCGCCCCGTCCGTGTACTTGCCCTCAAAAAAGTTAGTCCCACCGATGAAATCAGCGACAAATTTTGATTTTGGTTTTTCATAAATCTCCATTGGTGTTCCTATCTGCACAACTTTTCCCTTGTTCATAACAACTATTTTATCGGACATGGTGAGCGCCTCTCCCTGGTCGTGCGTGACGTAGATGAAGGTCGTGCCGACCTCGCGTTTAATCCTTTTCAGTTCGACGATCATTTCTTCCCTGAGCTTCAGGTCCAAGGGCCCCAGCGGCTCGTCTAAGAGCAGCACCGCCGGCCGGTTCACCAGTGCCCTGACAATGGCTATTCTTTGTTTTTCCCCGCCGCTCAGCTGGCTAATCTTCCTCTTCTCATAGCCGGGCAGCCTCACCAGTTCAAGCATTTCCTTGACCCTCTTTTGAATTTCGTTCTCGGGCACTTTTTTTATCCTCAGGCCAAAGGTGATGTTGTCAAAAACGTTCATGTGTGGAAACAGGGCTAAATTTTGGAAAACCAAGTTGGTGGGCCTTTTGAATGGAGGGACGTTGGTCATCGGTTTTCCTTCAATGAAGATTTCACCCTCCGTAGGCGTTTCAAAGCCTGAGATCATTCTCAGCGTGGTGGTTTTTCCGCATCCCGAGGGGCCCAACAGAGAGAAGAATTGCCCCCTTTCCACCGCAAATGAAACATCGTCGACCGCGACTATTTCTCCGTATTTTTTGGTCACGTTTTTGAGTTCAACATCTATTTTCATTAATCAATCCCATTAATTCATTCCAAAGCAAACTTAAAAATTTAGTTTTTCTATCGCAGCTGATTAAGCATCTTGCTGTTATGTGGTTTGCCAGCTAATTTAAAGCTCTTAAGACTTAAATATCAAAAGATAGACGATTTGAGCGGAGGGTGTGATGTCCTTACCAGAGGAGGAAATATATATAAAAAACACGCCCGGTTCAAAAGCCTACTTTGAAAGAATATCCAAGGTGATTCCAGGAGGAGTAAACACCGCCATACAGTTCTTCCGGCCCTATCCCCTCTACATGGCTAGGGGATTCGGTGGTAAACTGTGGGACCTGGATGGAAGAGAATATGTGGACCACTGCCTTGCCTATGGTGCCATGACTGCAGGGCATGCCAATCCGATCATCATCGAGGCGATAAGCGAGCAAATAAAGAAGGGAACGCTGTTGGGTTTTCAGGCAGAGGGAGCCCTTGAACTGGCACAAGAGATAATCAGACGATACCCCTTTGTAGACATGCTTCGCTTTTCGAACACAGGCTTGGAGGCAACTTTTTATGCCGTTAGATTGGCTCGGGCGGCTACCGGCAGAAAGCTGGTGGTAAAAATGGAGGGCTGCTACCACGGAGCGAGCGATGTGCTGATGATCAGCGACAAGCCGCGGCGGCGAGTGCAGCTGGGCTCGATTCACAATCCAGCATCTACACCGGATTCGCTGGGCACCCCTGAGGAAGTTGTCAAGCAGACACTGGTGGCACATTTTAACGATGTCGGCAGCTTGGAGAGGGTGCTTAAAAAGCATGAGAATGAAGTAGCCGCAATCATAACCGAGCCGGTGCTGACCAACAGCGGTATAATACCCCCGGAGAAGGGCTACTTCAATGAGGTCAGGAGGCTGTGTGACGAATACGGGGTGCTGTTGATATTAGACGAAGTTAAAACCGGCTGCAACCTCTCCCCAGGCGGTGGGAGTCAGCTCTACGGCATTGAGCCCGATCTGGTCACCTTTGCCAAGGCCATTGGTGGAGGGGCCCCGCTGGCAGCGTTTGGTGGTAAAAGGGAATACATGGAAATGATAACGCCGCTGGGTGGGGTTGTGCACTACGGCACCTACAACGGCAATCCACTCTCGATTGCGGCAGGTCTGGCCTCGCTGAAAAAGGTGATGACCGATGCTGCTTATGCCAAGATCAACAGGCTGGGCGACGAGCTTTACAAGGGAGTCGTTGACGCCATAGCCGACACCGGAATAAAGGCGGCAGTGGGTCGTTGTACCATGATGGGGAGCATTTTCTTCGGCTTGGATGAGCCGCCGAAAAATTATCGGGAAGCCTCTAAATGCGATGCGGCGAAGTGGGGTAGATACTGGATCCACATGCTGAACAGGGGTGTAATTCCAGCGGGCTCGGCTTGGTTTGAGGAGTGGATGGTCTCAGCGATGCATGAACCGGAGGACATAGAAAAGACCATACAGGCTACCTACGACACCTTCAAGGAGATCAAGGATTAACGAACCGCGACGTGAGCGGAAAAATTTAGGCGGTCAATAGGCCAGTGGTTACTCTGCGGCGAAGGGCAAATCAGCGAAACGGTACTCCGATGTCTTCCAGTTCCCTTTTCACCTTTTCATAGATCCTCTGCCATTCCTCCGTCGGCTTGAGGGTTTTCAGATCCATGCACTCGGTGAAGCTCTTTCCCGAGGGCGGGTTTCTGATTTTGTCCTCAAACTTTACAAACAGGTTATTGATCAAATAGTTGGCGTCCTCCCTTTTCATCCCTGCGGCACCGTGAGCGACTTCCATGCTTAACCTGAACTCCAGCGGAGAAATGTGATTTTCCTTTCCCGCCTTCAGCGCCAGCGGGCCGCAGTGAAAATCATACCCCGAGACCACCGCGGCGATTGTTTTTGCCGCGCCCTCGTAGAGAAGCATCTCAGTACCCGGGCCCGCGGCCGCGAAGTGGTAGCAGTATTCCAGCGCGTTAACGTTTCTGTTCATGGCGATTAAAAAAAGATCTGAGGCCCAGATGGCTTCCCTTCCGGAGCTAGTTCCAGACCAGATGTCAATCGCGTTTCCACCGCTCAGGTCGGCGCCTAGGAGCAGGCATTCTATCTCCTGAGCGACTGAGACCAGCGCCGTTCCCTCGGGCCCACCGGCAATTCCACCGAGGACCGGCGTCGGGTCGTACATCAGATTCACGTCGGTACACCTTGAAGTGTACAGAACTTTTGACAGGATGTCATAGTTAATTTTTAACTCATTCACGCAGCTGGTTAGGATACAGTCCCCCTTCGTGAGCCCTCCGGCAGACATCGCGGCCATGAAAGCCGGCAGTCCAAGTCCTGTCATCCCTCCGACCACGGGCAGTCCCTCTTTGCCCGCTTTTCTGATGCCCTCTTTTGAAGAAGTGATCTCATATCTTGAGGCGAAGATTTCCAGTGGGGAATGCAATTTCACTTGGATTCCTTGAAACCTCGGGATGGTTGGTCCCCAGTAACCCTCGGCAAGAGGTTCTTGGACGATGGAGGTGGCCACCGCAGTGGCCAGTTCTTCGGATATTGGCATCCCGCTGGGTCCCGGTACCAACCACGGCACCCTTTTGTCTCCGGTCTTTCTTGGCGTGAGCACCCTTGTTCTCTCCCCCTGCCCGATGATGACCTTGTCCGTTGCTTCTTTCAGTCCTTCTTTGATTTCCTCTTCGGAGAACTTTATCAATCTCCCAGTGTCAGTACAAAGTATGCCCAATTCGAGTAGCAGTCTTTTTCCCGCCTCAAAGACGGCATCGGCTAAGCTGTCGTCGGTGGGCACGGGCTCGGCTGGGTTATATCTGATATCGTATTCCTTGGACAGCTCCCGGAGTTTTCTCGGCAGTATTTTTTTGTCAAATTGTCCCTCATCCATGATCGGCCCGGTTTCAGCGCGATTGTAGATTTCAGCCGGAGTGAGTGTCATTGCCCATCACCTCCTTGGCTAGCTGAACAGCTTCCGTTGCATTTTGACCGTAGCCGTCCGCTCCCACCATCTCGGCGAACTCCTTGGTCACAGCGCCACCGCCAACGATCACTTTAAACCTGTCCCTGATTTGTTCGTCGTTCAAAATCGAGATGATGTCTTTGATAAAAGGTGAAGTCGTTGACATGAGGGCAGACGCTGCTATGATGTTGGCGTTGACCTCTTTTGCCTTTTTTACAAAGTTCATAGCTTTGACATCCCTTCCCAGATCGTGAACTTGGAACCCGGCGGCCGATAGCAATGCCGCGACCAGGTTTTTCCCCATGTCATGGATGTCTCCTTCCACGGTGCCGATGACAATCACTCCCGCACGTGGGGTCTTTTCCTTTGGCACTTTACTCAACAAAATATCCATACCGGCCTTCATCGCGTCTGCAGCTAACAACAGGTCAGGTAAAAAAATTTCCCCCCTTTCAAATCTTGTGCCCATCTCGTTGAGAGCTGCGGCAAGGCCTTGTTCGATGGCAAAAATGGGGTCAATGCCCGCTTGAACCGCCTCTTCGGCTGCGGCTTGGCTTTTTTCTTCATCTCCTTCCAAAACAGAGTTGAAAAGTTTTTTAATTATTTCACCACTCATACACTCTTCCATATTCTTCTCCGGATAAATATTTTGGTTTCATTTGTTTTCGTTTACCAGCATTTTTCCGGTGGAAAGTTAACTCTCGGGAATGACTTAAGTAGTGCCTTTACAAAGGTGAAATCATGAACTTTCCCTTGGCCATTGTTTTTGGGATCATTGCCATGTTTGGCTGGGGTCTCGCTGATTTTTTGGTAGCAACAGTCGTCAAAAAAGCAAGCGTTTTCCGGACGTTTTTCTGGACGGAGATGGTCAGCACGTTTTTTTTTATGCCGTAACTTTTCTGTTTTTCTTCAAGCTGCCCGTTATCCCCGGAATCATCCTTGTCACAGTTGGCCTCTGTAGCTTTCTACATGTTCTGGCATATCTGGCGCTTTACAAGAGCTTGCAGGTGGGAAAGATATCTGTCGTGGCTCCAATTTCGGCTTCTTGGGTGGTGGTAACCGTGCTGTTGTGCGTTGTCTTCTTGAAAGAAGCGCTAACCGGGCTTCAGGCGCTTGGGGTGGCTCTGGTCATTTCTGCCATTTTGCTGGTCTCCTTCAGGTGGCGGGATCTGAGACAGCTGAGGCTGAAAAATCCGGCAGCCGGCGTCAGCTATGCCTTGGTTGCGTTGGTTTCCTTTGGCGTTCAGTTTACGCTCGTCGACTATCTGGTGGCCGAGCTCAGCTGGTTTGTGCCAATCTTCTTAATCAAATCCTTGGCACTGCCGATTCTACTCGCCTCTTCTGGGACACTAAAGGGAAGCATATCGTTGCCAAAAATTGCCGCATTAGTCGTGGTTCTGATCGGTCTTTTGGAGTTCATCGCGGGCTTGGGTTATGGCTTGGGGGTGGATTTGGGATACACGGCAATCGTAGCTCCGGTTACGGCATCGTCGCCCCTCGTCACCGTTATCTTGGCCAGGATCTTCTTTAAAGAGAGAGTTGAAGTCAATCAAAAGGTCGGCATCCTTTTCTTCTTGTTGGGCTTGCCCCTGCTTTCAGCGTAGGCCAACATCGCCCAGGTTGCCCACAATCGGTCGAAAATTGG
>Ga0080004_1070719_pt1 | contig 11091 bp, 13 predicted proteins | sample WasSprMetagenome_FD_69207 | JGI IMG/M metagenome (GOLD analysis project Ga0080004, IMG submission 69207) | Sulfidic aquatic microbial communities from Washburn Spring, Yellowstone National Park, USA - WS (SPADES assembly) (version 2) | ecosystem: Environmental > Aquatic > Thermal springs > Hot...
ATACGGGCTTCGGGGTGGGCTTGTGGTCTATGGCAAGTTTTTGCCGGACGGGTTTGACTTCACTTTGGTCGTGGTCCACCTCAAGGCCTACTCTGACCCAAGGAGTACGAGCATCCGGGAGGAAGAGCTTTCCCTCCTTGGGCAGTGGGTCCAAACCTACCTTGATGATCCCGAAAATGACCGGGACCTCATCCTCGCCGGGGACTTCAATGAGCACCTCCTTACAAATAAAAAAGCCTTTTCTCTCCTGGATCCGAAGGGCCTCCTTTATCTTGTGACTAAGGATGCGCCCCAAAAAAGATGCCAGAATTGGACTGATCCCATCGATCACATCTTGATCTCCCAAGTTCAGGAATACGCGAAATCCGCGGTTTTCTACGACTTCTTCAAGGATCCTACGCTACCAGATAGGTACTCCTACTCGGACCACTGTGTTCTTTGGGCGGATTTTTATAACGAGGATCTCGACCCATAGAGAGCTGAAGAGTCTCCAACGGTAAAAAGCGGCTCTACCCACGGGGAGCAGGGCTATTTTCTTAAGTTTTGGAGCTATTTACAGGGCCGGGAACCCGGGCAAGGAGCGCCGAGGACTGTGACGATGGCAGTTCTGAAATTCGCTATTCTCCGATTACTTGAACACAATATTCCCTTTCTAGAGGGCCATCATATTCAGCAAAATAAATTCTTTGGCGTGATCCCTTAACAAGCTGTCCGTTCAGGATGGGGAAAATTACAAAAATTCCTCCAAGCACACTCTGTAAATGTGCGTCTGCATTGAATCCCAAGCGGCCATCAATGTCAAGAAAACGATTGTGATAATAATCTCCATCCTTAGGTGCCAATTTTGTGAAATGGTTCAAGATATCTTTTTCTATGCATGGTAAACCTTCTGTAACAATTATACCAGATGAAGTGTGCATCGTTAACACTAAAACCAATCCACGTTTGATTCTGCTTTCTTTTATTACTTGTTCAACCTGGTCTGTAATGTCTAGTAGCTCTTTATCGCGATGTGTTTGTACCGCTAAACGCTTAAGAAAAATTTCCATATCACACCTCGCCCAGAACCTTTTGAGGATTGTAGCTAAATATTAATTCTAAACACTCTGAACTTAGTCCCAATTGACTTATGGCATATACCATGTTTTTTATTTCTACACGAGGATAATTTGAGCCAAATACTATTTTCTCTCTCAGACTTTTTTCGATGACAGAAAGGGGGATCTGTTCTTTCATTACAAACGACAGAAAATGTTTTGGGTTACCAAAGTAAAGACATGCAGTATCTATATAAATATTGTGATATTTAAGAGCCAGCGCTATTGTATCTAGGACCCAAGGCCATCCGAAGTGAGCGATAACAATTCTTAGATCGGGAAAATCAGCGGCGACATCTTCTAGCAGGAGTGGGTGGGCATATTTTAGTCGAGCCCGAGGTTCCCAGGACATACCGGCATGAAATATCACAGGGATCCCTAGTTTTTCGGCCTTTTCGTACAAAGGGTAAACCAAACGACGATCGTTTGGGAAAAATTCTTGCGTAGGCGGGGATAGTTTAAGACCTCGCAGTTTGAGTTCTTTTACGGCCTGTTCCAAGACGACAGGAGCATCTGGGTTATGTGGATCTACGCTGCAAAAACCTATAAAGCGTGGGTCTTTTTGACAAAGCTCAGCGATCTGTTGATTAGAATAGATAGTACATCCCCTCGTAGTGGTGGCGTCGATGGGTAGCAACACTGCGCGATCTAAACCTGAAATTGTTAGCTCTAAAATAAAAGTCTCAAGCGGTTGTGGTCTGTTTCGAATGAAAAAAATGTCGCGTGCTACATGCTCAAGCTCTGGATATTTTTCCCACATTTCTCGCACAAGAACAGGATGGGTATGAAAATCAATTTTCACCTTGGCCTCCTTCAAGTATTACGACGCGTTTTAAATGAGGCGGTGAGTCAGGATCTACATTTTGAGCAAGTGCTTTATAGAAAGAAAGAAGGTGTAAACAGGGGAAAAATGCTAAAGAGCGTGCATAATCACATAGTTCTGGGGTATCAACGACTATGTTATAGTGGGCTTCAGGCAAAGTTGTATCTGCGAAGGCCAAAACATGCGCATTGGCAAAGGACGCTTCTTTAAGAACAAGGCGCTCATGTTCTTTATTTTTAGTAGAGAGGAGCCCTATAACTAATGTATTTGGATCTAGTGAGGAGCAAGGACCGTGCCGAAATTCCATAAAATGGTACGCTTCCGTGTTAGATAAAGACATTTCCTTTAAATTTAACATGGCTGCGCACGCTAATCCATAGTTCCATCCTGATCCTAAAAAGATGAACTTTGTAAACCGATTGGTGCTTGCTACTTCTTGCAACAACATGTGATAATTGAATACTACATCTCTTGCCAAAGCGGGCAAGGCACTTAATTGCTTAAGCCACTCGTGTTTTTTGGCGGTAAGGAGAACTAGACCCAAAAAGGTTAGGAACATAGTTGTAAATGATCTGGTTTGAACAACGCTTTTATCTTCGGCCTCAGGTATTGATAATGCCAAATCAGCCATGCGTGCCAAAGGGCTGTCGTTTCTACACGTTATGGCAAGAACCTTGCCTCCTTTTTTGCTTTTGTAAACTTCTACAGCTTTTAAAACCTCAGATGTTTCACCGGAGCGAGAAAAAACTAACAATAAATCGGGCCGCTGAGCTAAATATACCTCAGGAAAGATAAATAATTCAGAGGCTGGCAGAGCCATAGCTTGAACTCTGTGGAGCGACGAAAGAATGAAAGCAGCGGTTATAGCAAGATAATAACTTGTACCACATCCCGAAATTAATACCCGTTGTGGAATAGTATGCGACCAAAAATCATTTAATTCGGGCATTTTATTATCCAACAAGTGAGTAACTAGTTCCCAAGCCTCAAACTGTGTAATTATTTCCTCATAGGTCTGAGATCCCTTTGCCCCGTGCATTCTTACTAATTATACCACAGAGGTAGTGCCTCAAGGATTGTGTCCATGGGGCAGCACGGTAGCCTTCCCAGAAAAACCTGGAAAAGAAAGGAGGGAAGGCCACCATGCTGCCCTTTGGACACAGGCCTTGAGGCACCACCAGCAGCCCCTTCGTAATCGTTTCAATGAAGCAACTCGAGGTGTTCACCCCTGGCGCTCACAATGGGCTACAAGGTGCATCTCCAAAAATTCCGGGCGGTTGTCGGCCCAGTCCACGAAAGGTCGGACGGCGACCTTTTGGAGTGTTCAGGGCTTAGGGGTGCTTTGGTTGCTCTTCGGTAAGTTGCGGCGGGTACGAAGGAGGTGGTCAATGATGGCCGCGCTCAGCTGTACAAGGAGTTTCTTCGTTTCCGGCCTGATCTTGAGCGCTCCTTTTTGCTTGAGTACCGACACAGTCTCTGGAAGGAATGGAGCCAACCGTTTGAAACAGATGCAGCCACTCTTGGCGGCCCAGGTGTCTTAAGTCTGGCCGGAAGGCGAAACTTTGATTCTGGGCGAATTCGTGGCTCTCAGCGGTTACCATTGCAAGTCCGCCATCTGGCTTTTTTCGAACCGGGAGAAAGCCAAAACACTTGGACCGCCAGGGAAGACCACGGATCTACAAGCTCGGACGTAAAGGCTGCCCTGTTTGCAATATGGGAAGCCTTTCGACAAGCTCTTGCCCTCTTGACAAGAGCACATCTTTACAGTATAAGATTTTTCCAAGGAGGGGGTGGATATGGCAAATAGAAGGTGGGCATTGATCGCGGGTTTGTGGGTTTTGTTTGCTTGTACGGCAGTAGCTCAGCCTGTTATATTGGAGTTCGCCTATCCAGTTGGAGTTGCAGGGCCCTTAGCATCTGTGATAGACAACCTCTGCCGCGAGTTTAACAAACAACATCCGGATATCCAGGTAATACCAGTCTTTGCTGGCGGTTACGCGGACGTAATGAGTCGAGTAAAATTAGGGATAGCGGCTGGGCAACCACCCGATATTTTCATCTCAACTACACCTACGACCTTGGAATTGATTGAACTGGGGGCTATCATTCCTCTTGACGAATATATTGCAGCGGAAGGTGGGGAGGCGTGGTTAAGGGATTTCGTACCCGCATTCCTTGAAAATGCACGTGTTGAGGGGCATATCTGGTATATCCCGTGGCAGCATAGCACGTTAATTTTTTACTGGAATAAGGATGCATTCCGAGAAGCGGGTCTTGATCCAGAGCGACCTCCTCAAACGTGGGATGAGGTTATTGAGTACGCTCAGAAGCTAACTATTCGTCGTCCGGATGGTACGGTTGAGCGATGGGGCATTGAGATTCCGGTTGAGGGCTGGCCGTTTGACGCTCTTTGCGCTCAGGCTGGACAGCGCTATATAGGAAAGCCATATGAAGTTTTTCTTAATACTGAAGCAGCTATTGATGCCCTTACCTTTTTAAATGATCTTGTTAATAAATATAAAGTAATGCCCTCATACCGTCTTTACGGAGATTCTGCTAATGACTTTGTAGCTGGCAAGGCGGCCATGATGTACAACTCTACTGGTAGCCTTGCTTTCGTCCGAGATAACGCCAAGTTTGCATGGGGCACAGCATTTCTACCGGCGAGGAAAGTGCGCGGGGCTCCCACTGGTGGCGGTGGTTTTTACATTTCGGCCAATATATCCAAAGCTAAGCAAGATGCAGCGTGGAAGTTTATCACTTGGATGGTAGAACCAGAGCGGACAGCTTTTTGGAGCCGCCAGAGTGGCTATCTGCCTGTCCGCTTCTCCGCATATAATCTGCCTGAGATGCAAGAATATTATGCTAAATATCCACAAGCGTTGACCGCTTTCAAACAATTGGAAGTTGCTTTCGCAGAGGCCATGTGGTATCAGCGGTTTCAAATCTTTGACATAATAAACAATGCACTTGAGCAATGCCTAGCTTACAACTTGGATCCTGCAAAGGTACTTGCTGAGGCTCAGCAGAAGGCTGAAGCGGTCCTAGCCCCGTATAAACCCGGAAAGTGAACGCAGCCTAGGGGGCCTCCCGAAAGAGAGGCTCCCTAGGTTTTTAGCTGGTTATGCTACTGGGCGGAGTCGTGAGCTTTTGGGCAAGTGAAGGTAGCGAAGCTTACAATAAAAACTTCGAATGTACTGAGTACGCAATAGAAGAGTTGGGAAAAGTCTAGCTGTTCAAAATAGTGGAGGGACCACTCTCCTTTGGAGGGCGGTCCCTTATAATGAGGTTATATTGGCGGGAGAGTTGCCTTGAAAAGCACATACATACAATTGTCGAAATCGAGGAAAAGGTGCGTGGGTTACCTTTATATCTTTCCGGCGTATGTTTTCTTTGTCATTTTTGTTCTTTACCCCATTGTCTACGGGATCATTGCTAGCTTTCGTGACTGGGGCAGCCGCGTCGGAGAAAGAGGGATTTTTGTTGGTTTTAGTAATTACGTCAAACTATTTAGTGATTACGTATTTTGGCTCTCCTTCCGTAATACCTGGATTTATGTCTTCGTCGCCACCGTCATCACCTGTTGCTTGGGTTTGTTCCTTGCGTTATTGCTAGAACGTCCTTTACGAGGTCTTCAAAGTATGCGCGGCATCATCTTTTTCCCGTATCTTCTTCCATGGGCAGCCGTTGCTATGATTTGGGCGTGGCTTCTGAGTCCTAATTATGGGCTGATAAATGCTATCTTGAACATCAACATTGATTGGCTACGGCGCCCTGAAACAGCTTTGTGGGCGCTTATTTTTATCTACTCATGGAAGATGATTGGTTACACCTTTATCTTCTTCTTGGCTGGGTTGCAAGTCATTCCACAGTCACTTCATGAAGCAGCGATCGTTGACGGCGCCTCTCCCCTCCAAAGATTACTACATATTACGTTCCCCCTCCTCACCCCCACATTATTTTTTCTAATTCTTATATCTATAACAACAGCCCTTCAATCTATTGATTTGGTATATATTTTAACTAGAGGAGGACCAGCAAATTCTACAAATATGTTAATTTATTATATTTATCAACAAACATTTCGGTATGGAAACTGGAATAAAGGATATGCTGCTAATTCTATTCTATTGTTCATGCTATTATGTTTTACAATAGCATATTTTAAAATATTAGAGCGTAAAGTTCATTATGAATTGATATAAAATATGTAACCCTGAAAAATGGGATAGCGAAGCGCGTGAGAATGAAAATGGTAAATCGTTTGTTAAGCCTCAAAGATTGTGCACGAGTGAAGAGCTCGCAAAGTTAGTTGAATGAACGTTTTAATCGGAATCAGGGAGCGGCTTGCCTTGGTATAGTTGGTACGGGTTAAACTTGCGTTCCGAGGTTGTTGGGTATGTTGAAGCGCATGGGGTTTGCCAATACTTCATTTGAGGTCAGCCGTGTGGAGATGGAGCATAAGTACTCGGTGGCGTTGGAACTAAGGAGGTGTACGCATATTTACCAAAAATCAAGGTAGACCTAAGGGAGAAGCCAGGGTATTTTATATCCCCGGAATAATCCGACAGAGTAATTGGGCGGCTAGAGATGTCCTGGGAAACTATTGATCGCGGGTTGGCATTGAGGCGTTGGGAGGGGGTGAAGACTGTCGTGTTCAACGTCGATACAAGGCTAAGGAAAAGACAGAGTCTATGTCTGGTCAGGGGGACTTTCGCGGTATTGGTTGCGACTAGTTCGCGTCCGGTCAAATGGTTGATGGTCTCTAAAATGAGAAAACAAAATTATGGTTTTATTTAAAAAATATATACGTTATTTGTTATTAAGTATTGTTTTGACATCAATAACGGGATTTTTTGTTTTCCCGGTAATATGGTCATTCCTAACGGCACTAAAAGCTCCGTCGGAAGTTTTTACCAATCCCTTTGCGATGTTACCACGACAAGTAAATCTCATTGCAAATGTCCAAGAAGTTCTTGAACGCATGCCTTTTCCTCGCTACTTGTTAAACACGATAATAATTACATTTGTGCTCGCAGCTATACAAATCGCACTCGCACTGCCTGCAGGATATGCGTTCGCACGTTTGCAATTTCCTGGGCGTGACGCTCTTTTTATTCTGTTTCTCACACGACTGGTAATTGCACCGGAAGCTTTGTTTCTTCCAAATTATGTAACAATTGCCCGTCTTAAGCTCTTGGATACGTATTTAGCGGTTATGTTACCTTACTTTTCGTCGGCGGTGGCTGTATTCTTGTTCCGCAATGGATTTCGACAGATTCCTCAAGAACTTGAAGATGCCGCACGACTAGATGGGTGCACGGGACTGCGGTTCATCATACATATTGGTATACCATTGATAAGACCAGCAATTCTAGCCTTTGCAATCACGAGTTTGGTTTATCACTGGAATGCATTTTTTTGGCCTCTATTAGTTACCAGCACGGATCGGGCCCGAACGCTTACAGTAGGGTTGGCGCTATTCGGTATGAAAGCAGAGAGCGGGGCGGAATGGGCGCTTACAATGACAGCAACATGGATTGTTATTGGGCCACTAGCGGTTGCATTTTTGTTTTTGCAGACTAAAATTATTGGTGCGTTTATACAGTCTGGATTGAAAGGTTGAAAGGTTGAAAGGAGGGAGACTTATGCAAGAATACGGTATTCGTCAATATTGGACACTTTTGACCCGCTACAGTGAACAAGTTCAAGAAGGGTTAGAAATAGCGGCGAAAATTTTGCATGAAAAAGAACCTCCGGATGTGGTACATGTGGTTGCTGGGGCGGGTACAGGAGGCGGATCAGCAGCCGCATTTTTTTTGGTGAGAGGGGCTTTTGGGCACAGTATCTTAGCACCTATCGTCTTAAACCAAGGATATACAGTTGCCTGTGTAAAACCCCAGGCTAAACCGCTTGGCGTTGCTGTCTCATGCTCCGGAGAGACGGAAGAAATATTGTCTCAGTTTCAAGAAATGGTGTCCATGAACATCCCCATTGTAGTTATAGCGGGAGGGGGTACGCTAGCGCGACTAGCTGAACAGAAAGGAATTCCTGTAATTCGCGTTAAGCTTGAAGCCCCGCCACGATTTCTTATAGGATATCTTTTTGGTGCTTTGTGCGGAATCCTTCAATGGGCCAACCTCATTCCGCTGGATGAACTAAACGCTCTGGGCACCTTGCACTGCATATTTAATGATTGGGAATCGCATTATGCGCAAGCAGAACGTATTGCCAATTCTTTGGTAAATCGTTTGCCTGTAATCTATAGTGTCGCCGATTGGGGCATAGCAGTGGTTGACCGATGGCGGCGTCAACTAGCAGAAAATGCAAAAACTCTGTCAATTGCCAATGTCATCCCAGCAATGCATCATGATGAAATAGTTGGATGGGAACGAGCCACTATTCTTTCTTCCTTGGGCACTGTGATTATACTTAGTTCACACCTTGATCCACCACCCGCTCAGCTACGCGTGAAAATCACCCGTAACATCTTGTCAAAACTTTTGCCTGTAGTAGATATAGTTTTCCCCTATGATCACCCCCTACTCAATGTGTGGGCAGGTGTCCTTCTGGCTGATATGACTAGCCTACGCCTAGCTGAACTCTATAGAATAGACCCGTTGAAAACAACGATTTTAGACTATATCAAAACAGAGCTAACGAAAAGATAAACAATAATGAATCATAGATTTACATTAGGTGTTATCTCAGACATCCATTATGGCCCGGATTCTGGGACCCGCAAAGGATCAAAGGCTACATTAATGCTAAAAACATTTGTCTCTAAAATAAATCAACTTAAACCAGATGTAGTCGTTAATCTTGGGGACATAATTTCAGACGTTGTCTCTGATCCTCTAGAGGCCATAGCTTACATAAAACATCTTTCACCAATTTTTATGTCAATTCGATGCCCAGTAATCCATGTTATTGGCAATCATGATTGTATAGTAAATATAAAAACACTTGAAGAAGTCCTGCAAAGTGAGCTTGGCCCTCGTATAGTCATGTCTGAGGGATTTTATTTAGTTATTTTGAATACTTCGGACCCACCCATTAATGGGATTGGTGGGAACATTGGCTTTGTACAAATGAGATGGCTGGCCGATACACTCAAGAGCTTAGACAGGCCGTGCATAATTTTGGCGCACCATGCTTTGGATGAACAAAATATACAAGCTAACCCCTTATTTAAAGGAATTGAAGAGTACGCATACGTAGCGAATCGGCAACAAGTGCGAGAGTTGCTTTGCCAGGCCCCCGTTAAGCTGATTCTCCAGGGCCATCTACACTGGTACCATGTTTCGCGCTACCAGCACCTGTTGTTTATAACTCAAACGTCTTTTGTTGACACATGGCAAATAGCTGCTGAGTATCCTATTAACTTTTCGATCATATCTATTTCTGCTAAAGATATTCAATGGTATCTGCACGGAGCCGATACATTTGTCAGATTAACATGAGATAAGGTAGCTACTTGTTGAGCGTGACATGTCATCAAGGGACCGGTGGCACTTTTTATAATAGGAGGCGTTTCGAGGGATTTTGCCCAACGGGAGCCGGGCTCCTAGGAGGTAGTGGGGACCATGGGCAATAGTTATGAGGTCGTGAGGCAGAGTTCAGCGTCGGAAGTTAATTTCTGTTTGGCCATGTAGTCAAAACTAAGCTCATGCAGGATGTGACCCGCAGGGTACTTTTTGGGGGCCAAGGATTTCAAGACCACAAGTAAAGTTCTTCACTACGCCCCATAGTTAAAAGAAATAGCGTGTAGCCCCACACACATCAACATCCGCAAGGGGACCAGGGAGGACAATAGCAGGATACTCACCGGTAACCTCTCCCACCACAAGACAGGCGTAACGAGGCAAAGCTCTGACAAGCCCGGGTAGAGAACTTTCCTCGAGCGTCCCGGCTCTCGCCACCCACTTTATGTCCTCCTCGAGCGGCAACCGGAACACGAACAAGTTATCCGCTGCCCTTAAAACCCCTTCCGGAAGCGCTGTGGGTGTATTCGTGATGAAGAAACTCGTGATCCCGGTGTGCCTTGCCCTCGTCACGAGGGCATCGATTCCTTGTGGGGTCACATAGAGGTGCGCTTCCTCAAAAAACACGAACGGAACTTTTTCTTCCTCCTCCACAAGCGCGAAGAGGAACCGCAAAAGCGCCTGGGCAAACCCCATCCTCGCCGGGGTGGAAAGCCCGGAAAGGTCGAACGCTATTGCCCCTCCTTCCCGGATTTCCTTCCAGACCCCCGTAAACGACGAGGCCTCGAGGGGACTCCTCGCCACCATTCCCGTGAGTTTCAGGGCTTCTAACCGGGAGCGAAGGGTCCGGTTCACCGCATCCGCGGCATACCCGCTCTGGGTGGGATAAAACTCCCCTTCCTCCGCCATGGAAATAAGCTCATCGATCCCGATGAAGTCTTTCTTCTCCTGGAAAAGCTTCGAAAGCCTCGTCTCAAAGTAAAGGAGGGAAGTCGCGGGTGTTCCGAAGGCCTCGAGCATCACGGACAGGGCCTCAACCCCGATCTCCCGAACCCCAAGCTTGAAATCCTTTCCCACCGAATACGTCCGAACTTCTGGAAGCCCGCCGTACTCCCGGTTCACGTCCAAAACGAGACACGGAGCTCCCGCCCGGATAAGCCCAAGGAGGATGACCTTTGCGAGGTGCGATTTCCCCGAACCTTTTGCGCCCACGATCACGTTCACTTTTTCTAAAGCTCTTCCGCCCGGGGAGAATTCTTTTCCTTCCAACGTCCGGCCAAGGAAAATCTTTGGGCCCGGGGTTTCCGGGATTGGTGGGCTAGTCGGGAAAATCTCCGCCTCCCAGCCAGGAAGAATTCCGTCCCAGGGGCCGCGGACCTTGGCCCGGGCGACCCATCCTCTTTCTTCAGCTTTGGCCCACACCACTTGGAGGAGGAGTTTCCGGGTGCCTTCACGCAGAAGAAGGGCTTCGCCGAGCCTTGGGGGTCTTGGGAAGGAGACGAAAGCCTCGTCGCCCTGGAAGGAGAGGAGGGTAAGCCCCCGATTTAAAGGCTTTCTTTTGGCCGGGAGGTCAGGGGGCCTAGGTTCACCTCGTCCCCCCTCCTCGAACAGGGAAATAAGGGCTTTTTTCTCGGCCCTCACGGCTCACCCTCCAGCTTCTTCCCCTTCCGGGTGATCTCGAGGGCCG
>Ga0080004_1125224_pt1 | contig 11085 bp, 7 predicted proteins | sample WasSprMetagenome_FD_69207 | JGI IMG/M metagenome (GOLD analysis project Ga0080004, IMG submission 69207) | Sulfidic aquatic microbial communities from Washburn Spring, Yellowstone National Park, USA - WS (SPADES assembly) (version 2) | ecosystem: Environmental > Aquatic > Thermal springs > Hot...
AAAAGTGGGACAAGGGGACTGGCAAATGTATTAAACCAATCCTTGGGAAAGAAGAGCAATGCTCCATAGCCGATAGCAAAGCATAGACAAGGAATTATACCGAATAAAGCTTCATTTGCATGAGGAAACTTGTAAGAAACATAAGCCCACATATATCCCACTATCTCAACGATTATAAGTCCCCATGCCGCGATGAAGATAAAAGGCATTTGTTTCGCCCTCGCTTCCCAATACCCATCCCTCTTTCTCTCAGCGCCTATAACAGCGGAGAGCACAGCTGTCACGAAAAATATTAAAATGGTCCATTTGTAAATAATACTAACATTTGTTTTCACATCGCTCTCACCCTTGTTTTAATTGTAAATTATCTCTAAAAATTATGCAAGGGAAAATTTTCCCTTGCATTAATCAGCTAAAAGGAGATATCTAAAAGGTGGGATTCTTATTCCTCTACATAGCCCTTCTCTTTCGCCAAGTGATAATAGCGCTCGGGGTCGGAGATCGCCTGCTTGACGAGGTCAAGGTAATATTGGAAGTTCTCCAAGGGAACATCCGGCGGAACTGAATGGTCAACGAAGGGGAAGTATCCTCCCTGCATCGCTAACCAAGGCACCTTCTTCAAAACTTCCCTCTCTATCTCTTCCTTCGTCCGAGCTAATACCCTCTTATCTATGTTCCCCATAAGAAGGAGGTCCTTTCCGTATTTCTTCCTCAGCGCTATGGCGTCCTGGTCTGCCGCCACCTCAAGGGGATAAATGCCGTTTACCCCTCCCTCAAGCCAAAGGGGAATGATTGGGTCGTTGTTGCCATCGCTATCAACCCAGATTATATCTATCCCGTTCTTTCTGAGGAACTCCGTTACCCTCTTATAGCAGGGAAGCATTATCTCCCGGAAATGCTTGGGAGATATCAGCGGTCCAACCTTCATTCCCAAATCTTCCCAGAAAAGGGCGAAATCCAAATCCAACTCCTCCACCGCTTTCCTCGTAACCTCTATGACGAAATCAGCTATGTATTCGTCTATCTCCCTTATGAAATTTGGGTCATCGTATAGCATATAGGAAAGCCGTTCCACGCCCATCCAGTTCCTCACCCAGCCATAGAATGAGCCAACGCTTATCCCCAAGGGATAATCCCTATCCTTCACGGACCTCTTGTAGTCCTCCCACCAAGCGGGATATCTGCAGGGGGATTTGGGATTTAGCCTCTTCTTATATTCCTCCCAATCCTCCCTCGTTTTTATCGGATAATCAAGCCACAATGGCATTGAAAGCTCTGGTTTATCCAAGAATATCTTTTGGATGCTTCCATCGGAAGCCCTTATAACAGCCGTCCTCTCCGCCTCATCCACCTCAAGGGTTTCCACCTCAAATGGGGGAACAAGACCAAGGTTTATCGGCACAACTTCATAACGGTCGAAGCCGAAATAATGGACTATATGAACATCTGCGGGCATTCCTTCCTTCTGCCAGCGAAGGATGGTTTCATTCCAAAACCATTGAGGAACGAGGAATGCCCTATCGGGATTCCCGAATCTCGCCGTCTCCAAATATCTCTCTCTGTAATTCATTCTGAATCATCTCCTTTATTATATCTTCCATATTTCTTACCTGCATTATACATTGCTTGAAAATTTTGCAAAGGGGTATTTGGAGCGACATTGTTTCCCTCACAAAATATCCATTTCCCGCCTTCCATAACCCCAGACTCGCATATCCTCTTAGTTTCCCTCTCTATTTCCTCAGGAGAACCACTCCTCAACAATTCAGGATGGAGATTTCCCCTCAGGAGCACATCCGGACCCAGCTCCTTCCTGGCTAAGCCGAGGTCGGTGGGAAAGCCGAGGTCAAAGGTCATTATGTTAAGCTCATCCTTCAGGGTCTTTAAATGCCTCTGAACCTTTCCGCAGAGATGTATTGCGTTCGGTCCACCTTTGGAGAATGTCTCCACAAGCCTTCTATGATAGGGCAGAACGAATTCTCTATATTGCTGGGTGGATATGAGCTCAATGGAATCATCGGCGTAGCCCCAACTTTGCACTGGATAGCTCCAGCCCATCAAATCCCAAATTGCCTTAATCCTGACAATCGTCGCCTCAGTGATGAAATTCAAGAGCTTGTGGACGAAATCGGGATTCTCATAAAGGGCAAGGCATAGCTCTGTCGCTCCCATTAGAGCAGCTGCGACAGTGAAGGGTCCGTCAGTTCCCGCACCTGGAGGGTATACCATCTCACCCACGGGAATCCCCTCAAAATCCATTTCCCTCACCCTATCCTTGAAATAATAGAATATCTCCATTCCTTTCCCCATCCAATTGTCCTTGAAGGGATGAGGGATTCCCGCTTCAATAATTTCCTCCAATTTCTCCCTCGGCAAGGGGGCTGCATAGGGGACATCCCCTTCTGGAAAAACAACATTATTCCCCAGCCAACCCGCCTCGTAGAAATTCTGCAAATCCACATATACTCCTCCCCAGTTATCTTTGGGATAGCCCATCTCCATATCCTGGGGGACATTCAATCTCACCCACTTCTTGAATTTCAGCTGAACCTTCAGCATAATCTCTGGGTCCTTTATGTATTGCTCAAAAGTATAGCCTTCCTTGTTGAGCCAGGGAGTAAGCAGATAGAAACGAGGATTCATATTGAAGACGATGGGAACCCTGAAGGGATTGCCTTGATTGAAGGCTTCCCAAACTTTTCTGACTTCCTCGTTGTGCTTCGCGTAATCCATTTTTAGAAGGGATGACCGATGCTGAAGTGGGTTCTCGGTCCCTCTGAGCCCCAAGCATAGTCAAGTCTTATGGGACCGAGTGGGGTCTCAAACCTCAAACCTATTCCCGCTCCGAGATGGGGAGAGAACTTGTCACTTGTTGAGTATTTTCCTCCCCAAGCGGAACCATAATCAACGAATACCGCTCCGAAGAAGGCTTTCTCTAAAGGAACCCGCAGCTCAACAGAGAGAAGAGCCATCTTGTCTCCCCAGAAACGGTCTTCCCTATAGCCGCGCAGGGTATCGGCGCCGCCGACGGTGTAGAATTCAAAGGCTGGTATGGTTCCCTCCGCCATAGCTAAGTCCAATCTTGCGGCGAGAACATAATTCTTCTTCCTCCCCAAGGGCTTATAGCGACGGAGGTCTATTTCCTGTTTCGTAAAGAAGGAAGACGATTTTCCTATCTCTATGGAATAAATGTTATAATGACCTTTTTTAGGACTTCTCCTTATATCCCTCGTATCAAAGGAGTAGCTGTATCTTACTGCGTTGACCTTCCCACTCACATATCCAAGTATAGGTAAGCCTGCCCCCTCCTCGGGATTTATGGCTACTTCCTCGCTCCTCAAGCCGATGGAAGCCCTCTTCCAATCGTCAAGGGGTCTTTCAAATGTGGTTGAAAACCCTTTACGATACTCATCATAACGGGAGGTAGCTTGCTCTGTAACCCATCTGTAGATAACCTTATCGTAAATCGAGATATTGAAAGAGGTATTGTATTTATCTATCCAAGGCTTATAATAGCCGAGCTCGTAGCTTCTTTTGCTCGTGTATCCTCCCACCTCCCAGAGGAAATGTAACCCTTCAGCCATCCCCCTGAAGTTATTCTCCACATATTCTGCTCTTCCTACCAATCCCTGCTGTTGACTATATCCCAACCCCACACTGACTTGCCCCGTTTTCGTTTCCGTGATATCAAAAATCACATTAACTAAGTCCTCCTTTTCTCCGGGCTGAAGGTCAATTACAACATTTTCAAATAATCCGAGGTCAAACACCCTCTTTCTATCCTCTCCCAACAAATTTATGTTCAATAGAGAACCCTCTTTGCTCTTTATCAACCTTTCAACGACAGCTTTTTTGGTCTTATGCAATCCTTTTATTTCTATCTTCCCAATTTTCATTTCCGTTATATGGATGATAAGCGTTCCATCAGGGGTAGACTCTGGTTCCTTTGCGAATATCGCTATATAACCTTTCTGCCTATAATGGCTTATTATACTCTCAAGGTCGCTGCGGAGGGTGTTTATATTTAGGACCTGACCGCTTTCCGTTTTCATCCAAGAGAGGATTTCCTTTTCCGAGAAGACCGTTGCCCCCTCAATTTTTATGTTTTTAATAAAGGGATTCTCCAATGTGATGAAAGTGACTATCACTCCCTGGGGAGTTTCCTCTTTAACCGCCTTCACCTGGTAAAAGTATCCCATTTGACTGATAGCCTTCTCGTCGTTTGCTAATTTCTTTTCGTCAAGCTCCTCACCAACCTTGGTGGAAATAACCCCCAAAATCGCCTCCTTGGAGATGTGCTCATTGCCCACTACGCGGATTTCCACCACCTTTGCCCCTAAGGCAAAGGAACTCAATAATAAGACCAATATAACGCCAATTATTCCTCGCATATTTTAACCTCCTTATTCTTTTATAAACGGTTCTAACAATTCTTTCAACCTTTTTCTTGCTCTATGCAATCTCACCCTTATAGCCTCCTCGTTTGTTTCCAACATATTCGCTATCTCCTCGTAGGAAAAGCCCTGCAAGTCGTGAAGGATGATGACCTCCCTATAAGGAACAGGGAGCTTCTCAATCGCTTTTTGAACCGCTTCCTGAATGCTCCTCGCTTCATAAACCTGCTCCGGCGTCATAGACTCATCGGGGATCTCCCTCTCCACTTCTCCCTCCTCCGTCTCAATCTCCTGGTCCAAAGATATGACCTTCATCTTTCTGTCCTGCGCCATCTTCGTTCGGCAGAGGTTTAAAGCTATTTGGTAAATCCAAGTATAAATGTTTGCCTCACCTCTAAAACTCCTCAGGCTCTTATAGACCCTGAGGAAGGTCTCCTGCGTAAGGTCAACCGCATCATCATAATTTCCAACCATTCTATATATCATATTAAAGATTTTCCTCTCATATTTATCCAATAAATCTTCAAATAATCTGTCTAATTCCTCTTTGCTGAGCTTATGGTAATCCATAGTTAAAATCTTAGGCTCCCTTCAATCCCCCAAAACTTTCTTTTCTGTTCATCGGTGCTGAAGGTTAAATAAATGTCTCCCTTTAATCGCCTTTCCAAGCTTATAATATATCGCTCCTGAGGAGCGGCAAGCCAACGAGAATATGCGATAAAGGTATCGGGGAATAGCTCCTGCCTAGCCCTCAATACCGGCAGCCCTTCCAAGCTGTATTCAAGGGAAATTTCCTCTAACCCAAAAGCTTCAGCCAAACCGAATTCAAGTGGAGCAAGCAATTTACTTTCAACGCCTATAGCGAAAGCGTTTGTGAGTTCCTTTTTTATAAACTTCTCAGGGTCGCCAACGAACTCAGTGGGGACGAACATCGCCATAATCGCCCTTTGGGGTAAAGGAGGTGAACTGGAGAAACTCACCCGCAAGTCCTCATATGGTCCGGATATATTGGCGGTTATTTTGTAGCCACTTACCATTGTCTCCGCGCGGGCAAGAACATTTAACCTAAAGTTATCAAATCCGTAGAATAAATCAGCTGACCCCTCCCTTAATCTAAACACATAATTTGAGAGCAAAATCAACCCACTGCGGGAGGAGAAATGCCCCTGCACAATTGGATTCTTCAATGTTCCTGTGAGCCCTAATCTTCCCTCAGTGAGAACACGAGAACCGGAGGAGATAAACCAAGAGTTGCTTCCAATGGATACATCCATCAAGAAGGAAGGATTAAATACCCGTCTTCCTCCTCCAACTTGTTCTTTCGGAATGGTATAGGATGAGAAATCAATCTTTGAATTCGTCAAAACGAGTCGCCCTAAGATAAGAGGACTCCTTATATTGCCCATTAGATTAACAACTCCGTTTAAGCTTCCCTCAAATCTTTCCCCATATCCCGAGATATTGTTCTCCCTTAATGTTAAATCTCTCAAATTCGCCGATACTCCCAACTGTAAACCTCCCTTGCCCATTGAAATACTACCTCTCAACTCTCCTTCCCCTCTTCCGAGTTGGAAGCTGGCTCTTTCAAAAACCGCTTTATTCTCTTGTAGGTTAATACGAGCATTCACATTTGTTAGACCTTCTTCAAGCCCATTTGGTTTCATATATCCACCCTCTAAATTCACGAATCCGGAAGTTTGCGGATTATCATATGTGCCCTCAAGATGGATTTCCCCCGTTGTTTCTCCCTCAATTTCTTTAAAATACGGCAAGAATCTTCTCAAAAAGGAAATTTTTTGCCTTTCCCAACTCACCGATGCCTTTAAAGGTGAATCTCGCTTGATCCCCTCCTCTATACCCCAGGGAATCTGCGCCTCCCCCTTAACTTCTTTGCCGTCCACGAAAAAGGAAAAGCCCTTTATCCCAAGGCTTCCTTTCCCAAGCTCTGCTTCCAAAGATAAATTATCCAGAAACTCATCGTTTATCTCAACCTTTGGGGAATTGAAATTGGCTTTAATTAAGGGTGCTTTGATGTTCCCCTCCCCTCTTATCGTTAAATTTCCCTCCCCCTTTGGGGTGATTGAAGGGAGAAGAAAAGAAAGGGTAGAGAGGGGCATCTTGCTTGTCTCAATTTCCAGTGAGAAATCCATCTTCTCCAGGTCCATTCTCCCCTTGCCACTAACGCTCATCTCTTTTTCCATCCCTCTCAAATCCTCTACCACCAAAAGATTTCTCTCCAAGGAATAATTCCCCTCAAGGGTTGAAAGGGAGAAGTAGCGGTTTCTTATATCTTCACAACGAAATATCCCCGCTATGCTCGGCTTATCAACGCTCCCGCCAATCTTAACATTCGTTGATAGCTTTCCTTGAAAGGAAGGGATTCTCTCAACTTTCGTGAGCCTCTCAGCAAAGGAGATGGGGATGTTTTCCCCCTCTATATATCCGCTCAGTGCTTTGTTTCTGAATAGATAGAGAAGAGAGGCGGATACCCTTCCTCCTTCAATCTCATAGGTCAAATCCCTTGCCTCCAACCTATCTTTGCTGATAAATAAGGATGTTTTCAGCTTTCCCATCTCGTTTTCATATATGGGCTCCGCCCTCACTTCTCCCTCAAAATAAGGATTCCTCAAGGTCCCCGCCAATCTCCCTTGGAAGTCTAAGAAACCCTTGACCTCATTTCTTAGAGGCAAATGCGATAGCGATAAATGTTTGCCGTTAAGAGATAACATTATTTCCCTACCAACCAATTTCCCCTCAAAGTCTATTTCTCCTTCTTCCATAAAGAGTTTGCCATTCTTTATTATAGCTCCACCCTCACTCCAGCTAATCTCGCCCTGAGCATATTTTGCGTAAGCATTTTCAACTAAGAAATCCCTTACATTGAAATTAAGGACGATTTGAGGAGAGGTTAGAGGACCTCTGATTTCAAAATCCCCCTCTCCTATACCTCCCTTTAATGCCTCCTCCTTGACGAATTGGCTCAGGACGATTTTTTCCGCTCTTCCCTTTAAATTGACAATCCTTTCCTTCAGATTTATCTCCCCTTCAGCCCAGCCTTCCCCTAACCCTTTAACGAAGAACAAACGAGGGAATCGGAGCTTTTCCCTATCTCCCTCAAATTCAAGGAAGAGATAATCACCATCATATTGCTTCATCCCGACATTGAAAGCCTCAACACCGCCACTGAAAACGGGATTGGATATCGGACCTTTTATATTTCCCCTCAGATAAGCAATCCCCTTTAAATCACCTGCTTTCAAAAGGGATGAAATTTCCCCTATCTTCATATCCATCCCCTCAAATTCGCCGTTTATCTCTCCCTTATCCATATCTATCTGTCCCTTAAAAGCGAATTTCCCTTTCGCATCCTCTCCAGCCACCCTTCTCAAATCAATAACCCCGTTTTTATAGGAAAAATTTAGGTATAAATTTTCTTCAAAAACTTTAACAAACTTAAACTCCGAGAGCTCTGCATATCCCTCTATGCTCGGTTGGCTCTTAAGGTTTCCCTTCCCATATAAATCTAAGCTTTTTATTTTTCCTTTGGGGAAATCCTCCAATTTTAGCTTTCTCATCAACTCGCTTTTCAAATTTTCTGGCAATTTCGCCAAAGAAAAGTTCCCCACTTTCCCCTCAAGCATATAATTGGAACTCCTCAAGTCTATAAGACCCTTATAGCTTACATCCCCTTCCCCTACCCTGCTTTCCCCCTTCACAACCTCCAATTTATTCTTGTAATATAGGAGGCTTAATTTGTTCTCGGTGAGAACCAAACCCCTGAATATTACTTTAGGAAAGCGGATATTTGCTTCTATAAAAGGATTTGATAAATTGCCAGAGGCATAAATTTCCCCTTTTAGGGGGAAATCGCCCATCCTCGCAAGCCTTTTCACTTTAAAAGCCTTTTTGAATAAATCCAAAAGAGCCATAGCCCTTCCCTCTAAATTTCCTTTGATTTCAAATAGATTAGGCTTTTTAAGGGAGAACAGGGCTTTTTTCATTCCGAATTTCAACCCGTTATCCGTTTGCACTTTCAAATCCTCAATCCCGCAGACATCTTGGTTTCCCACGAAGTTAAAGGAGCAATTTAAGAGCTTAAATGGCAATTGTTTATGTTGTAAAGAAGCGTTTCTCAAGCTGGCTTGCGTCTCCCAGCGAAGATTTTTTCCGCTTTTCTGAAAGAAAAGGTTGACGCTCAGAACCCCTTTCCCATAGGGAAGTGAGAAAGCAAGAGATTTAAGGGAAAATCTGGCTTCAAAACCTTGAGGAAAATTCCTTCCCGAGAGGAGAAATGGAGCTTCGTTTATAGCTCCTCCAAATTGAAACGCAGTTTCCCCCTTCAGAAGGAATATTTTACCTTTACCATTCACTATCCATTCCCTTTTAGTGAAGGAGAGGTCGGTCAATTTCCCCTGGAGATTTTGAATGTGGATAGGGAAGGTAGGGGGAATGCCTTTCGTTGGCTTGGTCGGTTTTGGCAGGCGTATGTTCCATTTCCCTTTTTCATCGCGAAAAAGAGAGAAAGTTAGGCTGTTTATCCTCACATCCTTTATGCTTCTGGAGAAATCCTTTTCCTTAAATAGGGAGAAAGGTTTGATTGATATCGTCATTTTATCAATCTTTGCAAGAGGAGGGAGATTTGGCATCGCTCCCTTTACCGATATATCGCTTAAGATGATTCTCCCTTTGAGGAGCTCTATCTTTACCTTACCTATTCTGATATCCTGCCCCCAGGATTCAGTCGCTATATTTGACACCATTCCTTGCAAATTGTTGAAAACGAAGACCACATTACGAACGAAAAGATAAAGCAAGAGGAATAAAAGGGAGAGGAAGACAAGGAAGGGAAGCGCAATCATCCACTCCTTGCTTTCTCTGATGTTTTTTGTCCTATGAGCATACGCCATTTTTCTTAATTTTGACCTTTAAAGGGCAACAGGTCAAGCACCTCAATCTGAAGAGCTTTATATATATGAATAATCTCAGAGAGATATTGGACTCGCTTAAAAAGGAAGGAAGGTTTGTCATTGCTGGCATGGGTATAGGTTTTGGAAACGGAGAAGAGATGAGGAGTGAAAATAGGGATAGGGAATAAAATTTAATTCTTTTCTAGTTGAGGGAGAGAAAAGGAGATATCATATAAGTAAAAAATGTATTTTATAATTTGGAGCTATGAGGATGGTCCCATAAGATTAGAGAATGCCCATACCTTATTGAAAAACTTATATCCATAGATGCGAGAGAGCCCTAGGGAACCCGTTGCAATCTCCAGTCCTTTCTGTCATTACGAGAGCTCTCCTACAGAGAGCCCGTGGCAATCTCATATTTCCCTCCCTCTCTGTCATTGCGAGCCCGCCTTCGGCGGGCGTGGCAATCTCGTCTTTTAGGAAAACATAAAAATATAGATTGCTTCGTCGCTCCTCTCCTCGCAATGACATCGTTGTGAGATTTGCTTCGCCAACTCAGTTCGCAAACCTTTGTGTTTGCGAACCGAAATTGCCATGCCTGAACACTTTATCGTTCAGGCTCGCAATGACAAAAAAGTTACTTCGCTCCTCGAAATGACAATAAAGAAGGTAGAGAATGAGAAGGAGTATCAAATGTTAGGGAATTATACATTCTGTTGATAAAAATTTTCATTTATTCTATAATTCTAAAAAGGAGGAACGAATATGAGATTGCGATTCTTGTTGCTTATCCTGCTTTGCCTACTGATTGTTGCGGGGATAGTATGGTGGCGCTGGGGATATTTTGTTTTTCTGGAGGCAAAAAGGGAAAAGGCAATGGAAATGATGAAGGAAGGAAGCGTTCCGCCCGAGATGCTGCCGAAGCCGCTGGGGAATCCCCAGGCGAGAGTTGTTATGGAAATAGTCGCTCCTCCCTATGCCTGCCATAATAAAGAGCTTATGCAGATAGCGGAAGAGCTGGCGAAAAGATATCAGGATAAAGTTTACATAAAATTCACAGCTACTCCACCCGCAGGCGCCGCCACCTGCCTTGGTGTTGTTATTAACGGAAAGCAGAAATTCCAAATTGGAGGGCAAATGGTTGAGCTGCACGGACCGTTGATGGTCAAAAGACCAGCCGGCGCCAAGGAAGGCTACACGAAAGAGGACATAGAATCCGCTTTAAAACAAGAGATAGAAAAAGCTTACAAAAAATAGGTTCTTTTTGTAGGCGGGCGTAAAAAGATATATACGCTTTAATAATTTCCAATTTAAACCGGGAAACGGTCGCACAAATTGGGGATATGTATCTCATTTAAAAAGCTTGAGCGTATAAATCCCTTTCAAGGAATTCAAAAATGTTAGGCTCCAGAAGACGACCAATAACCAAAACAACGCATAGCCGATATAATCTATGAGGTAAAGATTGAAAAATCTCGCTAAAGTATTTGAAGATAAGACATAGGCACCCAAGGGGAAGGTAAAAGCCCACCAGCTCATAGTGAAGGGCAAGTTCGCCCTTCTCGCATAAAGAATCGTTACGATTCCCGCTATCAGGACCCACCAAATTCCGAATCCCCACAGGATTAATCCAAAAGTCCCGAACGGCTCTTTTGCAGTAACAAAGCTCGTATTTTTAATTAAATTGACAAGGGAACTGGCTCCAACTCCTATAGGTCCGAGGTTTATCCAAAAAGTAGGGATTAAATTGCTGGGGAGAGGATGATGCAGTATGAAGCGATAGA
>Ga0080004_1127395_pt1 | contig 11085 bp, 9 predicted proteins | sample WasSprMetagenome_FD_69207 | JGI IMG/M metagenome (GOLD analysis project Ga0080004, IMG submission 69207) | Sulfidic aquatic microbial communities from Washburn Spring, Yellowstone National Park, USA - WS (SPADES assembly) (version 2) | ecosystem: Environmental > Aquatic > Thermal springs > Hot...
ACATGGGATTAGCTGATGCATTATTTGCTTTGAGAATTCCTTATAATTCTGAAGAAGGATTCAAGTTTATAGAAAAGGTAACAGAGTTCCTAACATATTATGCAATGTATTATTCTGTAGAGAGAGCAAAGGAGAGAGGGGTATTTCCATTTTATGATATAACAAGCTATAAGAAAGGAGAGATGCCAGTTGAAGGATTTTATCATAAAGAAATATGGAATCTAGATTGGGAAGATTTGAGACAAAGGATTTTGAAATATGGAATAAGAAATGTTGAAGTGACTAGCGTAGCACCAACAGGAAGCATTAGCATGTTCTTTGATGTTTCTAGTGGAATAGAACCACAATTTTCTCTCGTTTTTGAAAAAAGAGTAACTGTTGGTAGCTTTTTCTACACTGACATAGAATTAGAAAGACAGTTGAAGAAAGAAGGCTATTATAATGACAACATTCTGAAGAAGATAGCTGATAATGGAGGAAGTTTGCAAGGATTGGAAGAAATTCCAGAACATTTAAGAAAAGTTTTCGTTACAGCTTTAGATATACCATGGTGGGATCATGTCAGAGCACAAGCGGTTGCTCAACTTTGGATAACTACATCAATTAGCAAAACCATAAACATGCCTTCATTTACAACTGTAGAAGATGTTTTGGAGGCTTATAAAGCAGCTTATAAAATGGGATGTAAAGGAGTGACAATTTATAGAGAAGGTAGCAAATCTAAACAAGTTTTGTATGCTCCTTCTCAGGCTGAAGAAAAGAGAATATTTGAAGTTTTGAGGCTGATTAAAAATGATACGATAAAGATAATGAAAAAGCTTGGGTTAAAGGAGCCTAGATGGATTGTTGAATTTAACACGAATGGAAAAATAGAAAAGACAAAAAATGAAAATCAAAAGAATGGAAAAATAGAAAAATGTCCTGTTTGTGGTTCTGAAAGATTAGTTTATCAAGCTGGTTGTGTGACTTGCTTAGATTGTGGTTGGTCCGCTTGTTTAATATCTTAAAATTTCAAAAATCTTTTATTTTACGAATTGAGTTCATTTAATGGAAGAAATTAGAAGCCCCATAGTAATAACTGTTGGACATGTTGACCATGGAAAGACAACTTTACTAGATTGTATTAGAGGTACTACTGTTACTAGAATGGAGCCAGGAGAGCTAACTCAGCATATAGGGGCTAGCTTTATTCCTAAAAGAGTTATAGAAAATCTTTCAAAAGATTTGCTACAGAAAATGAAATTTTCAATTGAAATACCTGGTTTACTTTTTATTGATACTCCTGGACATGCGGCTTTCATAAGCATGAGAGAAAAAGGTTGTAATGTAGCTGATTTAGCAATTTTGGTTGTTGATATAAATGAAGGATTTCAAGAACAAACGCATGAAAGCCTGAAGATATTGAAAGAATATAAACTTCCTTTTATTGTTGCTGCAACAAAAATAGATAAGATTCCTGGCTGGAAAGATCAAAAAACAACTTCTTTTCTTGAAAGCATTTCCAAGCAAAGTGAAGATGTTGTTGAAGAATTGGACAAAAGAATTTACATGATTGTTTCTTCTTTAGCTGAATACAATTTTGATAGCGAGAGATTTGACAGAATTACAGATTTTACTAAACAAGTCGCAATAGTTCCTGTTAGCTCTATGACAAAAGAAGGAATAGCTGAGCTTTTGGCTTTGTTAGCAGGATTAGCACAAAAATTCTTGAAAGAAAAAATAAAGTGTTCTGGGAAAACTAAAGGAATAATATTAGAGGTAAAAGAAGTGAAGGGTCTTGGACTGACGTTAGATGTCATACTTTATGACGGAAAGCTTTCTAGAGAAGATTACTTGATTATTGGTGGAAAAGAACCGATAGTAACAAAAGTCAAAGCTCTGCTTTTACCTAGACCTTTGCAAGAAATTAGAGTTGAGAAAAAGTTTATTAATGTTGATGAAGTTACAGCAGCAATAGGTGTTAAAGTTGTCGCTCAAAATTTGGAAAAAGCTATTGCTGGCATGCCAATAAGAGCTACAAAAGATGAGAAAGAGATCCCAAAGCTTATTGAGGAAGTTAAAATAGAAAAGTATGTTGAGTTTGAAAAAGATCCAAATGGAGTGATAATTAAAGCGGATACAGTAGGTAGCTTAGAAGCAATGGTTAAGCTTTTGAAAGAGGCTGGAGTTCCAATAAGAAAAGCAGATATTGGTAATATAACAAGAGAAGATTTTATTGAAGGCGAGCTCATTCAGGATAAGTATAGAAAAGCAATATTGGCGTTTAACATAAAAGTTGATGAGCAAACGATAAACGAAGCTAAAAATTTTGGATTAAAAATCTTCGGCTCAAACATAATCTATAGAATAATTGATGAATATAAACAATGGATAGAAGAAGAAAAAAGAAAAGAAATAGAAACTAAACTTGAAACTTTGCCTAGGCCTGTAAGAGTAAGAGTTATTCCTGGAGCAATATTCAGAAATAGCAAGCCTGCAATTTTTGGAGTTGATGTTTTAGAAGGAACTTTGAAGCCTGGAATAGCTTTAAAGAGAGAAGGAAAGGTTATTGGAACAGTTAAAGAAATTCAGAGCGAAGGGAGAACAATACCTCAAGCGATAAAGGGAGAAAGAGTTGCTATAAGTATAGAAGATGCTGTTGTTGGAAGAAATGTTTTTGAGAATGATGTTTTGGTTAGCGATTTGAGTAGAGAAGATATTGAAAAATTGAAGGAAGTTTCTGATTATTTAAGAGACGACGAAAAAAAGTTATTGACAGAAATTACTGGTAGTTTTTCTTATTGAGAAAGAAATTTTCTTGTCGATGTATTTTTATCAATTGTTCTGTACAGAAAACTTATGATGAACCTTAACCTAAATATCATTCAAAAAGCAAGTATCGAATTATGTGCTTATTCTCTTCTTAACTCAAATCTCCGCATGAGCAAAAAACTTCATAACAAACTTCATAAAGTTCCTTCATTCCTTCTCCAGTCTTTGCTGAAGTCCTTATTATTCTTTGCTCCTTAACAATTTTTTCCACAAGCTTGCTAGCAGCTATTGCTAGGTCTTTTTCCATCCCACCTTTTACAGCTTCTAAACTTTTTCTAAGTTTCCTTGGAGACTTCAAAAAATTTTCTATTTCCTCAACATTACTTGCTAAATCAATTTTTGTTAGAACGTTTATCGTTGGAATTTCAAGCTTTAATCTAACTATAAGACTAAGCAATTCTGCTATTGCTATTCCTACTGGATTGAACATTTCGGAAGGAATCAAAAAGATTCCTAGGCATCTATTAACGTCAAAAATTTTCACAATTTTTTCGCCAGAATAAAAAATGAATGGTTCTAGTTGGCCTGGAGAGTCAACAAGTCGAAAATCTGTTTTTATTCCATCAATCCTTCTTTTGATTTCTTCTTTCATCTCAACCATTTTTTCTAAAGCTCTAACTAAAGCTCCATTAGGTCCCAACTTTTCTTCTTTCATTATGCTTTCCACTGTAAAAAATTTCCTTATATCAAAGCTTGCTTCGTAAGGCAATTCTTCAGCTCCAGGGTCTAAATTTATGCAAGCAACACTTTTCTCTTCTTTTTTCTTCAACCATTCGGAAAAAGCTTTAACTAAAGTCGTCTTTCCACTTCCTGCTGGACCTAAAAATATTATATCCATACACTTTAGTTTTCTTGCTTCCATAAAAATTCTAAACTTTCAGAGCTCTGAGTATTACATCTAATTCATAACCAGAAGTTTTGCTTCCAATTAGAGCTCCATAACTGTTTGCTATTAGACCACTAGCAACAAAAGGAGAACCAAAATTCACGCTCCCTTTTTCCACTTCAACTTTTAGAACATTTCTAACTAATTCAACATCTTCATCGCTAGCTTCTCTATGCAAAATAGCTCCTTTATTTGTTGCAAAGCAAACACTTCCAACAATTTTTGAGTTCACTAAAGAAGCTTGAACTACTTCAACTTTCAAGACATCTTCTATTAACTTGGCACTTTTTTTAGATAGCAAATCGCTAACTATTGCTCCTTTATCATTAACAACAATCAAATTTCCTATAGCTGTAAACCTTTCTTTGAGAACTAAAACATCGAAACCAAACTTCTTTATCTCTTCTACTTCCTCATCCCTAACAATAAAAGGCAAAACTATTCCATTTGAATTCATAGCAGAAAACAAGCCAACAAATTCTGTACCACCAATTGTTATTCTTTTTGATGGAACATTGAAAATGTTTGAAAAATCTTCATCAAAGCTTGAAATAAAGAATTTATCGCTAGCTCTACCATAAAAACCAATATTTACATCCCCATAATAATCAAAGAGATCCTTCATTTTATCAGCTTGCCAAATCTACTTTATATTCTTCCCCTTCTTTAACAGCCTTAACCTTAATTTTCGTTTTTGGATTCTTTATTCCTCTTTTCCAGATAAGGTTGTTTAGAGCTGTGGAAATCTTTATTTTATCCGTTTTCAAATGTCTTTTCAAGAGTCTTTTCAATATGAAAACTGCTGACTCACTTCTTCTCCAGTTTTGTTTTTTTACAAGTAACTTTCTCAAATTCAATGTTAGGTACTTTTCTTCTGCCATTTTTCTTTATTGTAAGAATACTTTAAATTTATTTATGAAGCTTTTTGAAGATGTAGAGATCATCAATGGGCATAGAGCAATATACATTCAAGATTTAGATTTAGTTGTAATTTCCGATTTGCAGCTTGGTGAGGAGCTTTATTTGGCAGAAGAAAAAGGCATTTTTGTCCCCCAAGTTCAACTAAAAGAAATAAAAAAAGAGTTGAATGATATATTCAAAAAAGTTAAAGCCAAAAGGATTTTGATTAATGGCGATTTGAAACATGAATTTGGAGAAGCTAGCAGGCAAGAATGGAGAGAAGTTATAGATTTTGTGGAATTCTTGAGAAAAAAGGTAAAGGAAATAATTGTTGTTAGAGGAAATCATGATAATTACTTGTTGAACATTGCATCGAAAATAAACTTGCAAGTTTTTGATCCTTTCTATTTAGAAAAAGGTTATTTGTTTACTCATGGTCACAAAAAAATTTCTTATCCAAAAGAATTTCACACTTTAATAATTGGGCACGAAGAGCCAGCTATAATTCTGAAAGAGGGTTTTGATAAGATTAAACTGCCAGCTCTGCTTTATGGTAAAATGAAAAATGGTAAAAGAATAATTTGCTTACCAGCATTTTCCTATCTTTCAAGCGGAACAGAAGTCAATGCTGTTGATAAAGAAGATTTGTTGAGCCCAATCTTAAAAGAAGATGTAGAAATTGATGATTTAGAAGTTATTGGAATAGATAAAGAAGTTGGTGCTCTAAAATTCGGAAAGATAAAAGATATTAAGATTAGTCTTTAACCTAACATATGGATTCGGCTATAGAACTCAAAGAAAACTTGAGAAGGTTAATTGAAAAGTATAAAGTCGATCCTTATGAAGTATCGACTTTATATGGACATGAAGTAGAAATTCGGATTGAAAACACAAATGCATATGAAAAACTACAAAAATTGGAAGCCTTGCTCTTACCAACAAAAGAAAGAAAAGATAGAAAAATTTATGAAAATTTATTTCTTCCATTCATAGATGAGGACAATAGCGTGAAGCTAGCGCCTTTTACTTTAGTGAATCTTACTAAATTAGAAAAGTATGGTGTCGTATCGCCAACTATAATTAATTTAATAGTTAGTAGAGGGAATAAAGATGTCGATAAAAAGTTGCTAAATCTTATTGAGTTGTTATACGAAACTGCTCAAATAAGATCAAAAAGCGATTTTAAAATAAATGATTCTGATATTTCTCCACATTTCAGAGTGGGAAAGGTTAAATTGAAATATGTGAGCAAATTTAATCCTGTTATAACAAGAGAAGAAGCAGAAAGGGTTTTAATGGAATATAAACTTAATAGAAGTAGAAGACTGCCTTATGATGAAATATCTCTAAGAGAATATCTGAATGTTGTTGGGTTAATCTATGATGCTTTAGGTTTGCTAGATATTTCTAAAGCCAGTATAGAGGATGTTTTAAAGGTAAGAAAGGAAGTTGGAGACTTTAGAGATTGTGGTCTTTTAGATCTTCCATTAGATGATATAAAAGCTTTTACGAAATGGAAAGAGGAAAATAAATGTGGTTCACATCCCTTTGAAATTGTTACTAGTTATTTGTACAGTGGAATACTTTTATATCCTCCAGTAAAAGGGAGGTTTGTAGTTTATAGCGATTACATTGATGGAAGAATGTATAAAATTGTTTGTAGGTTGCTAGGAAAGAAGATACCATTCACTACTGATATTAAAAGGATAGTCGATACTTTAAGTGGAGAAATTTATGTCAATGTCAATATTCATGCTCCAGGAATTCAAGGAACAGTATATTATGATGATGTTAGAGAAAAGGACAAAATCATATGGAAAAAAATAGAGGAAGTTAAATATCGATAGCCAAAACTAAACTCCTCATTTTTTAAGATAGTCTAATAGTGTCTTTTTTTTCCCACCTCGAGTTTTACTAACCTCTCTATGTTGCATCTCTTGTTTTTTATTTATTGTTTTGTATATTTTCTCTAGTTGTGTTTCTTCATGAGTTTTCAACCAGTCATAAATTTGTTTATAGTCAGACGGATCTATTTCATCTGATAAATCGATATACAAAAATTCTGCACTTCTTATTTCCCCGTCAGTTATTCCAAAATCTATTATCCAAGAACCTATCCAATCTGGAAGACCTTTAGTGATAGTATAGTTGTCTGGAGATTTTAAGGTTGGTACCAAAACTCCCATGCGATCGTTATCTACTAAAACAGCCGCCTTATGGTAATTTCCAAATAAGGCAAGTTTAAAGTCTCCAAACCTCTTTAAATATTTGGAGAATTTAACTAGATCGTAGCCTAGTGTATAAGGTGCGCCTTTATCTGGATGATGAAGAGCGATTAATATTCCTCTCTCGTTTATAACTCCAAATTCTTCTCCAAGATAAATTAAATCGCTTCTTCTTTTACTTATTTCTCTTCCAATGTCTAATCCGGTATCTTTTTTTGACCATTGGTCATGATTTCCAGAAATCATATAAGTTGGAATTTTAGATCTTGGGTAAACATCTACAACATAATCTATCAAAGTAGATACATCTTGTATCACATTATCAAATCTATGACCTCTATATCCGCTGCTTGGTACACCATCCGTTATATCTCCGGAATGTGTGATGATGTCTACTTTTTCTTCTTCAGCAATCCTGTACGATTTACGTAAAAGTTTTAGATTCTGATATTTGCTGTTTAAATGAGTGTCAGAAATTGCCATTAATTTTATTTTTTCCTTACCAAAATCCATTTCAGTTGGGGCTATGCTATGATCGATAAAATCTCTATAATCATAAAGATATTTGCCGGTATTTTCATCATAAATTATTCTTGAATTTGACCCATTGCGTTTTTTCTTTAAATTATTCATCAATTCTTTTACCCTATTTTTGCTTATTCCAAGTTCTCTGGAAAGTTCTCCTAATGAACATTCTCCATTTCTATAAAGAATTGATAGAGCCTTTTTTTCAAGTGATGATAAATCATTGTAGTCAGGTTCTTTTATAAAATCTCTTCCTCTCCAATATTCCCTGAGCGGGAAAAATTTAACTCGAGCGTTTTGCAAATATCTTACATCGTTCTCTTCGTTCTTTTTACTCAAGGATAATTCCACTAAAACCACACCAATTACCGGATTTATGTTTTTTCTAGCTAAAGATGGTGTTTGAGAAATTAGAGACGGTAGCAATAGACCATATACAATTCCGTTTCTGTAAGGAATTACAGCAAGAGAGTGATATCCTCCAACGGCCAAAATGACTTTTTTCCCTTTCTCAACCTCTAGATTTTCCATTCTTCTTTGGAGATCGTAAGTTTTTCCTATAGGATTTTTTTCATAAGTCACGAGATTTTCAGCTATTATTTCTACATTTGTATCATATATCGGGAATTTGTGTGTACCAACTCCTTCAGGAACGACATCTCTCCTCACCTTTCCTAATTCTTGAACTAGATTTATTGTCCCTCCTCTCTCATAAACTATGTCTTGCGGACCTGCAACAACATGAGTTTTTAAACCAATACTAGAACGGGGAAGAATTCTTCTCGCTAATTCTATCTGATCGTAGGGGGACTTAACTAGAACCTCGCCCGACTTTCTTTTATATTCCTTACCTACAAAGAGATCTCCAGCAAGTATTATTAGATCCGTCTCATAACTATCAAAAACATTCCAAGCGGCTCCGAGTAAACTAGCAGAAGAATAAGCACTTCCTATATGAGTTTCTGAGGCTAATCCCACTCTGAATATTCTCAATTTTTCATCAACAGGAATGTATTCATCAGATGAAAAATCTTTATCTGCCAATTTTAAAACGTCTCTTCTTCTGCTTATATAAACTCTTTTAGATTTAGCCAAAGAACTGATATAATCTGCAATCTCGAGGAGACGATGTTTACTCACACCTATTTCATTGCTCAACTGAGAAAGAGAAACTTTATCCTCTTTTGATAGAATTTCATATAGTCTTTCTGCGAGTTCCATTTCTTCTTCTCTTTTCATTCTAAAATTCTAGGATTAATCTTTTTATATTTTCTTTTTTGCGAAGTATATTTTAAGGAAAATAGTTTAAGGAGAAAAGCTCAAACAGCATCTTTTATTCTCTTGCTAACAAAAATACTAGAAGTTAAGTGTAGAGTACCAGCTATTGTAAAAATAAAGGAATATCCAAAAACCGATGTGAGAATTCCTGACACTATTGAAGCAATTCCATAGAAGATGTTCCAACTAGAATCTACTAGACCTACTTCAAGTCCTCTTTTTTCTTTTCTTGTCATGTCAGCCAATAGAGCGTAAAATGCCGGCATTTGCATAGAATAACCTATAGCCCCAATTATTTGAGCGATTAATATTTGATGAAGATCCGAAACCAACGGATAAAGGAAAATTGAAATGGAAATAAGTACTCCGCCGATTGCGAATATTTTTCCTTTTCCAACTTTATCAGAAAGAATTCCAAATGGGATTTCTAAAATACCAACGATTATCCAATAAATTCCTATTATTATACCAACATCTTTCAAATCCCCAGAGATTTTCTCGAAGTATATTGCATAGACAGGTCCAACGATTCCCATACTCAAAGCTACCAAAATCTGTACGATTGCTATCAAGTACAAATTCCTTCTCATGTCTTTCACCTTTACACGAATACGTATCGCTCAAGTCTCTCACCATTTTTATTCAAATCCTTCAACAAATCTTAACAATGTTAAGAGGATTATAATACTCTAGTGAAGAGATATAATAAAATGATAGGAACCTAATTAACTATTTACCACAAAAATATAAAAAGCTTACTCTTCAAAGAGATGAAATCTCATTAACTATTTTCTCAACTTCCTCTTCTTCTACTTGCTTACCAGATTCTAAGATTTCTTTTAAAGAATTCGAGAGATATCCTTCAATATCTCCTTCAATCTTGATTCTTCTCTTTTGAATTATAGTTGTTGGCCTCATAGCTCCTCTTATTACGGCCTCGCTATCTAAAGGAGTAACAACTATTAGGCCTATCTGTTTATCGTTTTCTAAAATCTCAAATATCAAATCACCAAGCTTAGTTTCTCTCAATTTTCTTATAGCGTATTTTGGTTCTTCTCTCTTTAATATATCGAAAAGATTTTTCATTATTTCCTCTTCTGGAACTCTCTTAAAACATTCGATTTTGATTGTATCCCATTTCCAACTTATCTTTTGTTGACTAATTTCATAATCTATTGAAATTCTCACAACATCTCCTTTTTCTAGTTTTAGCCTTTCCACAAAAAGAGTATATAGTGTTTTGTTTAGTTCACCTGCTGCTCTAGCAATTTCTTGACTAGAAACTTCTCCAGCCTTTACTTTATCTTTAAGTTGAGCAAAGAGTGTCTTTCTTATTTTTGATGCATAAGCCCCAAGAATTACTGCTCCACTCCTCAGAGTGGGCATATGATATATTTTCAAGTTACTTAAAAAATTTATGGTAAACATAAAGATTTTTGGTGGAGAAAGAGAGATTGGAGGTAATAAAATTCTTTTAGAATTCAAAAACACGAGATTAATGCTTGATTTTGGTTTGAGTTTCAATCAAGAGAAAAAATACTTTTCTGAATTTTTGAAACCAAGGATGTTAAATGGTTTTTTAGATTGGGTTGAGATGGGATTATTGCCAAGTCACTTAGATTTGCCAATATATAGGAAAGATTTTTTGGAACATCTTGGAATAGATCAGCCAAAAGAAAAATTCTTAGATGGCTTACTATTATCGCATGCACATTCAGATCATTCAGCTCTAATCCATTTTTTGAGGGAAGACATTTCGATATTTTGTAGCAAAGAAACTTACCTAATATTGAAAGCTATTGAAGATACTTCGCAAACTCTTCTTTCTGATCTGGTTACTTTAAGCTTGAGATTTCATTTCGTTCATGGAAGAGAAGGTTATAAAAGGTTGATTGGAGACAATGCTATTGTAGAAAGAAATTATCAAATTATAGAACCTTACAAAAAATATCAAATTAATGACATAGAATTTCAAGCTTTTCCTGTAGATCATTCTATTCCAGGTGCTTTAGCTTTTGTTGTTTATGGAGATGGAGAGAAGATTGGTTATACTGGAGATTTAAGATTTCATGGAAGAAGAGGAAGTCAAACAAAAGAATTTGTTTCTAGAGCAAAAACTGAAGGTTTAGATATCTTTTTATGTGAAGGAACAAGAATCGATGAAGAAGATGTTCAGAGCGAAGAAGATGTTGAAAAAAGGGCTACCGAAATAGTTGAGAAGACTGATGGTTTAGTTGTAGTAAATTATCCTGCAAGAGATTTGGATAGAATGGTGAGTTTTTTCAATGTTGCTAAGAAAACTGGAAGAAAACTTGTTGTTAATACAAGACAAGCTTATCTTTTGAAGCTTTTTGAAGAAGCTGGAATAAAAGGATATCCGAAGCTTTCTGATGTTGTTGTTTATGTTGAGAAAAAAGGATGGGGAATTTTAGGTAAAAATTATTTTTATCATTTTCAAGA
>Ga0080004_1113586_pt1 | contig 11081 bp, 4 predicted proteins | sample WasSprMetagenome_FD_69207 | JGI IMG/M metagenome (GOLD analysis project Ga0080004, IMG submission 69207) | Sulfidic aquatic microbial communities from Washburn Spring, Yellowstone National Park, USA - WS (SPADES assembly) (version 2) | ecosystem: Environmental > Aquatic > Thermal springs > Hot...
TAATGTTTCCAGGGTCGAAAGCGTCAACCTTGTAACTCCACTTTCCAGTCAATTCATGTTTAGAAAGATAGAAGTAGTCAAATGGCGCGAGGTACGAGGAAACCTTATCCACCAGGTTTTCGGAGGGCTCTACGAAAAAGTATCTTAAGCCGGGCAGAATTAAGGCGGCTATGAAAAAAGATACTGAAACTATGGTTAGAAGAAGATCTACGATTCTCTTTGTCGCCATCACGTGTTTATTTTAAACTGGAAAGCGACATACATATAAGATTTACTCATGTTAAGTTTCAGGATACTAGAGTATTTTCCTCCTTATGCTATTTTTAAGGCTACTCAGAGAACGATGGTTACATAGAGCACATACCCACTAATAGCAACCTTCCCCTTAACACACTTATTATTAATGCTTCAGCGGTATTTTAAAGATGCTTAGAATGGGCTCATCCAGATGGATTTACGTATGACTACTATAGCGCCAGCGATTCCTGCAACTATGCCTGAGCCTGTAGCCACCCCCGCAACTATTACCGATTTATAGTTGTCGAATTTTTCTTTTCCTAAGAATTTTGCAATACCATAGTTTCCAATAATATTGCCCAAGAACATAGCTACTGGATAAGGCGGCACAATTGCTGTACCTGTAACTAGGGCTGCTAAGCTAAATGGGATCCCTGTCAACTTACTTACTAGCTGACCTAATACCCCTATTGCCATCATACCCATGTAAGAACCAACCAATAAAGGTGTAGACGCCGTAATCTGTCTTGAAACCCATACGTTTTGCGATATCACTTGTATCGGCCAATTAATTAACGTATATGGATATTGAGAAGATGGTATTGGAGCCATTGCCCAGAAGAAAGAGACGTATATGAAACTAAACACGTGATAGAGGATTACAGTTAATATGTATGCCTTAAAGAAGTCTATCGGCTTGGTATCGGTTAGAAGTGCAGTTTTTATTCCTTCCACCCATAGCGGTGCGGCGGAGCCTCCTATAGTAGGCGAGAAAAAGAAGGCGTCTGCTGCTGGATATCCAGATAATAGAACCATGCCTTGCCAGATGTATGGTATTGATATCACTTGTCCAGTTTCTCCTCTTGCCTTTGTTCCGGCTATAGTACCTACTAATCCTAGAGGGATGGTGAGAATGGACATCCATATCGGAAATTCTGGAATCAGCCATTGAAACAGAATAATAGATGCGGCTGAAGCTATTAAGAAGACCAGCAATAGCCATCGATTAGATGGAAAACCCGTTTTAACACCTCTTTTAGTGCCTGCGGGAGTGACGGATGGAGGCGATTTTGATAATTTAAAGGCCGTTTTAAAGGTCTTATACCCAGTAATGAGTGTTAGAGTTGCAAGCGACAGAATGAAGCCAACCTGTGGATAAGCCCAGACTCTAAGATATGAACGTTGCCAAACAAGGCTTAAGCTCATACCTCTGTTCCATTCAGCAGCCCATGATGTAAAGTATTCCTTGAAGAATGTTAGTGCGAGATAATTACCAAAAACCCAGCAAGCAATTGAACCAAGCATCATGTAAGCAATCACTGATGGAGGTAATAGAAGACCTGTTAAAAATGTAAGAGGGTCTGTGGCTAAGCCAAAGATAGCTCCGGGCATAATCTGTTCCACTCCGAAATATCCTGTAGTAAAGTCAATCCAAGGCAGAGGTATTATTTGTATAAGTTGACCAGTCGTACCAAGTGTCATAATTGGTATGGCAAAAACAAGTAATCCATAGATAACACCGAAAGCAACAGAAATAGTGAAGTAGCGCATTCTTCTCTCCTCTCTTTCAGTCAAGGTCGTAATCAGTTGAGCATTTACCTCAGCAAACGGGAAAGGTAAATCCTCGGCTTCAATAAATAGCTTAGCACTCAACATGGCTAATGCTATTTCTTGGACAATCCAGATAACGGCACCTTGAATGGTTCCTATCAATATTGGAAAAACCCAATCTTGGTGGAAGAATGACCTAATTATATATGCCGGTGAATCTGGCGGTGGCGCCCAAAAACTTGGTAAAACGTTGGAGAGAGGCTTACCTGTAAATGGATCTATAGTCGACCTTGTGATATATGACGTTGTGTAGTAACCCTTAAATATATAATATAGAAAGACCGCCGTTCCTGCAGCTAGACCGCCAGAGGCTGCACCACCTGCAGCTAATCCCGCCATTATATATACTATAAATATTTCTTGCTTTGTCATAGGAGAGCCCAGGAGCACCGAAAGCTCGACGAACAATATAGCTATTACATAGACTGATGCAGCTGCTACTGAAACACCTGAAATTAACGAAAGAAAAATATTTATCGGTAGAAAAACTGCCGAGGCCAGTATAAGAGCAAGAATTGATCTTAGGGTAAAACCACTTTTAATTGTTTCTTCTCTAGTATCTTCACGATTCAGCATCGATCTTCTCACCTAGGGTGGAACCCTTTATGTATTTATCCCTTTTTTCCTGCGATAAGCCCCCCCATAGAAGTATCTGTTTACGTACAACGTCTATGACAATTCGATTTTTGCTTTCCCAAACATCTGGGAAACCAGATAGCTTATGAATATGAATAAAGATGAACCATCTAGTTTCTCTTTCAGGTTTGTGAGCTTGTACGGTTAGTACTTGCTTGACAGCAGCTTCTACTGGCAATATATTCATATCAGCTTGCACTTTCTTTTCCTCTAGAGAAACTTCTACATCCCTTACTATGAAAGGTTGACCAGATTCAACCATATGCTCGATAAAGAATTCTCTAAGGTAGTTTATCAATCCATTCACTTCTATCTCACTTGTGAGTGAAAACGGAAGAGGTATTATCCATTCATCCCCTTTTGGTTTTGTAGGTACCTTCCATTTACGCTCAAGAGACGGAGTTATAAGTCTTGAAGCAATAAAGGCAGGATATACGGTTGCTAAGATTATACTTAGAATAGAGATTAGGATCGTAATCATAGTAGCAAGTGATGAAGTGTTAGATACGAAGCTTGGTGGTATGAATCCAACATTTATTAAAGCAACATTTACGGTGATACCCATAAGATAGCCAAGCGTGCCAGCCGATATAGCATAGACGAGAGACTCGATGAAGAACATTAACGTGATTCCAGTAGGTGAGAGACCGACAGAGCTGTAAATGAAAATTTCTTTACGGCGTTCCATTACCGCCATTATTAGCGTGTTGAAGAGCGTCAAGCATCCAAGTATGAGTGGTACTATGGTGTAGTCCAATCCCTCAGCCTTCATCCATCCTACAGGTGATGGAGCATAAACTTTTCCTTCTAGGCCCATATAGATTCTAACTCCCTGCAACGTTATTGCAAACGTGTTTGCCATCTCTTTTATGGCTGTAATATTGCTTGACCTTATTGAAATACTTGCCAAAAACCCGCCTAACTTGTGGGCCAGCTCATATGGTACGATAATTACTTCATCCCATGACAGTGGAAACGCTTGCACTTCGCCCTGAACCGGTCGTCCGCCTGCTAGTGATGGAATCAAATTTGGATTTACTGGTGTTATAGTATATCCATCTAAATCTGTAACTATATTTAAAAATTTAGAATCATATTTACCTATTACGGTAAGTTCAAAAGGACCGTATTGAATGGTATCACCTATATCAACTTGGAGCTGTTTTGCAATCTCATTTGGTATTATACACACATAACTATCGGAGCTAAAAAACCCTATGCCTTTAATTTCATTCTTGTAAACGTCTAACTCTTCAGTCGAAAGCCCTAGTAAAGCCGTCACCTTAGCAGAGGCATTTCTACCCGTCACAATTTGATAGACATTTGTCGTTCCAATAAGTTGTGGATAAGACCATACTCTAAGCGCAATTGCCGCTTCAGGATCAATAGCTTTAATAGAATTTATGATAGAGGGAATAATAATACTATCTGGAGTACTTTCTAACGGCCTCTTGATAAGCAGACCATCGTATGTTGCAGATAGTTCTGGCAATGGAACAAATTTAGCCTCAGAAGTCGGATAGACCGATGTAAAAGTTATTAGGGCAAATGTAACAACTAAAATAGTTGACAGAACTAAGGCTGTACGCATCTTTCTTTTTCTCATATTTCTTGGAGCATGGGAGAAACTTAGGATAATGAGCGGTATCGTTGCTCGTTCAAAGGAATGTAATCCCATCATCTTGATTCTTTCCTCTTTGAGTATCCTGTTCATCCTACTCATAAACAGGACGAAAACAGAGATAAATAGAATAAAAATTGAAATACCTAAAGGTGCCATGAGTGGGCTCTCAGCTATTTTGGGAGCGGGATGCAAATACATATATGCACCCAACACGAAAGCAAAAAGAATACTTAGATTTACCCATCTATTTCCAGCATCCTGAAAAACCAATCTTTCAAAGAATAAAGCAAAAATCAAAGAGAGCGAGAAGAAGATCAAATTGGTATTTGTTGTGTCAAATATTCTCTTCATGACTTCATTATAGCTTTGGGCTGCCCATCCCCAAGCCAGTATTAGTTCACCATATGCCTCACCATACTTATATGTACTCAAAAAATTTTCTGCCTTGTTAAAGTAATTTTCGAGTTCCCTTAAGTTTCGCTCTGAAACCGGATTTCTAAGAAAAGAGCTCTCCAGCTTAGAGTATCTATCTCGAGACAGATATAACGTATCACGCACGAATTTTTCAGCTGTGAGATGAATATGAAGCTCTTCGTCAGCTCTAACTAGGAAACCATTTCCTCGAGGATTCGCTGTACTAGCGTTGGTCAACACTCCTGCAAAATCATCTGTTTTATATACTACTACAAATTTTGTTCCTGGCGGGACGAAGACCATAGCAACATCCTCAAAGCCTACTGAGTACTCCCCCCACGTAATATACTCGCTAATCGTCTGGTAATCGTATACTGTTAGACTCCATCTCCCGCTTACTTTTACGTACGGACCACCAATCGTCCAATATCCAGCTTGGAAGGCACCAGCAGCTGGTGACCAGGCATGTTGTGCATTTTCAAAACGTGGATCAAGAAAAAGTTTCGGGCTCATACCTATAGGGTTTATCATGTCAAATAGAACTGCACTTGAGGATTTGAACACGACTGTCGTAATTTGGTATGGTTGAGCATTGATGCTATAGGTGAATTGAATGACAGATCTTCCGTTTTGACCATAATCAGGCGCGTAATCTATAAGTCCTGTTTCCTCACCTATATGGAAGGCCTCAAAATTCCACATATCAACGATTCCATATCCATGCCCATATCCATAACCACTAACCCCGATGGAAGTGAATCTACCATCTTCATCCGTTATTTCTATAATTGTAGAGAATGGGTATGAAGAATAGCTTTTATCCACCCTCTGCACAACGCAGAGAGCCTCAGGAAGCGGAGTATACCAGCCCCGACTGAAGTTGTAATATACTACTTTTCCTTCCACTGTTAGAAAACCAGCGAGATCACCACCACCGGCTGTAAATAGATATCTGTTTGGTGGAGAGAAGGTTGTAAGCTCAGAAAAAGGTTTCTCCTCATTGGCAAGCCCATAGATTATAGCTCCTGCGACCTCGACTTGGGGCCAAAGATTTTCAAACCTGACCGCGGTGCTTAACGGATGTCCCCAATGCAGCCGCCATACACCATCGGTTCGGATAGTGAAGCCTGTACCATGGGCCACGGCAAATGGTTCGCTGTCCAGCATATATGGAACAGGTATTGAAGCCCACCATCCATAGGTGAAGCCTGTGAATCCGCTTTGAACAAAATAGCTCTTTCCTTTTTGGCTCTCAAGGGCAGGTATGTAGTTATTAAAGATCCGCGGTTCTAACCACTTTGTCCATCTTAAAGCCACTCCTCCAGAAGCACTAGTACCGCCAAAATCATACATGCTTCCTCGATATAAGAGAGCAACTCTATTTCCATCTGTAGAGAAATCCAGGCCAATAAAGAACCATATCTTTGCTTTCTCACCAAACCAGAATTTTTCTGTGAACCACCTTGCTCCAGCTAAGGCTTGATAATGCCCGGAGAGAGCTACAAACCATATTGTCTTCTTCGGCGGGTTATCTGCAAAATAATGGGCCAGCTCCAAGAGGGAAGATATGGCGGTGGCCTCATCTGAGCCCGGAGCGAGGCGAGGCACGACAGACCATGTATCATAATGCGCTGCAACAACAATTTTGTCTTCAGCACTAGCCAGATCTGTTCCATTTATGATTCCAACTATATTCTCTGCCTCAATCTTCACATAACGCATGTTCGATGCGAGTCTTACAGTAACTCTTCTGGACAGGGCAAGATCCTTAAGTGCAATTCCATCTTCTCTGGCAACATAAAGTCTTGGGAAGTAAACAGGTGTTTTAAGAAACTTTTCCCTAGCTTCTATGTAAGAAGTTTCTGTTGGAGCTATGAATATTACTGCCTTTGCTCCCAATTTTGCTGCATTGATCCAATTGTCTCCACTGTTGAATTCTAGAAGGACTATTGCATTTGTGATGTTCTTGCCATTAAAATCACTAAGCTCTCCGTTGCCTGCATATATGAGAGGACCACTAAAGAAGACTTTAGAGGGAATCATGCATGGTTGAATCAGGTTCGGCCAAAGAGTATAGGCCATGAATTCCTTATTCAATCCCCCTTTTTCATCAAGAACTAGCACGCTTGCACCATAATCAATGGGAACAACTATAGGGTATGTCTGCCTTATTACTGTCAAACCAAAGCCTTTAAAGGCTTCAGCTATATAATCTGCTGCTTTATAACAACCCTCATATCCCGTTATCCTTGAACCTAAAGAAGAAAAGACGTTTACGTGCTTTTCAATTTCGCTATAGTTTAAATTGTTAAGCAAGGGTTGAAAGTCAGTATTTTCTTCACCTTTAACATAGTGTGCATACTCTCTAGTAGCTAACGTTGTTGTCAGTACTAGAGAGGATGACATTACCAACAGGAAAGCTAAAGGGCTTAAACAGAGACGTTTAAACCTCATTTTTCTTGGAAACTGGCCTCCTTGCATGCTTCTATTTTGTTCGCGCGCATCAGTATATAAATTTTTATGGCAAGCACATTATTTCTGAGTTTTATGGAAGAAAAACTTTATAAGCACGCTTGAAGATACAAAAAAAGGGTGTATTGAAAATGGGTGAGAGAAGCGAGTATACTTCAACACTTACACCTTGGATGATCCTGCTTGCGATCGTGATGCCGGTTCTTTTCTGGTTTCTCAACATGCCAATGCACTCAATAAGTGGAGAATGGTGGGTATGGCCTGCCTGGTTCCCCCCAGGCATCCTTGTAATGATTCTCATCACAGCCGCCGTATGCAAAGTAACAGGCCGACCGTTGCCACGCCCCCAATATATGGCAACCTTCTTTTCCATTTGTTTCACAATGTCAGGGTTTCTCTACGCAACCTATGGGCTACACTCATGGACCTACTTCCCCATTTGGACAGTAAACCAGGGCTGGTGGCTTTTAGCCGTCTCAGATGAAACATATAGGCGAATCGCGTACGATATTGTTCCATCTTTCGTAGTACCCAAGGACCCGGTAGTCCTTAAAGCATTCTACGAGGGCGGTGCGTTCAACTTGGGAGCATGGCTTCCCTCAATGGTTTTCTGGTCAATATGGGCGATAGTCAGTTACTGTGGAGGTTACCTGTGGATGGTTCCCTTTGCGAAACCGTTAGTTAAGGAAGAAAAACATATATTTCCAGCCGTAGTCCCATCGACTTACACCATAGCGTGGTATAAGCAAGAGGGAAAAACGGGGCTACTAGGCCTCTCATTTGACCGTTCCTACTGGATAGGAGTTATAATAGGAATCCTCGTGTTTATGCCAACCGCAATAGGCACTCTCACACCTATCCCTATACCTTTTTACATAGCGGAACCGCCTATTAATACTTGGATTCAGGACTTGATGATTCCCATTTTACCAGGGGCAAAATTCGCTGGTTTCTTCGGAACTATCGACATCCCGCTACTAGCTTTGGCGCCCATGGATATCCTTGCGACAGCGGTTATTTACTACTTAATAGCAGGAATAATATATCCAGTAGTTGGTGTTAAACTCGGCATTCTACCATATTATCCAGGTATAGAGAACACGAGTATATTGCAAGCAAATGAGGGCCCGTTTAAAGCTCAATGGTGGGTCACATGGGGAGTTGCAACAGGAGTAGGGCTCTGGATGTTCTGGCAATATAGAGACCGCTGGATCAACATGTTCAAGGTAGCCTTCAATCCGGAAAAATACCCTGACTTACCGCGAGAAGAAGACGGAATAAATCTAAGATTGCTAGCAGTCGGAATAATAGGAAGTTTAGTACTGCTCATGGTGATGTGGATTTTGCTTGGAGCCAACCCGCTTGTCACCATTATCAGCGTCCCACTTTTCATGGTAATATTTGCCGGATGGACGAGATACATGGCAGATGCAAGTCATCCCACCCTACTGACGTACTGGTATCCATTCCACTATTACATCGGTGAGTTCGTTGGGGCTTGGGGACCGATGCCTGACACTCGTGCATTGAGTACAATGCTGCCAATGGCATCTACCTTTGGGGCGGGATATACTAGAATGTCAGCTACTGGACCACATACCCAATTTATGATGTATTCGCTGGCGAATGAAAACAAAGTTAGGTTTAAAGACGTTTTAGTCATAACAATTATAACTACAGCCGTCTCAGGCATTTGCGTCTCATTTTTAACACCATGGTGGTACACAGTTTTTGGTGGGCATGAGCGTCTTGGAATGATTAACTATCACGAATGGAACTTTCCTGCTATATGGAACATGACTGGTGGAACTCCGCCATGGAAAATTTCAGAAGCTGAATTTGTAGGCTATGTAGTTAGCGGTATAATCCTTGTGTTCGGTTGCTTCAAGCTCAGAGCCATGTTCCCCTGGTTTTTCATCAACCCTGTAGGAATTATGATACCAGGCGCTTTAGGCGGTGTTAACCATGGTATGTATGCCGTTTGGGCTCTCATATTGAAGTATGCTGTCATGAAGATAGGGGGAACCAAGTTTTTTGAAAATACTTACATAAAGATAGCAGTTGGCATGGGTGCTGGTGCAGGAGTAATGTATTTCATCTCAGCATTAATCGCACTTTTAACGAGAACCATACCAGCAACACTAGCAGTCAGCCCGAGCTAAAAATATCGACAGCTTTTTTCTCAATTTTTATGATACTGTGTTAAATAAAAATGCTGGGAACATTTACTTCATATAGCGATTTGACATAATAGCCTATTGTTTTTCTAGTGATTTCAACCAGCACCGAAAGTGGTATAATTCGCGCAATAGTCTCTTAAGCCGCATTTGTATTACTGTGGACTCTGTTTCCATTAGAGCCTTCCTAGTTAACTCTATAAAGCTGGAAATTCTGCCTATGTATTCGGTGCATGCGCTCTGAGAAAAATCCTTAGGATCTATTTGTTCATAGAGCTCGAAGAACCGGGCTAACTCACTACGGTCATAGAAATTTTTGCAGAAGAGTATCATCTCGGATTCTAAATCTATACAAGGGTTCCATAGCAATTGGGCGTACTGGAATACTGTAGGAGAAGCTGGAGACGGTGCCGGTATCACGAGGGGTCTTTCCCAAGCCGCGGCCTCAGGCCTTTACGTGGGTCACGTGATCTCGGAGAGGCTTAAACATCCCTCAAGCTAGGAAAAATACGCATGTTAACAGCTCTAGAACTCGGCTCCAGCTTTGAAGAGGATGAGAAAGAGGGGCTCTGTTTAACAGCATCACCATATGCTTCTCCCTTTCTGGTTTTAAAGAAGGCTATTCCTGCGATTACCATGGTGGTGAAGCCTACGCACGCTATGATGCCGCCCAATACCTGTCTTCCAGGGGTTGCTGAGACTGTTCTCTCCTCCTGCCACTCTAAGACTGCGTTAATACTCACTTCCTCATCTGTGTCTTTTAAAGGGTTTTCAACGACAAAGCAGATGCTGAACGCTGAGCCCACCTGGTCCTCTGTGAGGGAGATGTCGAAGCTTAACGAGCTAACGTTCTCCAGCTCAAATATTGCGGTGTAATTTTTATCGGCGAGCCAATCCCAATAGCTCGAGTAATCCATGATGTAAAAGTTGAACCTGTTTCCATTACCCTCTGTAGCGTTGCCTCTGAGCCTGAAATCCTTAGCCTGTTCGATTAAAACCTGCGGGGGGGATGCCACGTATCCGGAGCACCCGGCTTTTGAAGATTTCTCAGTCCAGCTGATCGTTGAATCAACAAGGACTGTTGGCTCTACCCCTGGGCTATGCTCCTCCACGACGAAATAAAACGCGCTTGGCAAGTCTTCCTTCAAGGGTATTGAGAAACTGAAGCTGACTGAAGTCTTCTCCTTATCCTCATAGTAAGCCTTGTAGGCTAATCCTGCCTTCCATAGATCGAAATTAGCCTCGTCGAAAACATAAATGTTGAACAGACGAGGAGGGGACGACTGTTCTACAGCGCTTCCAGTTATAACGAAGTCCTTTTCCTCTCCGAAGAAAGAAGGTGTAGCCGCCCAGCGCTCGTCATATTTTAAATGGGTTTCAACTCTGAGAACCTCCTCAATCAGCCTCCAGCTGTTTGACTTCCACTTGGCTGAAACAGTCAGTGTTTCTCCGTTAACCAATGTTCGGCTTTTCTGCTCCCAGCTGACAGTCGCTGGCGCCTTTATCACGATGATGACTCCTATTATGAGGAGTGTTAAACCCGATATAAACGCTATTTTCAGCATATCCTTCAAATTCCGCACGATTATGCGAGTTAAATAATATAAGTTTTTCCCAGTCGCATCAAAGCATTCGATGCTTTTAAAGAACATCTGCTTAGCAAGACTGAAGAACCAGCATAGGCTTCTGCTCTAACCATGTGTGTTGTGTCTCCGGTTTCGTGTAGCTTCTTAATTTTATAAGTACACCCCAGATCTTAAAGAGACTTCACGTTAAATAAAAATGCTGAGAACATTTACTTCATATAGCGATTTGACATAATAGCCTATTGTTTTTCTAGTGATTTCAACCAGCACCGAAAGTGGTATAATTCGCGCAATAGTCTCTTAAGCCGCATTTGTATTACTGTG
>Ga0080004_1199418_pt1 | contig 11079 bp, 10 predicted proteins | sample WasSprMetagenome_FD_69207 | JGI IMG/M metagenome (GOLD analysis project Ga0080004, IMG submission 69207) | Sulfidic aquatic microbial communities from Washburn Spring, Yellowstone National Park, USA - WS (SPADES assembly) (version 2) | ecosystem: Environmental > Aquatic > Thermal springs > Hot...
ACCTGCTCCCTCAGCCCGGTGCGGACCATCTCCATGATCCGGCGCGGGGTGTAGTCCATCTCCTGGGCGAACTGGCACGAGCCGCTGCAGGTCCCGCACTGCATGCAGGACCATACGGACTGGCCCGAGATGTCCTCCACTTCCGCGGGGAAAAAGCGGTTGCGGGTTTCTTCGGGCAGTACCTCGCGGGGGATCTCGCGTGCGGTCATGGTCGACTCGGCTACAGCCATTCCCTATCCCTCCCCGGCGGGATGCGAGTTTTGGGTGGTTACCTGAGCCTCTATCCAAGCGCACCAGGCGTCCACGCCTTCGCCCGTGCGGGCGGAAAGCGGAAACACCGCGGCCGAGGGTGCGCACCGCTCGAGCACCCGGAGGAAATCCTCCCGCGTGAGGTCCAGGTGGGGGAGGAGGTCCACCTTGTTCAGCACCACCGCGTCCGCCCTGGAGAAAGCCAGCGGGTACTTCTCGGGCTTGTCGGGCCCCTCGGTGACCGAGAGCACCACCACCGTGCGGTCGGTGCCGATGTCCACTTCGGCCGGGCACACCAGGTTGCCCACGTTCTCCACGAAGAGGAGATGCCCGCCCCCGGGCAGTTCCTCCAGGGCGCGGGCCAGCATGGCGGGGTCCAGGTGGCAGGCTCCCCCGGTCTGGAGCTGCACCACCGGGATGCCAAGGGCGGCGATGCGTTCGCCGTCCCGGGTGGTGGCGATGTCGCCCTCCACCACCATGCACCGGTACCGGGGGTGCAGGCGTCGAAGGCTGGCTTCCAGGAGCGCCGTCTTCCCGGCCCCCGGCGACCCCATGACGTTGATGGCGAGCACTCCCTGCTGGCGGAAGCGGCTGCGGTTGGCCTCCGCCACGCGTTCGCTGGCCGCCCGCAGGGCCTTGGCCAGTATCACTTTCAAGGTCATGTCACCTCCCCGCGTGGCCCGCTCAGGCGGGCTGGGCTGCCGTTGCGGGCCCGCACTGGTCACCTTCTCCTTCCAGATAGTCCACCCGCAGTTCCAGGCCGCTTTGCAGGCGGGGGAAAGCGGTGCCGCACGCCGGACAGCGGCCCACGGGCTGGTGGTATTCGGTCCGGCACTGTGCGCAGGCCCAGGTGGCCGGTACCGTCCGGATATGCAGGGCGGCCTCCCCGAGCGGCGGGAAGCGCCCGCGACAGGCCTCCCAGGCAAAGCGCAGGGCGTCCGGACAGGCCGCCATCTCCCCCACGGTGATGTGGACGGCGCTCACCTTCACCAGTCCGTGGGACGCGGCCGCCTGCCGGCACGCCGTCAGGATTTCTTCCACGAGTGCCAGTTCGTGCACGGTTTCACTTACCCGGGGAAATGATACAAAATGGTGACAGCATTTGGCTTATCGCAACGTTGCGCCTTCCTTGCAGGAGATGACACCAATGCCCGGCCCGAAGTGGGCCAAGTGACGTGTTTAACATGGCGGACCGGCGGTGTCTGCCGCGGCGCTGACCCGCCGGACGGAGACAGCAGGCGGCAATCCGTGGTATATTTGGGACCGGGAACCCGGCGAGGAGGGGTGACGCACCGTGGAAGCCATGTGGGGCAATCTGATCTGGATTCTGTTCCTGATCTGGGGACTGCTCCTGCCCGTCATGTCCAGGCGGCGGCTCGATTTCCTGCGTGCCCAGGTGATGTACCGGCTTCAGCAGAAGCGGGGGTCCCGGGTGATTTCCCTCATCCACAGGCAGGAGGCGGTTAGCTTCCTGGGCATCCCCCTGGCCCGGTACATCGACATCGAGGATTCGGAGCAGGTGCTGCGGGCCATCCGCCTGACCCCCCCGGACGTCCCCATCGACCTCATCCTGCACACGCCGGGAGGGCTGGTGCTGGCGGCCGAGCAGATCGCCCGCGCCCTCAGCCGCCACCCGGCCAAGGTGACGGTCATGGTGCCCCACTACGCCATGTCGGGGGGAACCCTCCTGGCCCTGGCCGCCGACGAGATCCTGATGGATCCCAATGCGGTACTGGGCCCCGTGGATCCCCAGGTGGGGCAGTACCCGGCCGTCTCCATCCTGGCCGCCGTGGAGCAGAAGGGACGGGACAAGGCGGACGACCGCACCCTCATCCTGGCGGACATCGCCCGCAAGGCGCTGAAGCAGACCAGGGAGACGGTGGTGGATATCCTGCTGGACAAGATGGACCGACAGCGAGCCGAGGAGCTGGCGGAGATCTTCACCGACGGCCGCTGGACGCACGACTACCCCATCACGTGCGAGACCCTGCAGGCCCTGGGGCTGCCTGCCTGCACCGAACTCCCTCCCGAGGTCTACCAGTTGATGGAGCTCTACCCTCAGCCAGTGCAGCGGAGGCCCTCCGTGCAGTACGTGCCCCTGCCCATGGGGGAGCCGGTGGAGCGTCGCCGGGGCGCCGACCGCTAGGGTGGGCCCGGCTCGTTGACGGCCGGTGAGGCCGTGGTATAATCGGGGCGAAGGCAATAAAGACGCGCTCCCGCTGCGGCTCGCGGGTTCAGGAAGGGATGAAAGGAGCCGGGACGTCGATGTTCTGGCTCCTTGTTGTTTGCAGCGGGACGCCGGGGGGAAGGGAAGCGATGGCGCGCGTGGGATTGACCTTCAACCTCAAGAAGGCGCGGGAGCCCGAGGAAGATGAGCCTCCGGACGCCCAGGCCGAGTACGATTCTCCCGCCACCGTGATGGCGGTGGCAGAAGCCCTCCGCCAGGGCGGGCACCAGGTGGTGTTCCTGGAAGCGGACGAGTTCCTGCCCGAACGCATCCGCCAGGAGAACCCGCAGGTGGTGTTCAACCTGGCGGAAGGTTTACGCGGGGAGAGCCGGGAATCCCACGTCCCCGCCCTGCTGGAGACGCTGGGCATCCCCTACACGGGGTCAGGGGTGCTCTCCCTGGCCCTCTGTCTGGACAAACCCCTCGCCAAGGTGGTCCTGAGGGCTTGCGGCGTTCCCACGCCCGCCTTTCGCGTCATCGCTCCCGGCGAGGAGATCGAAGCGGGTGACCTGCGCTTTCCCCTGTTCGTCAAGCCCGCCCACGAGGGTTCCAGCATGGGTGTGGGACCCGGTTCGGTGGTGTACGGGGAGACCGACCTGGTGCGGCAGGTCAACCTGATACGGGACCTGTACCGGCAGGAGGCCCTGGTGGAGGAGTTCCTGCCCGGGCGGGAGTTCACGGTGGGCCTGCTGGGCAACCGCTTTCTGCACGCCTTCCCCATCATGGAGATCAACTTCGACCCGGTGCCGCCCGACCACGGTGCTGTTTACTCCCGCCACTTCAAGGAGCACTGGGACGACGACCGCTACTACCTGTGCCCTGCCCCGGTGGACGAACGGTTGGCGGCGGAACTCGTGGATCTCGCACGGCGCGCCTTCCGCGCCCTGCGCTGCCGCGATGTGGCCCGGGTGGACCTGCGCCTGGATGCCGCCGGCAATCCCCAGGTACTGGAGATCAATCCGCTTCCCGGCCTGGCACCGGGCTTTTCCGACCTGCCCCGGGCCGCGGCGGTCGAAGGGTGGTCCTATGAAGAACTGGTCAACGGCATCATGGATGTGGCCCTGTTTCGCCTGGGGATGAGCCACCTGGCCAGCGGTATGCTGGTGGAGAAGAGGATGCTGGCCTGAGGGCGCTGGCACCTTTTCCCTCGCCGGCACGCGGGCTCCGGCGCGGATGATCGCGCCGGAGCCCTTTCGTCGCGGGCCCGCCTGCCCCGCGCTGGTGTCATTTACATAAAGGGTTGACCCCCGCGGCGTCGAATAGGTTGGCGGCAGAGCACCGGAGGGGGTGGCCCGTGGACGCGCGCGTGCATTCCCGCGGAGAAACTTCGGCTCGTACGACGGCCAGGCAGGCTGCGGCGGGTCCACCTCCCGGGAGGCGGGAGCCCTGGCGGGGCAAGCGGGTTATGTTGACGCCTCTGCAGGAGGAACACCGGGAGGTCATCCGGGCCTGGCTGCGGGACCCGGAGACGGCCAGGTTGATGGGTGCGGGGGCGTGGGACTCCCCGCCGCCCGAGTCGGAGCGGATGTGCATGGCCATCAGCACTCCCGCGGGTCGCCTCATCGGGTACGTGGCGCTCAGGGATGTTTCCTGGCGGTTGCGGGAGGCCGAACTTCACATCTGCATAGGAGAGAAAGATTTCTGGGGCCGGGGAATGGGGGCCGATGCCCTCCGTGCTTACCTGAGCTACATATTCTCCACCACCAGGCTGCTGCGTGTTTACCTGCGGGTGTACGCCGACAACACCCGGGCCATCCGCTGCTACCGCAAGTGCGGCTTCCGCGTGCGCGGCATCCTGCGCGCCGGCAGCCGGCGGGAGCGGGGCTTCCGTGACCTGCTCCTGATGGAAGTGTGTCATCCCCGGCTGTCGCTCCCCCCTGAGGGCGGCCCCGCGTAGCGGCCCCGTGCACGAGCGGTCCGGTGCCTTGCGCGGGCGCGGGCGGGAAGATATAATGGCGCCAAAGCGGTGAAGGGGAGGAGTAGGGTCTCCGCCCGCCTCCAGAGAGGAGGACCCCGGGGCTGCGAGGTCCTCCGGCGTGGAAGCCCGAAGGTCGCCCCTGAGCTGCCCGGGCGAACCCCGCCACGGGCCGGTGAGCGGTCGCTCCGGGGAACCGGAGAGGGCGCCGGGCGGCCGCGGCGGGCTGAAGTTCGGGACGGGTTCCCCCGTTACCGGGAAGCGAGTGCTGTACGGGCGTGTGGCCGAGGGCGCGCCCCGAGCGGGGGCGCTCAGAGGCGCGGCCGTGCAGCAGCAAGGTGGTACCACGGGCCCCTCCCGTCCTTGCGGGAGGGGCCTTTTTCCGTGTTCGCCGGTCCGGTGCCTCCGGCCGGGTCCGGCAAGGTGGGGCGGCCGGGGGCACGGGGCGGGTGTCAGGGATACCCTCGCGGAGGGCGGTAGCCGTGCCGTCGCGGAGGGCGGTAGCCGGAGGGGAAAGAGAGGAGGGGGTTGAGCGTGCAGGTAAGATTGCCTCCCGTGTACGACCCCAGGGCGGTGGAGGAGGAGCGGTACCGGTTCTGGATGGAGGGACGCTATTTCGGGGCCCGCGTGAACCGGGCGCGGGAGCCGTTCTGCATCGTCATACCGCCGCCCAACGTGACCGGGTCCCTCCACATCGGGCATGCCCTGGACAATACCATGCAGGATATCCTCATCCGCTGGCGCCGGATGCAGGGGTACGAAACCCTCTGGGTGCCGGGCACCGACCATGCCGGTATCGCCACCCAGCACGTGGTGGAAAAGCGGCTGGCACAGGAAGGCCTGAGCCGGCATGACCTGGGGCGGGAGAAATTCCTCGAGCGGGTCTGGGCGTGGAAGGACGAGTACGAGGCCACCATCATCTCCCAGCTCAAGCGCCTGGGGGCTTCGTGCGACTGGTCGCGCACGCGCTTCACCATGGACGAGGGCTGCTCGCGGGCGGTGCGGGAAGTCTTCGTGCGGCTGTGGGAGAAAGGCCTCATCTACCGGGGCGAGTACATCGTGAACTGGTGTCCGGAGTGCCGCACCGCCCTGTCGGACCTGGAGGTCGAGCGGGAGGAACGAGCGGGTACCCTGTGGTACGTGCGCTATCCTTACGCCGATGGGTCCGGATACCTGACGGTGGCCACCACGCGCCCGGAGACCATCCTGGGGGACACAGCGGTGGCGGTGCACCCCGACGACGGGCGCTACCGCCAGGCGGTGGGCAGGACCGTGGTGGTACCCATGGTGAACCGGCCCGTGCCGGTGATCGCCGACCGCGCGGTGGACCCCGCATTCGGCACCGGGGCGGTGAAGATCACCCCGGCCCACGACGCCGACGACTTCGAGGTAGCCGCCCGGCACGGGTTGCCGGCCATCGTCGTGATCGATGCCGAAGGCAAGATGACGGAAGAGGCCGGGCGCTATGCGGGCATGACGCGCGAGGAGTGCCGGCGGGCGATCCTGGACGACCTGCGGGCGGCCGGGCTCATCGAGAAAGAGGAGACCCACACCATGGCCCTGGGGCACTGCTACCGGTGCGATACGGTGGTGGAGCCCCTGCTCTCCCGGCAGTGGTTCGTGCGCATGAAGCCCCTGGCGGAGCCGGCCATGGAAGCGGTGAAGAACGGCGACATCCTGATCGTCCCCGAGCGGTTCACCCGGGTGTACCTCAACTGGCTGGAGAACATCCGCGACTGGTGCATCTCCCGCCAGATCTGGTGGGGCCACCGCATCCCTGCCTGGCATTGCCGCGAGTGCGGCGAAATCACGGTGTCGCGCACCGACCCGACGGCGTGCTCCCACTGCGGCTCGGAGCGCCTGGAGCAGGACGAGAGCGTGCTGGACACCTGGTTCTCGTCCGCCCTGTGGCCCTTCTCCACCCTGGGGTGGCCCGACCGCACGCCGGAACTGGAGTACTTCTATCCCACTTCGGTGCTGGTGACCGGGTATGACATCCTTTTCTTCTGGGTGGCCCGCATGGTCTTCATGGGCCTGGAGTTCATGGGGAAGAAGCCTTTTCACTACGTGCTGCTCCACGGGCTGGTGCGGGACGCCGAGGGGGAGAAGATGTCCAAGTCGCGCGGCACGGGCATCGACCCCATGGAGGCCATCGAGAAGTACGGTGCCGACAGCCTGCGCTTCTCCCTGATAATGGGGAACACTCCGGGTAACGACTTCCGGTTCTACTGGGAAAAGGTGGAGGGTGCCCGCAACTTCTGCAATAAGCTGTGGAACGCCGCCCGCTTCGTCCTGATGAACCTCGAGGACTTCGACCCGAACGCCCAGGCCCCCCCGGCGGTGGTGGACCGCTGGATCCTGAGCCGGTACGCCAGGGTGCGGGACGAGGTGACCGGGTTGCTGGAGCAGTTCCAGCTGGGGGAGGCGGCGCGCGTACTGTACGACTTCGTCTGGGACGAGTACTGCGACTGGTACATCGAGATGAGCAAGCCCCGCCTGGCGGAGGGCGGGCCGGCGCGCCTGGCCGCCCAGCGCACCCTGTGGCTGGTGCTGGAGGGCGTGTTGCGGCTGCTGCATCCCTTCGTGCCTTTCATCACCGAGGAGATCTGGCAGCGTCTCCCGCACGAAGGGCCGGCCCTGGTGGTGGCCCCCTGGCCCGGGAGCAGGCCCGACCTGGCGGACCGGGCTGCCGAAGAGCAGGTGGGACTGTGGATGGAGGTGACCCGGGCCATCCGCAACCTGCGGGCCGAGGTGGGCGTGGGGCCGGGGCAGCCCGCCCCCGCGGTGGCCCTGGCCGACCCGGAGACGGTACGTCTGCTGGCACCGGGGCGCGACATCATCGCCCGCCTGTCCTGGAGCGACCCCTTCGAGGTAGCCCGGGCGGATCATGACCGGCCCACCCGGGCGGTGGCCTCAGTGGTGCGCGGGGTGGAGGTGTTCGTGCCCCTGGAGGGTGTTGTGGACGTGGCGCGCGAGGTGGAGCGCACCCGGGCCCGGTTGAGGGAAGCGGAGGCTGAACTGCAGAGGGTGGAGGCCCGGCTCTCCAATCCCCGGTTCCTGGAAAGGGCGCCCGCCGAGGTCGTGGAAGAGATGCGTGCCCGGCGTCAGGAGGCCCTCGAGAAGGTGCGGAAGCTCAGCGAACGCCTGCAGATCCTCGATCCCACGTAGCGCGACAGTGAGCGCGCGCCGCAGGGGTGTGCGACCGCATCTCGCATCCGCAGGGCCACGGTCCTGTTCCCTGTGCCGGTGGTGGCGGGCAGCGGGCCGGTTCCCGCTGCCCTGGCGTCCCCGGGTGACCCGCCCCCGTCGTCTTTTCGGATCTAGTCAGCAGCTCACCGCCGGCGTGACCGCAGCACCGCGCCCGGGAAATCCGGGCTGCGGGGGTGAAGTGAGCGAGGGGACTTTTGCGTCTTAACGGGCGGGGGGTCCGGTGACTTGGAGTGGACGGACGAGGAGGCGGTGGCCAGGACCCTGGCCGGCGATCCCGAGGCCTTCGGGGTCCTGGTGCGCCGGTACCAGGGCATGGTGTGTCGCTTCCTCGTCCGACTGACGGGGTCTGCCCAGGATGCAGAAGACCTGGCCCAGGAGGTTTTCCTGGGGGCCTACCGTCAACTCCGGCGCCTACGCGCCCCCGGTGCCTTCCGCGCTTGGCTGCTGCGGGCTGCTCGCAACCGCGCCATCGACCACGCTCGGGCCCGGCGTTCGCCGCGCCGGACTCCGCCGGGAGGCGTTGTGGACCTGAGCGCGGCCGTGGAGGGGGCCGGGCGAGCCGGTGACCCCGCGGAGGAGGCCATCCGCGCTGAAGAGGAGGCCGTGGTGGGGAAGGCGGTGGCCAGGTTGCCCATGCCCGACCGGGAAGTCATTCACCTCAGGTACGTGGAAGGGATGGGGGTGCCCGAAATCGCCCGGGCGCTGGGCCTGCGGCCGCGCACCGTGGAAACCAGGCTATACCGGGCGCGCCGGCGCCTGGGGCACCTGCTGGAGGAGATGGGATGGCATGGCCGGTGAGCCCAGCAGCCTGAGAGACCTCGAGGAGGCACTGGAGCACTGGGCGCGGGCCGAGCGCGGGCGGCCCGTCCAGGATCTCTGGCCGGGGATTCGCTCCGCCCTGCGGGCGGCTGCGGCGGTCGGCGGGGAATCCCGACTGACAACCACCGTTCTGCGCTCCGCCGTCGGCAGGGCGGTGGTGTCAGCGGCCGCCGCCCTGGCCGTCACTTGCCTGGCCGGCCCCTGGGTGTACGGGGCCGTCCCGGTCCTGCTGGCCCGGATGGTCGGCTGGGTCGCGGCTGCGCCGGCCTGGGTCTTCTCCTGGTTGGGAGGCTGGTGGCAGGGGTTCGTGTGCCGCCTGGTGGGCGGCTGCTGAGGCGGTGCGCCGGGGCTGCCCCGGGCGCGGTGAGAGAAGAGAATCCGGGTGAGTGAGGTGGATGAGGTGACCCGGACTGAGGAGACTGAGGTGGGCGAACTGAGGTGCTACCTGCATCCGGAAGCAGAGGCCCGGCTGACCTGTGCACTGTGCGGCCGGGCGCTGTGCGATTCCTGTGCGGTGCAGGTGGAGGGGAAGGCGTATTGCCGCCCCTGCCTGAAGGAAGCGGTGGGGGCTGACGGGAGGGAGACCCTGGTCCGCGGGGCGCGGTCGCCCGCACTGGTGTTCTTGTTTTCGCTGCTGCCCGGCGCGGGCCACATGTACATGGGCTTCATGCGGCGGGGCCTGCAGTTGATGGTGCTATTCTTCGGCACCATCTGGCTGGGTTCGCTGAGTACGCCCATCGGGATCTCCGACCTCGTGACCGTGCTGGCGGCGCCGGTGGTGTGGTTTTACAGCTTCTTCGATTCCCTGGGTATCTCGGGGCGGCTGGCTCGCGGGGAGGTCGTGGCCGACCGCGGCATTTTCGCCGGTAACGGTACTTTCACCCCCGCCGCCTGGGGGTGGGCGCTGGTGGTCATCGGGGCGCTGCTCCTGCTGGGCAATTTCATGTACCTCCTGCCCGCTGCGGTCATCACCTGGATGCGCAGGACGGTGCCGCCCCTGGTGCTGATCGCTCTGGGTGTGGCCGTCCTGTGGTGTCAGAAGAACCGAGGGGGGAGGTAGTTTCGTGCGGGCGGGAGTGTTCACGCTGGCGTTGAGCCTGATCGGGCTGGGTGGGGCGCTGCTGGCGACCAACCTGGGGTACCTGCGACTGGTCGACGTGCTGCGCTGGTGGCCTGTCATTATCCTCCTGCTGGGGGCAGAGATCCTCATCAGGCAGTCCCGGGTGCGGGCCCGCGGTGGGCCGGCCGCTGTGGTGTGGGATCGGGTAGCCACGGTGCTGGTGGTCCTCCTCTGCCTGGCTCTGGCGGGGGCGCAGGGGGTGGCGGCGGTATGGGAGCAGGTGGGTGCTTTCTCTGTCTGGGAAACCGGGTGGTTCCCCACTGTGAAGGCGGACAGGACGCTCACCGGGACCATGGACGTGGACGGCAGCGTTACCGCCCTGGAGATCCTCTCCGGCGCCTTCCGCAGCATACAGGTGGTGGGCGGCTCCGAACGGGTGGAGGCGGAGGCCTCGGTCAGCCAGCCCGGTCGCGACCAGGGGGAAGCGACCCGCCTGGCGGAGGAGTGGCAGCTCAGGCTGGAGGTGGCCGACGGCACGGTGTTCGTGCGGCTTGACCGTCCCGCTCCCGCGTCCACCCGCACCCGTGGCAGTTGCCGACTGCTGGTGCGGGTCCCCTCCCGTCTGGCAGTGAGGATCACCAACCAGCACGGAGATGTGGACGTACGGGGTGTGGCAGGCTGCCGGATCAGCAACCGTTTCGGTCAGGTCTCGGTGACGGAAGTACCCGGTGCCGTGGAGGTGGTGGGGGAACAGGGCCCTGTGACCGTCACCGCGTCGGGGTCGAAGGGCGCCGCGGTCACCGTGGAAAACCGCTTCGGCGCGGTAGAGATACGACAGGGCCGGGGTCCCGTCCGGGTGAGAAACCGACACGGCGAGGTGCGGGCGGAGTGGGAGGCAGTGCCCGGGTCTGAGTGCCGCCTGGAGACGGAGTTCGGCCCCATGGAAGTCGTCCTGCCCGCGGGAGCGGCGGTCCGCCTGGACGCTGAGACGAGCTTCGGGAAAATCGAAGTCCCGGCCGAATGGAACGTGCACACCGAGTCGAGCGGGACCGAATATGCCGCCGCCCGCGGCACCGTGGGGCACGATGGCTTTGCCCTCATATTGCGCAACCGCCACGGTCCCATACGGATCCGCCTGATTCCTCGCTGAACCAGATCACCCCGCGGGAAGGCGGGACTTAAGCCTCCTTGAGGCGTTGTCCGCTGTCGAAATTCCGCCCTCCACATCCCCTCGTAGCAGTCCCTGGGCGCCTCCTGTGGCTACCCCTGGCGTGGTTGCTGGTGCCCTGCCCCGGATGAGGCGAAAAATCACTCGTTGGGGCGGGCCCGAACAGGGGAGACTTTCCCCAATTCGGGAAGGGTGCGCCACCCCAACCGGGAGACGTTACCTCCTGGGCCACGCGGCCGTGCTCGGGCGCCGGTGGCAGGAGCAGATCCCCGCCCATCGGCACGCGAGCTGCCCCGAGGGTTCGGGCCCTGACACGGGTTGTGCGAAGGAGTCGGAGATGGGAGAGGCGAAAAGGTAGGGGGCGCCTGGAGTCGCCGGGGTTCGACGCGAGGGGAAACGGGATCCGGCGAACAAGGGGCAGGGGAGAGGAG
>Ga0080004_1133279_pt1 | contig 11077 bp, 10 predicted proteins | sample WasSprMetagenome_FD_69207 | JGI IMG/M metagenome (GOLD analysis project Ga0080004, IMG submission 69207) | Sulfidic aquatic microbial communities from Washburn Spring, Yellowstone National Park, USA - WS (SPADES assembly) (version 2) | ecosystem: Environmental > Aquatic > Thermal springs > Hot...
TATTCCTCAGATCCAGATATAGTATGTGACTATAAGTTTTTCATATAAAGTGTATGCTAAAATCTATCATGTTGTTTTTATCTTTTTGAGCAAGACACATATAATATTTAAATTTAGAGATTCTGTCTCTAGAGATTAGAAAGAGATTTTATATAGAGCTCTCATAAGACTTCGATTATCTTTGTTATAATGTTAAGAGCTTTTCCGCATCTTCTCCACATCTTATGGCTATTTCTTCTGTCACTTTCTCTTCTTAGTCTACATCTTTTCTATAGATATATAATGTTCTGAGGATCTCAGCTACCTCGGTGAGACCTTTGTTTTCGATTGCATTAGCTAGTTTGTCATCTCTTCTCGGTATATACTCGCCTAATTTTTTAAGAAGATCTTTTGCAGCTTTTCTGACAGCGAAATATGTTGCTGAGACAGCTTTATCATAACATCCAACCTCAAGATCTTTAATAGCTTGTCTGAGAAGCTCTTATGAACGTCTTGATGACATCCTCCTCATCTTCTCTCGCTATAAATGGATTGATAACGATTTTATCTTCATACTCCTTCTCGATTTCTCTCTTGATCCTCACGATCTCTCTTACAACATCAAAACTCCTGTCTTTCACAATGACAAGAACATTACTCTCATAAATCTCAGACCTTTCATCAAAAGCCAACAAAGCTGTAAAGAGGTCGCCTAGTCTCTCTGAAAGCCTTAGATAAAATTTAGATATTGCCACACCCCACATATCATTAATATAGATACGAAGCCTCTGAGCCCTTAAAGAGTTGCTTAACAAAGCAAGACCCAAGAATCCTCCCATAAACATTATATGATTAAATAATTAAAATGTATACCTACTTTCAATTCTATAAGAGATCTTCTCAAAAGGAAGAACACAAAAAACTCTATCTCACAAAACTCTTTCAATTCTATAATAGATCTTCCGATCCATAATGTAGAGTCTATCCTGACGCTTTTTCTTTTTGGGATTCATTTTTCACCATATTGGTTCGCATTTCATCGCCGAAAATCATCTATAACAGATCAGCGGCTCAATAAATAATTTGTTAGATAATTTATAAGTTTTTCTTATTGATCATGATTGTCGTGATCGCAACCTACATAGGAGTAGAAATGTAAAGAAAAAGATCCATAGTATATGTTGCACAAGAGAGCGGACAAAGAGAAGAATATAAGATAGATATGGAGGAGATGAGAATATTATCAAAAGAATATAGCGAAGAGAAAATGAGAATATTAAAAAAGATAGCAGAAAAACCCAGGAACAACATAATGCCTCCAGAAAAAAGATTCACATATCCAAACGATGAAGACAGTCTCTACATATTCAAAACATCATTATTAGCAAATATATTCACAGAAATCATAGACTACAAAATCAGACCAGTCACAGTGGCCGTAGGAAGAGACGAACATGGAAAACTTAGAGAGACAAGAGGATTCATAGGATATATAATAATCAAAATCAATCACCCAAAGATAAGAAGAATAGCAGAAAAAACACTTGCACTAGCAAATCATCTAGGGATAGGAAGAGGAAGAGGAATAGGCCTTGGAGAGATAGAGATAACAAGAACAAAATAATCTGTAGAAAATCTCCGAGCGAAGTCCTAAAAATTTTTTGATACAGACACACGAGGATTTGAGACAGATTTTTCAGCAATCATGATCAATAATATTCTTATTTAAATTTTCTAAGTAAATTGAAAGCATGGTGTGATGGCGTTTTATGTATAATGTGAGATTTGTATTAGGAGACTTCTCAGAGGGAGAATTCAATACAAAAGATTTAACTATACTGATGGGGCCGCCTGGCAGTGGAAAGACTATATTGATGAGAGTAATCCATGATGCAGTGTCTCTATATAAGAAAGATCTAGAGGCATATGTTGATAGCGAGCTGAGAGATTTCGCAGATATTCTTGAGAGAATTGAGATTGAAATAAATAGTGAAGACCATGAAGAGAAATTGATCTTAAAGTGTGCAGGTGGAAGATCATTTGAAGAGGCCGCGTGCGATTCTGCAGGTAGTCGCGAATTTAAGAGACAGACATATATGATTCCTCACTATTTTGACCCTCTATTAAGATTTACCCTTTTCTTTCCATTTCAATGGTCTGATATTAAGTTCATATTAGTAGCATCAAAAATGTTGAGTGAGGGGCTTCCATTAAGAAATATCCCTAGCGAGTTAAAAGAGATAATATATAAAATGGGAGATAAACTATATTCGAACAGGTTTAAAACAAAATTTAAAAGATTTGTCGAAACGATAGATGGCAAGGAGATACCGGCGTCTATCTCAGCTGCAAGCTTCTTAAGGGTTGGACTACTCATTCATTTATTAATGTATATAGCGAGAGATGAACCCTTAGTTATGTTAGACGAACCAGACATAGGTTTACATCCTAGTGCAGTAAAACAACTTGCGCTTTTTCTTCACGTATTAGCCAGAATGAATATGCCTATGATAATTGCTACTCACAATTTGTTCTTTCTTGACACCTTGAGAAATATAGACAAGGTCTTTGATGAATTCGATCTCGATCTTGATCCAGCCGAGATCTCTCTTGTGGTAATGAGAAAGGTTGGTAAGAGATTTAAAGCAGAGAATATTGATCCTGCCTCATCAAATATTGAAAGCTATGTAGACGAAATATTAAAAATCTATACATGAATGGTCATCCTTAAACAATGTAATTAGAATTAAGGTGATAGCGACATGAATAAGTGTGATTGTCCTTGTGTGGTGAGACTTGCTCTCTTCAGAGATAAAGACAAAGATAAATGCAGTCATAAGTATATAAGGTTGTCCTGTAAAGGCACATTATTCGTTCACGATAAAAACGAAGTCCTTAGATATAAAAGTTATGTCATAGATGACGAAATTCCAGACAGTTGCGGTGTGTCAGGTGATAGATGTGCAGATTGTATAGCTTTATGTAAAGATCGTCTAGTAGTCATTGAATTTACAAGCGTGGAGGGATTAAAGAAGCATATTATAAATGATAATCAGATCTGTAGAATCAATAAAATTATATGTGAAAATCAATGTATAGATAAAAGTGGCAAAAGTTTATCTGAAGTATTAGTTTTATTAGGGATCTCAGATCCTACTAACATAAGATATATAATAGAAAATGATATTAAATGCTTAAGAAATAGCTACGGATTTGAAATCGCATATGATCTAGAAAGTTTTTGTAATTACCTATGTAGTATTAAAATACCTAGACTTAATATATTTTATGTCATCATTAAATAGTCACATCCTTTGCAACAATATTTTTACTTTGAACCATATAAAGCGAATTAACGATCTCGTCTACATCTATTTTACATAGATCTTTAAGATCTTTACTTAATTTATCGTTTTTAAGAATACTCATTATATGAGATGTGAGTACTCTTGAGACGCCATAAATATCGCCACCGAATAACAAGGCCTCTGAAATGGTTGTTAAAACAGTTTCACCTCCATCTACATTAACAAGACATTTTGTTAAGAATAAATGCCAAGAAGGGATCTTTAGCTTTATGTTTGCTATAAATTCATATAGCGGTTTATAATCGATCATTAGTAGTCCTAGAGATCTTTGGAAATTATTTGCCAACTGTAGTGCCCATGTTAAAACTTGTATTTTATGAGGTTTCTCAATAGATGCTATTGTCTCTCCTTGGGAAAACGCTACGAGAGGTGCTGATATTAAAGATATTTCGACGCTTTCCTCAACTCTATCAGGTAAATAATATCCCTCAGTAAGCTTCTGAAGAAGATAAAGATCTCTTATATCAATAGAGTCCTTGGGAATAAGAGTGGTATAATAAACATTTACCTTCTGTTTCTTAGCTATTCTAATGATATATGTACCGTATATCAATCCTATGTTTGAAACAACAAAACATGTGTCACAAACTTTATATGGGCCCTCACTAACTATTTTTGCCTCCTGTGAATATTTTCCGTAGACTCCAGACAAGGGAAGGTAAAGTGTTAACAAATTCTTACTTCTACTTTTTTTCTCGAATTTTGAGATATGATCAGCGTTTTCATAAACTTTAAGATTAAAGGGCTTATTTAAAGCATCAAGAATCGAATTCAACCAGTTTTTTAATACAGGTCTGTTGATGTTTGCATAATTAATCTTGCTTATTCTGTCTGACGCATAAATAGCTTCCTGATCGCCTTTATTATATTCTTTTATTAAGATCAATACTTCTTCGAGTAGATCCTCAATTATTTCTGAGGTGCATTTAGGCTCATGGTCTAATAATATTATAAACCTATCCCCTAGTCTACTTACTTCGCCCTTATTAACCTCGCACCACGAAAGAATTTTCAATAACCCATGCAGAATCAATGAATCAGTTATTAACCCATGCCCTGGCGTGTACAATCTATACATCAAAACATAACCTCCATGAAACTATCGATCGAAATCGGCTCAGCACCTTCTCTGATTCTTTCAATTATCCACGTACCTTCATCATCATTTTTCTTACATTTAGATCTTCTGCCTATATAAGCACCAATAGAATCAGATATAACCAACATATGTAATAATGTTGCAACCTTATTTCTAAGAACATTAAGTTTAAATGGTGATCCAACACTACTAGCTAAAATCAGTTCTCTCATGGTCTCTATTATGTCTGAAATATCGCTGTTTAAATTGCATAATGTTTTTTTCACCATAAAGATTTTATCACGCATCTCTGCAACCTCTTTTAATGATGCTAACTCCTGTATAAGTGTATCAATGTTGCATGTTTCTTCATCTATGACAAGCATATCTGAATAATTCTCTAAAATAGATCTTAATGTAGTTAACGTTAGATATCTTTCGCCTAACTCTCCCATGTAGGCCCCAATAATTGCTGGCTCATGATGAAGCATTACAGCTAGACTTAATGTAACGGCAAGATCGTTAGATATATCATGCAAAATCTTATAGACTACATATGCCCCTATAATCTCATGTCTATACATATATCTATATCTTGGTCTTTTATATATCTTCAGAATCTTTCCAATGTCATGGAATATAAGAGCTATTGCTATAGGATCAAAATTATATGCACCTATCACTCGATCAAGAGGCTTCTTATAATAACTCTTAACACTACTCCAAGCTTTTAAGACGTTTTTTATATGATCTATATAAGTTTCAACACATTTCTCTTCACAGTAAAACGCACAACAACTCATCTTATTCACCTTTTTTACTCTTTCTCTTTCTCTCTTTTGAAATATTTTTTTTACTAACTCTTTCTATTTTATCCAGCTCATCGGCGTGTATCCCAAGCGATGAATCATATAGATTCTTCATCTGATCCATTAATATTACAAATGTTTTACGCTCTTCAATATTACCTTTTATATATCTTTCAAGCTCATCATCTTTTTTCAGAGATGCGTCAATTTTTGTAAGTATAAATTCTTTCTTCTTCGGATCATATTCTTTAACTATATATATAGCATCTTTATTAAAAGCCCTTTTCAGAAGCGTTATAAGCCTATCATAATAATAAGGCTTAAAGATATACGGTATAGAATATTTGATTGCGCCATTAATCATATCTTCATCTCTTACCCTTACCCCATTTTTATCTGTTCTCACGTCAGAACTTTTTATCAATGAGAGCGTTATATAAAACGATGGTCTAAAAGTAAAATCCTTGTCTGGAGGATATGCTAGTAGATGTAATTCTTTAACATACTCTAGAAAATTTGCATAAAGTCTGTTACCTATGTCTGATAATTCATTTATAATGATTTCATTATAAACTTGATCAACCAAAGACGTTAAAGTAATATTATCGCTAAGATCTATCGATGACGTTCCTAACTGTTTAATAAGATTTCTAGTTTTTTCAATAAGCTTCTCATAATAGGGTGCACTGCTTTCTAATTCTAGGTATAAAATTGCTTTACCATCTCTCCCTCTTCTCCCAACTCTCCCAATTCTTTGTAGAATTGAGTCTACGGGTGCCAGCTCTGTATAAACAGTATCAAAATCATAATCTAATCCTACCTCTAGAGTTTGTGTACCAACGACTGTTATCTTAGCATCTTTTTTACATGAATCTTTATATTGTTTCAAGACATCAATAACCTTCTCTTTGTCCTCTCTACGCATCAATGAGTGAAGAAGATACACCTGGTTGTTCATACATTTATTCTTAATAACCTGATAGATCTTCTGCGCTCTTCCTATAGTGTTCACAATTATTAAATTATTCTCCTCGCATGAAATATCATGCTCGATCTTTTTTAAAATAGAGCCGCTATCGATGTTTACATCAATTTTTCTCCTCATACCTTTATAATTAAAAATTAATTTTTCAAAGTCTCCAGAGCATTTATCTATCAATAATTTCTCTAAGTATGTTGGTAAAGTTGCAGATGAAATGATAATGATCGCACCTGAAGAGGCGATATAGCATAATATCCTGCTTAAAAGTCTTGGTCCTAGAAACATTTCATCTTGTATTAAATGAGCCTCATCAAAGATCGATAGCGAAGACGTAATCAGACCTGCCGGCATAGTATATCTTCCCGTGACTGCATCACCACGTGTTCTCCAAACTTTAGCTCTCTTAGCTACATACCCATATATATACGCATCAATTGTTGTTAAAGTAATAGTAGATGTATAAAGAAAAGTGTCCTTAATAACCTCGCCATGATCCTCTCCTACTGGTAATTTAAGCTTTAAGCCATCTACATAACTCTGTATTCTATCTCTGAACTGTCTCAGGAGAGCGTGAACAGGTTCTACAACATATACCCTCGGCGAGAAAAAATCCTTTCTAAACCATTGCCAAAGAAATGGTGAAAGAATAGTTTCGCTCTTTCCAGCACCAGTAGGCGCTCTTAATAAAATCAGCAGTCCTTTTCTCTCTAACGATAGAGCTGTATCGTAAATTTTCGATGCTATATTCTCTTGCAAATTTAAAAGTTCATTATCTATCTTTATCTCCCTTTTCTTATTCCATGATAAGATCATTTCATATATAACGTCTCTTAATCGAGAGATGGTCACCAGTCATCACCTTCTGGAAATCTAAGACCGCACGCGCATTTAATATTTCTTCGAACTCTGATATAGGAAGGCTTATAATAATTTTTCTCGTGAAAAAGAGGTAAAGCTAGCAGATCTTTTGTTCCGTTCTCTAATAGTCCTCGGACTATTGTATAAGCTCCCCCCTCTGCCAGCGAGCTTCTTATTATAACATTAACAGAATCTCCATTACAATCTTTGATCTCTTCCTCCTTAACAGATAATATAGAGACTAGAGACTCGCTATCACCAACTCTCTCGGTAATTAATAATGCCTTCTTAATCTCATCTATATATTTACTGTGTGATGGAATGATCAATACTTTTAATCTGTCGAGAAATACATACTCCCGTACCATAGCGTCTCTAAACCCTAATATCTCATCTATATTTTTAGGTAACCTCTTCTCTTCTAAAACCCCTCTGTATCTTGATAAGACCACGTTAAACTTTGAAGATATTGTGGTCGAAGCTCTAGCTTTAACAATCGTTTCTCTAGCTCGTTGAATACATTGTTCTTCTCCACTGCATAACTTCATCTTCCAATAAGAATATCCTATAGCACCTATCAGAGTCGATGGCTGAGGTAGTGGTATTGATACTGCTACCTGATATACCTCTGGGTCTCTTATAGATATTATCGGGGCATATAACTCTGCACATATCGCTATATTAGATCTCTCAGATCTCACTATTCCACCTATTTAATCATATTTGACGCTATATCCGCAGCCTCTCTAATTAACATGCCTAGATCATTAAATCTTTTTATCTGTATGACATTATCCATTATCCCCTCCTCGGGGCATCTAGCTTCAGCTCTACTATAGCAATATATATATGTATTCAAATCAGAGACTTTTGACTCACCTGAGACACCTGACACATAGCCTCTTACTAATTCTATAGATCTCTCTATGTAATCAGGATAACTTGCGTGAACTATATTTGGTACCGGCAGCTGAGATACTACGAGCAACGCCTCCTCAACTCGTGAAATAGGTAGTGCTCTCGCCTGTTTAGAAGCTGAGCCTAACAACAAAGGTAGTAAAGCTAGTATAGATGCTTTAATTCTTAACTTGCGCTCATAATCTAAGTTTTGTATACCCGACACTTCTCTGCCTGAATACATTGGTCTAAGAGTCATTCCTAAATTCATACTTATTGAAAGCCCATAAAGTATTGATGAATATTCTTGTTTGAATACCATCATTTCCACTTCTCCTGACACCTCCTTCGGTATCACTCTATTATGAATAACTGAATATTTTGAAACGGCCTCTAATATCTCTTCTTCAAGTACTGGAACTCCAAAAGACACTTTAACTAAGCTATCACGTTTGATCTGTTGATTAGGATTCAAAAATCCGTGAATATCATTACAAAGATCTTTTATAGCATCAGCTTCGCTTTCAGCAACCTTAAGCTTGTTATCAACCAAAGAAGAGTCTACGGTATATCCTCTTGCACCGATCCCTCTTTTGCAAAGATCATTTAGATAACGACCTCCCAATGCCTCATAGGTTTCTGCAAGATATATCGAGTGCCAATGTTTGAGAGCGTTACCTGTTATCACTGGAATCTCATATACTCTCGGAGGATCTGAATCTTTTTTGAATATCACTGTAGCCATGGCATGAGCATTATAATTACCAATTGTACCTGAACCGGTTAAAACTGAGACTTCCACATTGACTCTGGCTGATAATCTAACATAAGGGGGATACATAAAGCTGTCACCCCTCCATAATTTCCTTTACAATTAATGAAGACTTATCAGGTGCGATCATCAATGCTGCTAATCTTTTGATCTCCTTATTTCTTTTATTTCTGTCGCTATTTTCAAGCTCTCTAAGATATCTAAATAATGTTTCTAAACGCTCATTGAAATTGATCATGAGAGTTTTCGCAGTTTTTAATTTGTTTAACTTAGATTCTATATTACTACTTTCACTGCTTTTCTCTTGAGATTCTTTTAATTCGTCAATCTTATCGTCTATGTCTTTCAACACCTTTACAGCTAATCTAGATAATTTGGCCAGACTATCTTCGTATTTATCTGGCGATCTAGATAACTCATCGGTTATATCATATGCTTGCTCAAGATGAACTACTAATCGGGCTATCTCAGCAAACTTTTCCACAGGATCCTCATTAGAATAATTCAAAAACTATACCCCTTAATAATGTAATTAAAAAGTTTAAATATTTGAATTTTGTTATCTTACTATTTTTCAATCAGGATTAATTTTCATGTAGTCTTTGTCAATTGAATTCTCTCTAGTTAGGAATTTATTAATCTTTTTCTTATATAGTTATGTTTTTATTTTCATATTTAATACTTGAGCTTAGCTCTATTGAAGAGAGATTTATTAACAAATTGTTTAGCAAATGCTAAACTAAGGATCTTTTTTATTTTTGATCTAATGTAATTAGGCATTGTTACATATCTCATTTTTATGATCTGAATAGATTTTATTCAATGATTCAGGATCTAGTTATTATTTAGAGCATGTAGTTAATGCAAGAGCGTTTAGATCTATGAATAAGATCAAATGATTTTTGACGAGAAACAAAATAAATGATCTACCAATACATTCATTAATAAAACTAATAAGATAAGAGGTAGACTTCCTAAAAAATAATTTTAAGAAATAATATAGATTGATAGTGAGCAAAGTTATAAAAAGAGGCCTAATGACACATATAATAGAACTTTTATTAGAGCTGAGATTTTATAAAAAGTAAAAGATTTTGATCTTATGGGATCGATCTTTTTAATAAAAAGATCTTATAAGAAGCATAAGCAGATCTCAAGGATCATCTTCAGAAGACACATTCTAGCCGTATAAAGATCCAGTCGAAATAATGTTTAGACAACCTTCAGAGGTAGTCTAAGTAGAGCATCAATGCTATGAAAAACTCTCTTTCTTAATAACTACATTAATAAAAATAAGTAGTTGATGAGATGTTCTTCTCTGAGGAATCTAATATGATTGGAATCAGATCTAATGAAGAGACTTGAAAGATATTGAAGACCTGACTAATCTCATGTGCATAAAAATAATATCTTCTATGATTTGATATTTCGCTTTTATAAAATATTTTATAAATTAGATAAAGTGATTTAGCAAGAATCTAATCTATCGTGGTATTAATCTATCTTTTTTTGCTAATTATTGGAATTGAATTCATTATATAGTCTTTCTCTGATCTAGATGCATATGAGATATATTATCTCTCGATAATTAAAGAGTGCTTTGTACGATTTTTTGATAATAAAGATCTTTAGAAAAAGGTGATAAAAAACGATGGTAGATCGTTTAATGGATATTTATCTTAAAAGCTTCATGGTGTATAATATCACCTTGCTATTAAGACAGGATTTCTTTCAAGGATCTCTTTACAAGATCTTTTTAAATCTCTCTCGAATCTTCTGGTTTCCTCCACTTTTCAAAACGTTTTAAATACAAAATCTATTAAGGCTCCTTATATCAGAAGATCAAGTATTGACGAGATTACAGTATGTCTCTTTTCAGAAAGATCTTTGCATCCTCTTTTAGGCCCTTCAATAGATTTTATGCAGATAATTGGGCAATTAGAGTATTTAAGTTTCTCGAGCCTTTCCAGTTTAATCTTAAGAAAATTTCTAATCTCATCTTATTTAGCTTAAACTATGATGTTTCTCAGAAAGTCATCAGGATCATCTGATTTAACAGGTTAAACTAATTTTAGAATATGCATGCCAGATTTATCAGACAAATCTTATATACGATCTCTGTGGGAAGTCTTCAGCTGAAGCTCTGAAAAACTTGTCGGCAACAAATGAGGATCCAAGAAACTTTCTCTGGACTTTTCGGACAAAAAGTTTGTCATATCTATAAACATCTAAATATTTTTTGTCATAAGAAAAAATATGCGAAAGATTTATCTGTTGCTAATTTAATAAAATGAATCTGATATTATAGATACATCTAGATAGTCTTTATCATGT
>Ga0080004_1118744_pt1 | contig 11076 bp, 9 predicted proteins | sample WasSprMetagenome_FD_69207 | JGI IMG/M metagenome (GOLD analysis project Ga0080004, IMG submission 69207) | Sulfidic aquatic microbial communities from Washburn Spring, Yellowstone National Park, USA - WS (SPADES assembly) (version 2) | ecosystem: Environmental > Aquatic > Thermal springs > Hot...
GGCCGGTTGCGCCGACGCCTCGTGTAAGGCCGAGAGGATTAAGCAGTTTCTTCTGTCGAACTACAGTTACGACGGCACGTTGGACGCGCCGTGGCCCCTGATCCCCCCCGGCGTGGATCCGGTCCTCTGGTTTCTTGAGGAGGGGAGGAGGGGGGTTTGTATACACTTCGCCTCGGCTTTTGTGTTGCTTGCCAGGGCCTCCGGCGTCCCCGCGAGGCTTGTGGTGGGCTACTTATCAGACGGGCCTGTCCCCGCCGAGTGGTCCACGGTGGCTTTCAGCCCCCACGCCTGGGCCGAGTACTACGACGGAAGCGGGTGGGTCGGCGTAGAGGCGACGCCGGGCGGAGGCGTCCCAGCTCCGCAGTTGCCGGCCCTGCCCCCCGCCGTGGCTTCCCTCCCCCAGCTTCCTCAGCCCGAGACCCCGCAGTTGCCTCCGCTGACCGGGGCGTCTCTGCCTGGGTGGATCCTCCCCGCGGCGCTGGCGGCGGCTGGCGCCGTCGCTGTGTTGGCCTCGCTACGCCGCGTCGTCACGGTGGCGGTGGGCGAGGAGGTGGAGTTTAGGAGCCCCCGCGGCTTCTCCGTCTACGTCAACAGGAGGCTGGTGGGGAGGGCGCCCGTCAGGGTGAGGTTTGAGAAGGCCGGGACGTATCTGGTGAGGGTTGGGCCTCTGGTCTACGTGGTGCGGGTGGTGGACTACCGGAGGCTGGCGGGGGCGCTGTTTCTAAGGCTTCTGCGGAGGCTCCGCCTGCCTCCTACGGTGACTCCTAGGGAGCTGGCGGCTCTCCATCCTAAATATGCGGAGGCAGCCGATTTGTTTGAAAGGGTTAGGTTCGGCCCCGCGGCGTCTAGGGAGGACTTCGAGAGGCTGAGGCGGGCCCTATGATTTACGTCGCGCTGGGCGCGTTTCTCCTCCTGCTGGGCTACACGGAGCCTGTGTATAGATTCGCCGCGTATCCCCTAGGCGTGTTTTTCCTGCTCCACGGCGTCGGCGGGGTCCTCCACAGGCGGAGGCGGCACGTGTGGGGGTACTTCCTCACCTTTCTAGGCGTGGCCGCCGCCCTGTATCTACTGCCCCTTCTGACGGCTACGCATAAGGCGCTTCTAGCCGCGGTCGCCTTCGGCTTCTTCCTAAACGCGGCGCGTCACTTCGCCGGCCGCCTCAGGCGGCCTCTGGCGCCCCTCTCCATCGCCGTGACGGCTTGGGCCCTCGGCGTGTTTCTAGGGCTTGCGCGGGTGCCCCTCCTCCCCCTGGTTGTCTGGGGGGCGGGGGCCGGGGCGGCCGCGGCCTCTGCGCTGGGCCTGCTGGGGGGCCGCCTGAGGAGGGCGGGGAGGTTCTTCGCGCGGCACACGGCGTTTTTCGGCCTGCTGGGGGGCCTCCTCGCTGTGGTGTATTACGTGTCCGCGGCGGTCGGCCGGCCTTGGCTCTTCGCCGCCGTGGCGGCCTCCTCTGTGGCCGCCGTGCTTCTGCTCGGCGGAGACGTGAGGAGGAGAACGCCGGTGCGGCTTTACGACGACCCTGACGTGTTGGAGGCGAAGAGGATGGAGGCGGAGTTCGTAAAGACGGGGGACGTGGCGTTGTTGGCGGCTTACGTGGCGTATCACCTGGCTAGGGGAGGCGTGGAGGAGGTGAAGGTGGTGGAGGCGGTCAGGATAGCTGTGTCGTACCGCGACCTGGAGCCCTCACCCTTCGCGCCTCCCCTCGTGGTGAGGCTCGTGGAGGGGGTGAACAGGAGGAGGCGGGCGCGCCACCTCCAGAGGGTTAAGGCGGCTCTCAGGGCCTATCTGTAGGGTATCGGGGTTTTGGCGAGGGCCTCCCTCACGAGGTCGCGGGGGTCCCCGTCTTTCGGCGCGATTCTGTGGGCCAGCACAGCCACCGCCGCCTTCTTGACGTCGTCTGGCGTGGCGTAGTTGCGGCCGTCGAGGAGGGCGAGGGCCCTGGCCGTCTTGAGGAGGGCTATGGAGCCTCTGGGGCTTGGGCCGTAGGTGTTGAGGGGGTGGCGCCTCAGGGTCTGCACGATGTTGACCACGTACTGCACCACCGCCTCGTCTACATACACCTCCTCAGCCCAGCGCATCCACTGCAACACCTCCTCCCTTGTGAGGACAGGCGTGACATATATGGAGGGGTCGTCGCCGCGCCAGGATATGCGCCTCCTCAAGATCTCGGCCTCCTCCCTAGGCCCCGGGTAGCCCACCGAGAGTTGCATGAGGAATCGGTCCAGCTCCGCCTCGGGGAGGGGGTACACCCCCCTGTACTCCACGGGGTTCTGCGTGGCGAGGACTATGAAGGGCTCGTCGAGTTTGTAGGTGACGCCGTCTACCGTGACCTGCCTCTCCTCCATGGCCTCCAGAAGCGCCGCCTGCGTCTTCGGTGGGGCCCTGTTTATCTCGTCGGCGAGGAGGACGTTGGTGAAGACGGGCCCCCTCACGAACTCGAAGCGGGCTTCGTGGGGCCGCCACACGTTGACGCCTATCACATCGCTGGGCAACATGTCGGGGGTAAACTGGACGCGTCTGAAGGCGAGCCCCAGCGACTTAGCCAGTAGCTTCGCCAGGGTGGTCTTGCCCAGCCCCGGCGGGTCGTTGAACAACACGTGGCCCCGCGCGACCACGGCGGCGAGGAGGAGCTCCAGGGCCGCCGGCGACGCCACGTAGAACTGAGTAAGCACCTCCAGTATTTTCTTCACGGGGGAAAATCGATATATTCAATAAAGTTTATCCCCCCGTGCGCCCCCTCCTCCTCACCGCCGCGGTCCTCCTCGCCGCGGGGATACTCGTAGAGAGCACAGACGTGGCGTTGCTGTCGCTCATGCCGCTTGCCGCCTACGCCCTCAACGCCGCCCTGGAGCCGCCCAGATTCGCCGTGTCTAGGCGGCGGGTCGGAGGCGCGGTGGAGATAGTTGTGGAGTCGGACTGGCGCCCCGGCGTCTTCCACATCTACGAGTCGACGCCTGTGGAGTCCTCCGCGGCTCCTCCAAGGTGGAGGCTGTTTAAGCCGCCGTTTAGGCGCAGGCTGACGCTGAAGTACCGGCTCGCGGAGAGGGCTGAGCCGCTTCCTCTTGTGGTGGAGGTCTACAACCCCGTCTTCACTAAGCGGCGCGTCGCCACGTATCTGGAGGAGCCCAGAGCCGTCGCGGAGCCGGCGCCGCTGGGACCCGGCGCCGAGGAGTTCCAGGAGGTGAGGCCGTATCAGCCGGGGGATTCCATGCGGTTTATAAACTGGAGGGCCCTGGCCAAGACGGGCGAGCTCTACGTCAACAGATACCTGGGGCCTGAGGCGATGACGGCGGTTGTCGTGGTGGACGCGCGGCGGCTACGGGGGCTTGTGCTGTCGGCGGCCGCCGAGGCGGCGGGGATCCTCGCCGAGCGGGGCTACTCGGTGAGCTTCTACGTGCTGGGCCACGGCCCGGCCCAGGCGGTGCCCAGGTCCTTCACGCCGTCGTGCTCCGGCTCCCCGGCCTGCGGCGACGTCACGATATACGTCGGCTCCCTCCGCGACGTCTGCGCCGTGTTGAGGTGCCCAAGGACGTATTACATAGACGTGGCCGCCTCCAACCCCCTTGTGGCCGTCAGAAGGCTGGGGGTGTACCGGGAGCTCAGGTCGGCAGGCGCGGTGGTGCTTAGGGAGGCGAAGGAGCTGGGGAGGGCGCTATGAGGCCATTTATAGGCGCGGCCGCCGCCGTCCTCCAATACCTCATGTTCGTGGGGCACCCCGTGCTTTCCCTCTACCCCCGCCTAGTCGACGGGGCGCTGGGCGGGGGCGCCTTCGCCGCCGTATTGCTGGCGCTGAACCTCGCCATGGCCATGCGCTTCCCCTACACAGCCGCCTTCTCAACGGCGACGCTCTACTTGGCGGAGGCGGTGCTGGCGTCCCCCCTCCTCAGAACTCTTCTGCCCCTCCCGGAGCTACCTGCGCCGGACATCTGGCTCGGCGCGGCCGCGGTCCTCCTGCTCGTAGCGGCCTCCGCGAGGGGGCTACACGGGATCTACCTCGCCGCCACTGCGGCCCCCGCCGCCGTAGTCCTCTACCTGAAAGATGCGGCCCCCAGGTTAGATGCGACGGTTGCCGCCGTGCTTCTGGTGGCGGGGGCGGCGTTGCTTGTCTACGCTACAAGATCTTCCCGGGGTTGAGGATGTTGTGGGGGTCGAAGATCTGTTTAAGCTCCCTCATGTAGCTGAGCACGGCCTCCCCCAGCTCAAGCGCCACGAGGTCCTTCTTCAACAGCCCGATGCCGTGTTCCGCCGAAACTGTGCCGTTGAGCCTCAGCACGAGCTGGGCCATGTCTCTGAGGAACCCTCCACCTTCTCGGCCCCCTCGCCCCTCCTGTACCAGGTGGCGAGGTGGAGGTTCCCGTCCCCGATGTGGCCGCCGAGCAGAAGCGGCACGCCGTGTTTAGCCGCAAGCGCCTTCAGCCCGCGGACAGCCTCAGGGAGCTTAGATATGGGCACAGCCACGTCCTCAATAACCAAGACCCCTCCCTCCCTCTCAGCCGAGGCCGCTTGACCTGAGAACAGCCTCCTCCGGGGCTCCAGCAACTTCATGGCGCCCTCCCACCCCACGGCCCTCTGCGCGACCTCGTCGCGGACTATCGACGTAAGTCTCTGCAACAGCCTCTCCTCGGCACCTGCGTTGACGTCTACTCCGAGAAACAGCGCGTTCCTCTCCTCCAAGCCCACAAGCGCCGAGGTCGGCGCGTCGAGGAACTCGGCAAAGAGCGGCCATATCCGGCTCGTCCTCACCCTAACCACGTCATCCACAAGGGCCTCCAAGTCGTCGTAATACGCCAGCAACGCCACGGCGGACTCGGGGACTGGGGCGAGCTTAAGCACCGCCTCGGTCACCAGCCCCAAGATGCCTTCGCTACCCACAAAAAGCCTAACCAGGTCGTAGCCGTTTCTGCATTTATACGTCCGGCAACCCAGCTTCAACACGTCGCCGCGGCCGGTCACCACCCTCAGCCCAAGCACCCAGTCTCTCATGGTGCCGTATTTCGCGCCCCTCATCCCCCCTGCGCCGTTGGCAACCGCGCCGCCCACAGTGGCGCTTTTCACAGAGCCGGGGTCAACCGGGAAGAAGAGGCCGTAACGCGCAAGCTCGTGGTTAAGCTCCTCAAGCCTAACCCCCGGCTCAACCACGGCGACGCCGTCTACGGGGTCGACCTCGACCCACGTCATCTTTTCAAAACTCACCACGACCCCTGGCGACGTGGCTACGGCATTGCCAGAGATGCTGGTGGCGCTCCCCTGTGGAAAAAGAGGAACCCTCTCCGCGACGGCCCACCGGACTAGCTCCACCACCTCCTCTTCGTCAACAGGAAAGACGACACCCAACGCCTTCCCCCCTGATTCGAGAATAGACGCGTCACGGACATATAGTAAAGCCACATCTACGTCCTCAACAAACCGCTCCCCGAACTCACGCCTCAAGAAACTCAGATCCATAAAATGGGGTCATCTCCGGGATTTAACCTTATCCGAGAAGCGTTTAACTGGAATTTCCAGTTGACGATGCCGGCTTTGTACAAGGCCTCAACATATGTAACTGTTGAAGATGAAAAACACCTCAAAGTCCTACGGAACACTTACACTAATGAGCAAAACACAATTGACAGACATGAAGTTGAAGAGCTGGCGGGCCCGGTGGGATTTTTAGGCCGGCACATATGCCGTGAACCCACGACCTACGGCTCCGAAGGCCGCCGCTCTACCGGGCTGAGCCACGGGCCGGTTTCTTTTCTGCTCCGTATTTAATTTTTGTTGTTAAATATGCGTGGCTTATTGTGCGGGGCGTATCTACAGTCTATAACCAGCCGCCTGGGTTAGCTACTACACGACTTTCTGCTCCTCTACGTGCCTACGAGGTTGTGTCTAGCAACACGAAATAGCACACCGTGGAACGTCCACAGGATTTAGTGGTTATAGATGGGCCTGAAGACTAGTGAGTTGATTAGAGGCCGTTGGATAGAGTCCGGCGCTGTGGGACGGCGCTGATTCTAAAAACTTGTCAACAATGCCGTAGCTGAAGATCGCTATTGTTAAATATATAAATTTTGTTTTTCTCGATTTGTTGAAATTCACGTATTTATACCATTCCAAGGTGGTGTTTTATGGAGTACAAAACTCAAAAATTTGGAGTGGGTGTCGCCGTAGGTTCGATGATGGGTACTTTGTTGGAGTGGTATGAGGCGTTTTTGTTTGCAGTCGGTGCGCGCTACATCGGCGCGGCCTTCTTCCCCTCTAAAGATCCTGTCGCCTCTCTATTGGCTACTTTCATAGCGTTCGCGTTGGGATTCGCGGTTAGACCGCTCGGGGCCTTGTTCTGGGGTTGGGTTGGCGATAGGTACGGGAGGAGGCATGTAATGCTTTGGACCTTACTGCTAGGTGGTTTAGCCACCGTGTTGATAGGTGTTGTTCCAGACTACGCGGCTATAGGCGTAGCGGCGTCTGTTGCTGTGGTGTTGCTGAGAATACTTCAAGGCTTCTCGTTAGGAGGCGAGTGGGGAGCCGCCGTCAATTACATATTTGAAAACATCACCCGGCGCAAGAGGCTTTCTCTCGCGATTATTCAGTCGACCGTAGCTCTTGGCTTACTTACTGCGGCTTCTGTGTTTCTACTGCTTGAGGCAATTCTTGGCTCAAAGGCGGTGGCGTCGTGGGGGTGGAGAGCCGCATATTGGCTCGCCGCCATTGCCGTGGTCGTCGGCCTTCTCTTTAGATTTCGCTTTGGCGAGACGCTTGAGTTCGTTGAAACGGCGTTGAGGGAGAAAGGCCCCAGGAGTCCTCTCCGGGTGGTCTTTGTGAAGTTTTGGTGGGGCACCATAGTGGGTATTGTGCTCGCCGGCACGGCGGGTGCCGTTTTTTACTACGGCAATACCTACTCTCCGAATCTCGCCGTGACGCTGAAGGCAGTAACTTCACAAGAGCAGTTCTTGGCGGTGGTGATGTTTGCATTGATTGAAATCGTTGGCGTAGTTGTAAGCGGGGTTCTCTCAGAAAAAATAGGCCCTAGAGCTGTCATTGTGATAGCGGCTCTGCTGGGGCTAGTGCCTGCCTTCTTGATACAACAGATAACCCAGGGCTTCGGCGGTCTTTTGACGGTGGCGTCTTTGACAGGTCTAGTCCACGGACTTATATACACAGCCGAGGCCGCCTTCTTGGCCGAGATATATCCCACGCTGGCGCGCACCACAGGTCTTTCGGTCTCTTACCAGTTTGGCAACGCCATCTTTGCGGCGACTGCTCCTATGGTGATGACGTGGCTCTATCAGTCGTCGGGCTTGTCCGCTGCCTCGATGTATATCATCGTCTTGTCCATAGCCACCGCGCTTCTTGTGGCCGCATATAGGCGATGATAGTAGCGGTAGACGTCGGGGGCACGTTTACAGACTTCGTGGCGGTAGACGGAGACGGCAATCTCTCGGCATTTAAACTCCTCACGACACCGAAGAGACCTGAGGAGGCCGTCATTAAGGGCTTAGCTGGGTTGTCATCAATAGAGGAGGTTCTACACGCGTCGACCATCGGCACCAACGCCCTCCTGGGCCAGGTGGGGCTTGAGCTGCCCCGTGTGGCGCTCTTCACTACCAAAGGCTTTAGAGACGTCATAGAGATCGGGAGGCAGAACAGGCCGCGTCTCTACGACTTGTTTTTCGAGAAGCCACGTCCCTTAGTTCCTCGCCATCTGCGGTTAGAGGTCGACGAGAGGGTTTCGCCAGACGGCACGGTGCTGAAGCCGGTGGACGCCGCCGAGGTGGAGTCGTACGCCGAAAAGGCCCTTAGGCAGGGCGTCGCCTCGGTTGCTGTGGCGTTTCTCCACTCCTACTTGAACCCGGCCAACGAGGAGGCCGCCGCCGCAGTTCTCAAGAGACACTTCCGTTACGTCACGCTCTCCAGCGAGGTTTCGCCAGAGCCTAGGGAGTACGAAAGGACGTCAACTGCGGTGGTCAACGCGGCGTTGATGCCTTTGGTGAGCCGTTACCTAGAGGAGCTGGGAAGGTACGTGTCTTCTCGAGGCGGTAGCCTCAACGTGATGGCGAGTTCAGGCGGTCTCGTCACCGTGGAGGAGGCGTCGAGGAGACCCGTCCAGCTCATCGAGTCAGGCCCGGCGGGAGGCGTCGTGGCGGCGGCCGAGTTCGCCAAGGCGCTTGACGTCAAACGCGTAATTAGCTTCGACATGGGCGGCACCACAGCCAAGGCCGGCACGGTGGTGGATTTCGAGCCTGAGATAACCACAGAGTATGAAGTCGGCGGGGAGTCTCACCACGGCCGCGTGGTTAAGGGCTCTGGATACCCTGTGAGGTTCCCGTTTATAGATTTGGCGGAGGTCTCGGCGGGCGGAGGCACCGTTGTGTGGAGAGACGAGGCTGGGGCGCTGAGGGTGGGGCCTACGAGCGCCGGCGCCGACCCGGGCCCCGTCTGCTACGGACTAGGGGGAACCGAGCCCACTGTGACCGATGCAAATGTTGTACTGGGCAGAGTGGCGTCTCTCCTGGGGGGCGAGATGAGGCTGGACGTAGAGGCGGCGTTTAAGGCGTTTAAAAAGCTCGGCGACCCCGTGGAGACTGCGTGGCAGGCGGTTCAGCTGGCTAACATGGAGATGGCGCGGGCCGTGAGGCTGGTCACGGTGGAGAGGGGGCTGGACCCCGGCGAGTTTGCGCTCTTCGCCTTCGGCGGCGCGGGGCCGCAACACGCCTCAGAGCTTGCCGAGGAGCTTGGGATATCTAAAGTGGTGATTCCGCCGGAGCCAGGCGTCTTCACGGCGCTGGGGATGCTCTTCGCCGACAGCAAATTCGAGGCGCGGGCCTCTTATCCGCGAGACTTAGAGGAGGGGTTCCGGAGTCTTGAGGAGGCGCTCTCTGCGCATAACCCCACGTACTACGTTAGGCTTGCCGATGTACGTTACGTCGGACAGGGCTGGGAGGTTGTGGTGCCGGTGGGGAGGCCGGCCGACGAAGAGCAGATAAGGAAGACTTTTGAAGAGAGGCACAAGGCGATGTACGGTTTTAAACTAGATAAGCCAATCGAGGTGGTGACCATCCGCGTCTTTGCCATTGTGACGCGTAGAAAACCAAAGCTGAGGGAGCCGCCGGCCGGAGGCGAGCCTAAGCCGGCCTTGTATAGAAAGGCGTACTTCGGAGAGTGGGTAGAGACGCCGGTGTACCGGCGGGAGAATCTACCACGAGGCTTTAAAGCCGACGGGCCTGTGGTGATTGAGGAAAAACACTCAGTCACAGTGGTGCCGCCTAGGTGGCGCGTCGAGGTGGGTAAGATGGGAGTGTTGGAGTTGAGGAGGATATGAGCTGGGAGCTGATCTACAGAGCCACCGTGTACATAGCCGAAGAGGCGGGCGTCGCGTTGAAGAAGTCCGCGCTTTCGCCTAACATTAGGGAGAGGATGGACCACAGCGTCGCGGTGCTAGATGCGGAGGGGAGAATAGTGGCCCAGGCGGAGCACATCCCTGTGCATCTAGGCTCCTTCTACGTCGGCGTGAAAAACCTCTTCAAGACGCTTATGGAGGGGGGAGTGGGGCTTGAGGAGGGGGACGTCGTCGCGACTAACGACCCCTACATCTCCGGCACGCATTTAAACGACGTGATGGTTCTCACGCCGGTTTACTGGCGTGGAAAACTCGTGGCGTATGTTGTGAATAAGGCCCACCACGTGGACATAGGCGGCCCCGTTCCAGGCAGCATAAACCCCAACGCCAGGACCATCTACGAGGAGGGGTTCATACTGCCGCCGGTCAAGATCATGCGCCGCGGCGAGATGAACAAGGAGGCGTTATCCATCTGGCTGGCCAACGTCAAGACGCCAGAGGTGGCGATGGGCGATTTAAACGCACAGATAGCGGCCAACAGAGAGGGGGCGCGGCGCGTGATGGAACTTTTTGATAAATATGGCGAAAAGACGACTGAGGCGTGGGAAGAGGCCATAAAGTACGGCAGGGAGCTCACCGAGAAGGAGGTGGAGAGGTGGCCAAGAGGGACATACGCGGCTGAGGACTACCTAGAGCTCAGAGACAAGCGCTTAACTATACGGGTGAGGCTGAACGTGGGGAGGTGCGTCAAGGCTGACTACACCGGTACGGATCCCCAAGTGGAGGCGCCTCTAAACGCCGTGTTGGGAGTCACCTTCGCCGCCACGGCATTCCCCATCAGATGTCTAGTCGGCGACGTGCCTACAAACGAGGGCTTCTACAGCTGTATCGAGGTCGAGGCGCCAGAGGGCACTCTGCTGAATCCGAAGAAGCCGGCGGCTGTGGCTGGCGGGAACCTGGAGACGAGCCAGAGGGTTGCCGACGTGGTGTTTAAGGCATTGGCACAAGCCATGCCGGAGAGGGTGCCCGCGGCCGGCTCCGGCACCATGATGAACGTGATGATGGGCGGGGTGTACGGAGGTAAATACTGGAGCTACTACGAAACCATAGGAGGGGGGACAGGCGGCCGGCCTGGGAAGGACGGCGTGTCGGGCGTCCACGTCAACATGACGAACACTCTAAACACGCCGATTGAAGTGGCAGAGAGGACATACCCACTGCTCTTCACGGCCTATAAGATCCGGGAGGGAAGTGGCGGAGCAGGCAAGTGGCGAGGCGGCGACGGGATAGTAAGGGCGTTCAAAGTCCTGGCCTCCACGAGGTTAGCCATACTAGCCGACAGATTCGCCACCGGCCCCTGGGGCCTTAACGGAGGCGCGCCAGGGAAACCCGGCAGGGTATATATTAAAAAGAGAGACAACGGATTGATCGAACTCGACAGCAAGACCGCGGTAGATCTAGAGCCCGGCGACGAAGTGGTGATAGAAACGCCGGGGGGCGGCGGCTGGGGAACACCTTTATAAACACAGACAAATATAGACCCGGCGGGGGGCTGCACGGCGCGCCGGCCGTGCGCCGCCGGAAGGCGGCCCTAGGCTTAGGGGGCCCGAAACCGGGGCCGGGCGGCGGCTTCGGCGGCGTGCCGTCTGGGCTTACCGACGAACCCCGGTCCGGCGGGGCGTCGGTCCCCAGGCTACTTCGGCCGTAGGGCCGGGGGGACCTGGGCATGCGGGGAAAGGGGGGAGGTCGCGGGGGGGGGC
>Ga0080004_1115238_pt1 | contig 11073 bp, 19 predicted proteins | sample WasSprMetagenome_FD_69207 | JGI IMG/M metagenome (GOLD analysis project Ga0080004, IMG submission 69207) | Sulfidic aquatic microbial communities from Washburn Spring, Yellowstone National Park, USA - WS (SPADES assembly) (version 2) | ecosystem: Environmental > Aquatic > Thermal springs > Hot...
TCATACGCTGCAGCGTGGTTTCCAGAGAAGGCTTGATTACAGTTCCGCCCCCGCCTCTTAAACGCTCAAGAACCTTCGCTATCACTTCCGCCTGCGATTTCGCCTCTATAACATCATACACGTTCGCATCCCACACCACAACACTTACAGGGGCATCACCTGCAATACTGTAAATCTCGCTTAAGAATTGTTCTGCTTCCTTGTCACTGATGCTTCCACTCATGTCCACAAGGCACCAAACTGTTGGATACGTGTATCGTCTCAGCCCAGGAAACTCTGAGCTTTTCCTCGACGGGCGTCTCCACGTCGACACTACCGTGCGACCGAGCCCTATCCTGAATCCTTGCTTAAGTAAAGATTTCCAATCCACTTTCGGCTTCAGCAAAGCATCAACAACCCGCTTAAGACCAGCAGGAATACGACCAACACTCTTTTGAACGTCATAGGCTATCGCGGGGTTAAAGCAGGAAGGTGAGAAAGTTCTTTCCCTAATCCTTCCACGCTTATAAACCCTCTCGCGAGCCTGTCTTTCCATTTTTCTTCAACGTCTTCGCCGTCGGTTTCTTTTCCATCCTTGTAGATTTCAGGGTCTCCTTCTTGTAATACTTCTCCTTCTAAGTCGCCTATGCCTCCCAAGTCGCCTTCTATTTCCTCAACTGGAATTGGAACGCCGCCACCGCTACCGTTCATTTCAACATCGGCATCCCATTCATATCCGCAGTCGTCGCACTTGCAGTGAGCAGTCATGTTGTTCACATCCAGCGTTTTGACCCTAATGTTGGGGCTTTTACATTTTGGGCAACGGTTCTCTCCAGAACCGTCGTCTTCCACTCGAGGCAAAACTCTATAAAGCTCCTCTTTGCTCAACTTCTCAAAGTTCTCCTTAGTCATGCCTTGCTTAGTTAAGGGTTCTTGAAGAATATACCATATTTTGTCTAATGTTACGCCGAAAAGCTGAATCTCAGTAGGCATTCTAAGAAAAGCCTTAATCATATCGTTATTAACAGCATCTGCCACGTAATTCCAAGCTTTAGCGTTTCTCTTCGCTTGTCTCTTGTGGTCTCTGAAGGCAATGTGAAATGTCTCGTGGGCTAGAACCCAAGCTTTTCCTGCCCAGCTAAGTTTCGACCAGAACGATGGAGAAATTGCCATGACACCGTGAGCCGTGACGCAAGCTGTGCCCGCCTTGTCAGTTAGGATAACCCTAACCCTGCTGAGTAGGCTTGAAATAAATGGAGCCACAACGGTCAGTGAACTCTTAACTTTGTCATACTCTTGCCGAATAGCGTTTACTTCCATCCTTGTTTCCTCCAAAAAAGAGGTTTAGGCAGCTATTTCATCTTTTATCTTCAATGCAATATCGCTAAGCACATCTTTGTACTCTGTCTTGTATAGGAACAGGCTTTTAAGAAATGCAACCAAAGCCTTCTTGTTCATGCACAAGCATACCATCACCAGAAACTCATGACGCTCGTCAGCCATCGCATCAATTAGCGGAAACGCTTTAGCTATGTCCTTGTGGTCAGCTAACCAATTAGCAAGCATTATAGGCACCATATACTTGGCATCGAAATTTAAGTGCTGGAATCTCTCAGGCTCCTTAATCAAGTCATCAATGTCAAAGTCAATCTTCATGAAAGCATCAAGTTTACGCCCAACCTCTTCACCGACCAAGCCCGTTATGTCCTCAAGCGTGTTGAAACCCTCGTAAAGGTCTAAGGCTAGCCACATCCAACTTCTCGGACTCGGGAAACCTTCCAGACCTTCTGGCTTGTTAGGCACTTGTAGAAAATAGCCTTCGTCTTTGAATCTCGTTAGGAAAGCGTAAACCCGCTTATCCCACTTGTCATCGTATTTCGAGGGAAGACTGTCCACACAAACTTTCTTTTACACGTTTTGCATTCGAAACGTTGTTTTCCTTGAGGAGTTAACCCATCTTTTCTCAATTTCGGTGAACCGCAAAACTTACAACCTTTTGGATAGACGCCCGCTCCGACCTTTTCGAGATGCTCTCTCAACTCTTCTTGTAGTTTAGCGATTTGTTGTTCGATATAAATTATCTTCTTCTTTGATATATGTTCATTTAAGATAGCTAGTTGATGGGCGATTTTCATCGCCCTTAAAGCCTCTGGTCCAGTCCAATAATACTCACCATCTTTAATTTGCAGAAACTCCTTCATGAGCATTAGATGTTTATGCTTAAATTTCGAGTGCTCCCCTACAAGCTCTATAAACTTTTTAATGTCTTCTCTGCTAGTTAATCGTAGAGTGTAGCGTTCTTTATACTTACCTTGTTTGGCAACGGAAACTCCACCTTTGAACCCGTATTGCTCTTTGATTTCTTGTAATATTTTTAGCACATCTGTGCCTTTGTGTTCTGATTGGGTTATCGTGATGACTGGACAGAACAAACCACGCGAGCGTCTATGGGGATATATGAGGACCGAACATGACCCTTCTCCATCGAATAGTCCTGCTAACCACTTTGGGCTAATCATCTGTATATTTAAACGACTTATCCCACTTTAAATATTTTTGTGGCAGTCTTCCTTTCTCGTTCATCCACTCAGCCCACTCATGTGGGGTTTATACCGAGCCTAAGTTTTCCTTCTCTCCTTTTCAAGAACTTCTTCTGCTTCCCATCCTAGATTAACCAGATGAAGATAGAATGTTTCATCGAAACCACCGTCTTTATCCCAGTCATCTGTAACACAGCTAACCTCATAACCTTCAATCTTCGCGTATGGGTACTTCTTGGGAATCATTTTTCTTTACACTCCCTTCTGTTTGAGTAAAATAGACAGTTTGCTCGGTATTAAACCTGTCCACAGAGGCTGGTGAAATCCGTATGATTTTAAACCTGTTCAACAAAGGGTTATGTATCATACGCACCAATGTTCCAGCATCTTCAGGGCGATTGCCAGCAGCTATCACAAGCGTTTCTTCGCTGAACTTGGTTAAGCCAGCCACCTTGTCAAGCACAAGCTGTGGCGTTATAGCCCAGACTTGAGGGGCTTAAAAGTGCCTCTAATTTTTCATATATCAATCCAGTATCAACAGGGGAGTTACTTGGGAGCTTGCGGACTTCCTCTCGAATTTTGGCAAGATAAGTTAACGTTTTGGTCTTTTTGGAAGGGGCTTTGGACTTGTTGATATAACTCGCCTCTTCTATTATGTCCAGAACTTTCAGAAAATCATCTCTAAGCCAAAGATTTCCCGCACCCCTTTTACGTTTCTGAACTAAATTTGTAAACTCCAGCAACAACTCGAATAGTCTTCTCTTGAAATTGATATAGGGCATGATTGATTTAGCAAACTTCTCAGCATCTTTACAGTTGGTAATGGCAATCATGTAAGCTCTATTGCCTGAATAACCAAAGCCTGCTTTTTCAATCCTGCCATATTCCAAAAAGTTCTTTATTTCTTCAAGTTTCTCCCGTTGCGTCTGAGGAATCATCACTTTCATCCTTGGAACTATATTGCGACTTTTAACTCGTGATTTAGTGAACGTTAAATGTATGGATACTGACCCCTCTCCATCAAAGAAGCCCGCAAGCCATTCCCAAGTGATGCGTGACATACACGGTTTCATGTCATCAGCACCTTATAAGCCTATCCTCTCTTTGTATCCAGGTCAATTCATCTAAGAAAAGGATACCCGGGCACGTCGAGTGAAGCACTGCCCATAATAGCGGGTCGTAGAAGGTTATGCCTTCTTTTGACCTTGGTATGCCCGAAAGGTCTGATGGTTCGACGGTGCTTAGTCTGAAGTCGGTGAAAGTGAAGAACTTGTCTGCATTGGTTAATACTTCTTCGATTTCCTGCTCGCCTTCGGTGTTTATGACGAATTTCCGCTTGGCTGACGACCATCGCACCACAACTTTTAGGAATTGTCTTTGCAGTTTGCTGGCTATTTCTCTTCCTGCCTCTTCGATGCTCATGCTTTTGCCTACTCCTGGGGCTCCGAGCACGAGTATGCCGTAGCGTCTTTCGCTTCGTCTTGGGCTGAAATAGTGTTTCACAATATAGTCTTTGAGTTGCCCTATTCTCATTGTTTTTCCTCCAAAAAGAAAGAAGTGTTTAGCCTTTGAGGCTGTTGGCTATTTTCAATGGGGCAACGATTTGTTTCATCTGTTCCATTATTTTCTCGTTGTGGTTTCTAACCCTTGAAACTTCCGCATCAGCCTTCTTAAACAGGTCAACAAGGTAGCTGACGATGTCTTCGAATATGGGCGTGTATGCCTCTGCGGTTAAGTCTCTCTCTTTGGTCTCCTTCTCTCCTTCTGCATACAAGAGAATCTTCAAGGGGTGGCATGTTTCTATGGCGATGCTGTGAACAACTCTTGGTGTAAGCATGACAGCTTCGCCTGAAATGCATTCGTGTTCGTAAACTTCTGTGGGTGGAATGTTCATCTTAACCGTTAAATCGTTGTAGGAGATTAGTTGCTTCGCCAAATCCACAAGTTGTGAGAACTCATTACTTATTGTTCGTCTGGCAAGGGGCTTCATCTGTTCGCCATGTTCTCTAATGCACCTAAAGACTTCGTAATTATTCCAGACGAGTGAACCGAGCTTTTGATGACCTGACCTTTCTCTTATCCATTCCCCTATCAGAATTTCTTGGGTTCCATACGCAGTTGATATTCTGGTTACTGTTTTTAGACTTGGGCTTAGAGGTCTAAGCGTGGTGAAGCAGTCTTTGACTAAATTTTCCATTTGTTGCTGTAGCGTTCTGGTGTCAACTTTCGGAGCCATCTGTAAGCAGAAGTCGTATGCTGGTTTGATTAGCTTGATACCTGAAACTATTATTCCCATGGTATCCTCCAAAAGGGAAGCGTCACTTGGCTTTGAAATATCCTTTTTTAATGAACTTAACTATTAGTTCATAGAGGTCTTTGTCTGCAACTTTGTATGAAATATGCACATCATCTTCACTATGTTGCACCAATATCGCCATTTTAACCCTCCAAAATTGGCTAATGCTGTTTAAGATTGTTGGCAACAATTAATGGAAGAAGCTCATCGTGTAACGCTTCCACGCTCATCGACTTCCACCTTTCAGCACTCGCCTTTCTGATTCTCCGCATTCTGTAAATCATCTCTATAACGTTCACAAGCTTGTCTGGAACTTCAGCCTCTAAGATTATGGCTCTACCACTTTTCCAAGAGATACGCCAATAAACCTTTTTCAACAAATGCAAGATAAGGTCTCTACCGTTTCCACGCATGCCCCAAGGAGAGATGGCGAACTTACATTTGAATCCTTCCACTTCATAGTTTCCAACCCCGAAACGCACATGCGTTGATATTCTGCAATAATCTTCACCTGTCACGTGAAGCGTCGCCTTCATTTATAACCCTCCAAAAAGAGCTAATGACCATAGACTTCTTTGTAGCAAGCCTTAAAAAGTAGCAACCGTTTTGTCTCAGTCTTTAGAATATCCGAGTTCTTTTCTGCAAGCCTTGCAGAGTCCATTTGTCAGGTATTGTCTTGGGACTCGTCGGAAGCATCGTTTGCATCGGCTACCGTTTACGAGATGGTTTCCCATTTAACCCCCTCGCTATTGCATAAGCTCGTAGATAATCCAGAACTTCGCCTCTTTCTTTTCCGCTTTCAAGCATATCGTAGATTTGCTTCCAAAACTTATGGTCATACGCCGAAACATGCTTGGCAAGTTTAAAGAATTCCTCGTCAAGCTTGTCGCTTTCGACAGATAACATTTCGCCGACTTTGACGTTTATGGGTTTTCCGTGAAAGCAGAACTTTAAGGTGGCGAAGTCCCGCCAACAAGCTAATGTATGTTCAAGTAGCTTTAGCTCTGTTTTGATGTCTGTTTCCGTATAGTAAACTGAATCCACGTATGCCCATCGAGAGCTAAACGATATGCCAAGTTTAATTTGCATGGAGAACCTCCAAAATGATGGTTAGTCTCTGATGGTTAAGTGGAGAGTATGTCCTTCAATGTAGCCCTCGTATATGGGACAACGTCGTATTCTGGTTATCGTTTTATACGCCGCCAAAAGCTCTTCAGCTTCGCTTTTAGTTCTGCAAATGATAGTTTCCGTCCATGTTCCCAAAGAAGAGCCTCCAAAAACTAATCGTCCAAGGCTATTTCGAAGTTTTCTGCAAGCAAACAGACTAGGTCGATTAGTTCCTCTTTTGTGTAGACTGTGTGGAACTTATCTTTCAAGGCTTCGCAGATGCTGTCGCTTCCTTCTACGCCGATAAATCTTCGGTGTTGACCGTTGAATCTTTTTCCTTGCACATAGTATGCGTCGCTTTCAAATTTGCAGTATAGCCGTTCTTCTCCATCTATTAGTATGAAGTCAATGTCTAAGTCGCTGTGGAACCACTGGTCAATCAACTTAATTAACCGACTTTTACCATCAGGCTTTAAGGCATCGGCAATTCTCTCTGCAGAATCCATTTAAACCTCCAAAAAAGTTTAGTCCTTAGAAATGTTGAGTTCTGTAAATAGTGAGTTGTCTTGAGAGTGGAAAATGTCAGCGAGGTCCTGTAAAGCCCACATTGTTTCCTCGGATACTCCACTTACCTGGAAAAGTGTTATCCCGTTCTTCTTGATTTCAACACGGTATTTCGCTTTGGAAGAATTCTTTGCCCTGTTCAGCCTTCGATATTGCCTACTGCCACTCAGCCCTAACTCTTTAAGTTTCTCTAACAGTTTCGTCTTGGTCTCTATTAGTTCTACGCCCTTTTCTGACTTTATTAGCCAACCTTTATTTCCGACAGTCTTATACAACCAAGGTTTTTCAGGCATATTATCCTCCAAAAAGAGGTTACTCTTCGGTTTCTTCCACTTCGACCTCGTCATCGTTGGCTGTAATCTCGGCGTTGCTGTCAGCGTCATAGAACCAGCGTATAAACTCTTGCACAGCCTCATCTTCATCTTCTGCTTCAACTGTTTTCTCGACTTTAACTTTGAATTTCGGCATATTGAGCCTCCAAAAAGTGTAAGCTACGGTGCAAGTTCAACTGTGATGATGCATTCTTTGTGTTCGTAGTTCATGTCATCGTAGTATGTGCTAATCTCTTTGTCCAGCCCCGTGTCCTTAAGAATTTGCCAAGCTCTCTGCTTAACTTTATCCCGCAATTCGTTGCATAATGGGCAACGCCAATCGCACTCTTCACTATGGGGTTTCTTACAGCGAATTTTTATATCTACCCACCCATAAGCTGTTCCGCGGTCTCCCTTAACGCTTACATTTCCCTTTCCAAACTCCGCGGCCAAAGCCTTCTTGATAAGTCGGTTTCTCTTCGCAACCCTTCCACCTCTGCTGGGCTTTAAGGCTTCAGCTATTCTCTCCGCATCAATTGACATTTTAAACCTCCAAAAAGCGACTCTCTGGCGAACTCTCAACACCTCATAATGTTTCTCTTACGGTTTTGCTTTTTCGTTCCAGCACTTCTGAAAGCTTATCCATGCTTTTAGCTAACTGATTTATCGCCCTAATAAGTTCTGGAAGAGTGCCTTCGTAGAACCTCTGTCCCATAGGAGTTTGCCAAAACTCTGGATTAGGCGTATCAAACCCTCCAAAACAGAGAAAGAGGGAATTTTATAGCATGCTGAAGGGGTATGGCACTTTCCCGCCGTTTGGAAACTCCACCAGAAACCATGAATCCCAAAGGCAAATTAGATACTTTCCCTGGCACTTCACTACCTTAACGCCCTCAACAGGGTTGAAGCTGAGCTCACCGTTTTCAGCCGTAACTTTCGTTCCTTTAGGGAATTTCAAAGTCATGTTGCCTGAAGTGTGAACAAGGGTGTTTCTTTTTAGGACGCCTGATTTAACTGTCATTTTAACCTCCAAAAAGGGAAAATTTAGACGATGTAGCTTGACGTAGGCTCTCGATGGAACACGTTCTGTAAGCCTTCCCCCTTCCTGTCGACTTTAAAGGCTTTCACGATGAATGAGAAGTCTAACCAAGTTTCCACCTGCAACTGCCTCGCTACGTTCCGCTCTGGACAAAGCACAGGAACATCGCCTACAAACAGCCATTGCCATCTATCCCGATTAACCATAGCAAAATCCTCCAATGTTCAGCCCCCGAGGGTGATGGGGCTACTCCAGCCGATGCTGGGTTCAAATCCCAGCACGTCGCCCGCTGGAAGAGAGTCCCGCCCTCATACCGCCTACTTGCTGTTCTCCCTTGCCTCTTTTAGACAGTTTCGACGGTCGGGTAGAACCCTGCGACAGTCCCCACGCCTGAAGCGTGCCGATTGCTGGAGGATTCTCGGTCACTCTCCGCTATGGAGAGTTAAGGGACTCGCCCAAGAAGTCGCCTTCTTTCCCCTCGGAGACCGTCTCTCAGGCAGATTACCGTTCCATAAGGGACTCCAACCATTGCCTTTTGTATTCTGGGAGTCTAAAAAGAAGGAGTGGCAACGGCTGGATAACCCTTTGGGAATGTCGGCTCTGCGGAGACTACTCTCCGCAACGTGGAGGAAGCGTCCTAACCGTGTGTGGGTTAGGGTTGCCGCTCTTACTCCGAGAGAACGAGGCTTCTCTCATTTTGAGAGAATTAAGCATACACGGCAAAGGAGAAGCTTTAAAAACCCTTAGTCTAAAATGCGTAGACTGAGGGACTATGAAATTTCCGTCTGAAGAGGCTAAGTGGGTTTGGCTTGCTTGTGCTCTTGATGGTGAAGGTTCACTCAGGCTATACCGTGATAATAGGCGAAAGACATGGAGGGTTTTTATGGAAATCTTTAATACCAATTTAGATTTTCTTAAGGTTGCAAAAGAAATCATTGAACATGGTTCGCTCATTAAACGTAAACCTTCCAAAATCGGAAGGAAACCAAAATACGGTTTTCAGACTAATTCCGCCGAAAGATTAAGAGAGATTTTACCTAAATTGTTGCCCTACCTCACTATTAAGGTAGAACGTTGCAAGTTAATGATAGAGGCTCTGAAGTTGAAAGAGGGGCTCCAATATACAGGCAAAGGTTGTCCAAGGCTTTGGGAAATCTATAAAATCCAAAAGAGCCTACCTTAGCTTCTCCTTTAGCTTTCACGCCGAAAAGGGTTTCCGAGCTCGCACCCTTGGGTGTTTCCAACCCGCCGTAGGTTTTCCCTAACGGCTTTAGGTTAGAAAAAAGAGGGGGAAATTTGGCTTTTAGCTTTGAGGCTTACTTTTTGGGTTTGGGTGTTAGGGCTTTAACTATGTAGTCGCTTACTTGGTAGCGGGGGATTATCTTCTCGCCTGTGGCTTTTTCAATAGCGTCAGGGATAACCTTTTTGTCTAAGAAGGAGAGAGCTTTGTTTAATGGGCGTATCTTCTCATAGAACGGGGCGGATTTCTCACGTAAGACGGCTCTCGCTTGGGCTAATTCGCCTTGCAGAGCCTTCACTTCTTGTCTTACGTCTGTTCCGTTCTCCATGTATTCGCTGATTTTAGCTGATATTTTCTGACCTAAAGACCTAACGGTAGTCCTCTCAACCTGAGTAGCCTTCATAAGCTCTGATTGAACTGCACGTTTGCCGAAATAGTAGCCCCACCTTTCAGCGACAACATTTATAAGCCCTGCTACCTCTTCAGGTATTTGAACTGTGGTTTGAGCCAATTCCAAAAACTCCTTACGGTATGGAATCTAAAGGGATTGGCTCTCCCTTTTCGGTTTCGTGGCTTTATATCCCCGTCGGCAATCCGAAAAAATGGGAAACTAAGAGATTTTTCTGGCTTTATTGAAGGCACTCCAGAACGCTGAATTATGTGCGTTTTTCTCTAAAATGTTAAGCTCTCCATCGCTGATAATGGTTATAGAAAAATCTTCAGCAATATTAAGGTTATAGCCATGTGATTCGCTGTTGTGTAAAGCCATAAGCTCTTTAAGGAAAGCCTTAGAACGTGCATGTAATACATGATTGCATTTTTTACATCGTGCCATAAATCCCATGTTTATCGTGCCGACGGTTTGGATAAGCCTTTTAGTTATTGCATACTTTAAGGCTAAGGTGTGCAACCTTTACCTTAAGGCTTTTTAGAATTGCCTTCTTATGCACACACCATTATATTGTGGCTTTTTGGTGTGCTTCTCATGGCGATAAGCCTTAACCACACACCGCCATGATGTTCATCTAAGCCTTAGCTCACTCAATACGTCGTTATGACGTTATCGTTAAGCTAAAGCTTATCGAAAATATATAAAGCTTCGAAGTATTTAAACTTTTATAACATGCTTTAATATATGCACATAACATAAAATTCCAAAAAATAAGCTTTATTTTAATAAAGAAGCTCAAAATAAGCTTATTTTAAATTTACTTCGAAAACATCGAAGTTTATCGAAGTTTTGCCGCGCGCCGCTAATTTTTTGCATTTTAAAACAAACACGTAGTTTGTTAACATTTTCTTACAAAATGTTTTTAAGCTTTTTTTTAAAATGCGTTTAATTGTGTATGGTGTTGGAGTTGAGGGGAGCCAAGTTCGGAGCAAAGACTAAGAGAAACCTTCTCACGGATGAGGAAGTTTCCAGGCTTTTGCAGGCTTGCAAAAGTCCAATCGAGAGGTTTGTGGTTTGTGTTCTACTATACACGGGTTTGAGGGTTAGCGAGTTTGTTCATATGCGGCGGAGCTGGGTGAGCTTTAAGTCTGAGTTTGTTGTCATTCCTGAAAGTCAGCCTTGCACGTTCCACTATGAGTGTAGGAAAAAGAGGTATGTTAGGGACTGGGCTTACGGGAAGAAAGTTCTTGTTCAGAACCTCTGGAGGGTTAAGGTTCCAGAGGCTGCGAGGTCGATTCCATTGTTGCCTGAAGTTAAACCAGTCCTTGAAGAGTTCTTTAGGAAACATGGATCTGTCAGCGATGTTATCCCAAATAGGGTTGAAGCTTGGAAGATCGTTAAGACTGTGGCTGAAAGGGCTGGGTTAAGTAAGAGGGTTTTTCCGCATGTTCTCAGGGGAGTCTTCGCATCCATCCTGGCCGGGAAGGGTTTCGACGCCTTGTCCATTCAGGCCATTCTCGGGTGGAAGTCTGTGAAGACTGCTGACGAGTATATTAGGATATCTCCTCAAAGGCTTATGAAGATGATGAAGGAGAAGTGGTGAAAA
>Ga0080004_1061953_pt1 | contig 11071 bp, 8 predicted proteins | sample WasSprMetagenome_FD_69207 | JGI IMG/M metagenome (GOLD analysis project Ga0080004, IMG submission 69207) | Sulfidic aquatic microbial communities from Washburn Spring, Yellowstone National Park, USA - WS (SPADES assembly) (version 2) | ecosystem: Environmental > Aquatic > Thermal springs > Hot...
GTTTCAACCCTTCTTGAGATTCTGGGGCTTGAGTGTTTGGTTGTTGTGGGTTTTTAAGTTTTTCTTTGGTTTTTTGTCTTCTCGGCGGTCGGCTTGAAACCACGCTTTACATTCATTTCACACGGCGTTGGGTAAAGACGAGACGTCATTCTTCGGCGCTCTGAAGAAAGAAAAGAGAGAGAAAAGGTGGAAAGGTACGCCATTTTTCGCAGTGCTGACGCCGGGCTTGGGGGCGTATGTGGAGTTTGTCAAAAGGCCTGTCCAGTTGACGGTCTCCGCCTCGCCTGGACCAGCCCCCTCTGGCGGAGGGCGTATATCGCCTCTTCGCCGCTACGTCTCTGTGCCTGGCGCCGCTTACGACCTCCACTGCGCCTATCTCGGCGAGTCTGCGCCGCGTGAGGCCGAGTGCGAGTCGGAGCAGGCCGACGCCCTATGCCTGCACAAGTGTGCACTACCGCCTCCGCCAGCCTGTCCATGAGGGGTGTCCGGCCTGTGGGGTCTGTGTGGGGTTTGATGCAGGTTTATATCGCTGGAGATGTAGCTCCTCCAACGGCTTGACCCACCTCTCCCCCCTCGTGTCGAAGCCCAGCCTCCTACACACCTCGGTGTATTTCCTGAACTGCCTCTGGTCCATAGGCGCAGTCCTCTTCACGTAGACGTAGCCCTCCTCAACGCCGACGTAGAAAGGTAGGCCGGAAAGCTCCCACCTCACCTCCTCCAGAAGACGCTCCACCCCGCCGCCCCTCCTCAGTTGACGTCGTCTGTTTCGTCGACGTGGGCCGTCTTTTCAAGCTTGTAGCCCGGCGCCGCGCCTTCAAAAACCGCTTCTACGCCCACGTCGAGGGCGGCCAGGTGGTCAAGGCCCTTAAGGGCGTAGCGTCTGCGGAGAGCGGCACCGGCGGACCGCGCAACCGCCTCTGCAAGGTGGCGCAGAAGCCGCGGAGAGGAGGGCAGTCTGCGGCAGGAAGAGGCGGCGTCTGCAGAAACCACGGCCTCTTCTTCGCCGTAATTGAAGACGCCGCAAAACACCTCCGCCCACCACCGCGGCGGGACTCCGGTGAGCTGGCGGAAGACAGATGCCCCGCGGCGCGGTCAGGTTTCTGCTGAGCCTTCGTGTTGCGGACGGAGGCGCCTAGGAACGTGGACTTCCCAGCCTTCTTCCTCATAGAGCTGAAATCCTGTGTCTTGCCACCGTGGCCGAGGCGGACAGCCGGAGCCCGAGACCCTCCAGGAATACAAAAGCCGATACGCGCCCTCTGACAACTAGCCGAAACCCCCGGCGAAGAGGCGGTAGAGAAGAAGCTAGCGGCGCATAAATTCTCAGGTGACAGAGAAGAGAAGAAGACATCAAATATCAAGGTTTATATTAACTTGTTTATATGTTTCTGAAATATATATGTATTATAAATCATAAGAAGTCTATTTTTTTCGCTTATAGTTTTTGCGTCGAGAATCTTAGTAAGCAGTTCTCTTTCGAAGGCGTCACTTGTTTCCTCTATTAGCTGTCCAAAAGATGAAATGTTCGTCAGCGACGTCGTCTTTAGCCGGACGAATCTCCCGCCTTCCCAAACAATCATTTCCTTTTTGGCTGCGGCTAATGTGGGGGTGCTCACGTCGACGCTGTCTACGTATTTAGCAACGCGCCTCAATACATCGATATTGGCCACGCCGAAAAGATGCAACCACACCGATCTGCCCAACACGGCGCGTACTTCCTTCACCACCCTCTCGACAAACTCGACGTCGTTGCTTCTAGGCACGAGGGATCCGATCCCCACATATTTAGCCCCAAGCCTTCGGTAGAACTTAGCACACTTCGCGTATGACTTTACATCCCAGCCCTGGACCACGAGCATGACCTCCCGCCCCAGCCGCTCTCCAATCTTCAACGCAGCCTCGGCATTGACGAGATTCTTCTTAAACATCCTCTCCCTGCCCCCCCTATCCATATCCCCGATGAAGGGGTAGTCCTTCTGAACCAACACGTCAGAGCCAAGAAGATGTTGCAGATAGAGCACGTGGTACTGCGGCAAGTCTGCCGAGAAGCCGGCGCGGGTGTGAAGCCAAGTCGTAAAGGAATCCACTATGAGCGTCCCTCTAAAGTCAAAGTACCGCTTAAACCCGTCCAGAAGGACTCTAGATAACTTCCATCTAGGTATTGAAAGCACGGACTTCAGAGAGACGACTATCCCCTCCACTGGGAAATACTTCCAGTAATGAGGATCTTCCGGCTCGGCATACCACGTGATGAAAAGCCTCGGCATTATACGTACCTCGACAACACTTCTTTCGCCTTCTTCGTAGAGTCCAAAGCGCCGTTGAGAAGCAATATGTTTAACAGCTTAACGACCTCTCCTGGATTCCCCTCGGAAATGTCGTAGATAGCCTTCACGACCTCTCTATCCACCGAAGCCCTAACTCCCCTCCTCTCCAGTAGAAACTCCACAAACTTCTCAGTCTCCTCCAGCGTGAAAGGTCTTAGATGAACCATTAACGAAGAAAGACGACGCGCTAGAGGAGGATATGTATTCAAAATGTCGTCCCATCCGGCGGGAGTAGTCGAGGCCAAGAAAAACGCGCCGCCGGGCAGACTATCAATAAACATCCTGAGGTGTCTCAGGTAATGTAGGCGCTTAGGTTGCGGAATTGCTATTACGTCTTCCAACTCGTCAAAAAGAAAAACAAGTGGCACACGGCCAGCCCTAGCAAGCCCCCACACTATCTTAACCAGGTACTTAACCGCCAACTCTTCGCTTATCCTCGTGGAGATAAGTCCAAACTTGCTCTTTACATTCTGCGGAACTGCATCGCCCAAAAGCCAAAGCTTGATATACTTAGAATCCTCTGCATCGCCCCCAGCAATCCTCAAAAGCCCTCCGAGGGGCTCCTCCACACGAGACGCCACCAGCTCGACCAGCTCCCCATCCTCAAACAGAGCTCCCATCACTGCGTTGTAGAAATTCAAGACGCTGACGCCCGGCGTGTCTACATAAATAGAAAAGCTCTTCACATATCTCTTCTTGACATGAGACGATAGGTGGAGGAGGACGTGAGTCTTGCCGAACCCATAGTTGCCGATTACTACCCCACCGCCAGAGGAGCCCGCTGCCACAAACTCCACCACATTAACCAACTCATGGAGAACACCGTAGGCATCGAAAAAATTCTCAATCTCATCCTCCACAGGAACCGGAAGAAGTGTTCTGGTCTTCATGTCTTTAACATGATGTAGACATAGCGCCTACCCCCAATTTCAAAACCTGCAACATCGCCAGCAGGAGACCCGGTCAACACTACGTCGCCCTTCCTACGCCTCACAAATTCCCTAAACATCTCCTCTACCACGCGCCGCGGGAAGCGCAATTCCCTCTTAACTTCCTCCAAAAGATCTAAAATAGTAACATACTTACTCCACCTCCGCCTAGCCAATTCTCTATATTTATCAAAAAGAACCTTTTCAAACAACCCCCAGAGCTCGCCGCGCATGGACGTCCCGAGCGCCTCAACCTCTCTAGTCAATCTCAACACAACATCCACCACCACCGCGTTAAACCCAGACAAAGTCACCAACTCGCTAGGTTGCATAACCCCTTTGGAGACAAGCCCGTAGACAACCCGATAGGGCTCAAGCGCCTCCATAAATAGCTCATGGATAGCACCCCCATCGCCCTTCTCATAGGCAGAGACAAACCTGAGCCCTCTCTCAGTAATGCCGCCATCTTCACGTATAAACCCAAGATTTAAAGCAACTCTCCATAGCTCCCTAAGCCTTCTATCCTCGCCTACTGAGCCGCCTCCACCTATATAACGCAAAAATTCGTACAAGCTCTTCAGAGTAAACGGACGCACGAAGAAGGCCGGTAGGTGCTTTAAATACTTTTTGTATTATCTGAAACTTCTAATCAACCTTTCGGACCTGTATATGTCTTTATAGCTATTTCACGTAAGAGGGCTATCTGCCTAATTCTAGACTTAAGATTACCTGCCAAGATGTACCTAGCTCTGACACCATCTGTGGTTATTGCCCTCTTCGGAAGAATGAGGATGGCGTTCTCCATCCTCAAAAGCCTTCGTAGCACTCCCTCCACAGCATAGGCGTATTCCCTGGGAAGCGCCACAATCACCAAGTCGTACTTCTTCGAACTCAACACCTTCAACAACTTATTCTCCACACCAAGCCTCGCGGACCAGTGCCTAATCCACTCTTTAGGCTTCCCCTTGAGAGTCGCCTCGTAGGGCACAACAAGCTCATTTTCGCTGATTAAGCCGTAACGTGCACTAATAATATACACATCCACCTCTTTGCCTACACGTCTAAAAGCGTCAGCAAGACTTCTAACCACTGCGAAAGAGCCTCCATACATCTCCTTCGCAGGCTTCATGTAATTTTGCAATACCTCTCTATAGAGAGCCTCTTTCTCCATGTCGTGAGACGGCACAGTTAGGCCCCTTTCTCTCAGCACCGACACCACCTCTTCCCAAGGCACGCTTTTCTCCTCTGTGCAGTGCGTCACTATGAGCACCGTGCGTGCATTCTTCAGAAGAAACTCCAGCTTCTTATCACCCAATGTCTCATCCATCTTCACGTCGCCGTCTTTCGGCACAGTAAATCTCACCTCGAAATTTCCAGATCTCAACAGTTTGCTAAACACGTAAACATTATGGAAACCCCTCCTCCTGTTTCTATTATTGCCCCTAAAAATCACTACATCCACACCCGCAGACCTACAGACGGCGCAATCACAGCGCCTCCACGGCATATCTCTCAAGGTCGCCACGTAATACGGCAGATATCTCTCATGCCCCACGAGCCTAACATAATTCCCAACAGCTTCCAACACGTCACCAAACGAGACGACCCCCCTATCGTACTCCCGCAACTTCTTCAAAAGCAGACGTGCCGCCTCCTCTATCTCAGTCCCATTATCCACCACGCGGATAGCTGTATACGCCTTTCCATCCGCCGTGAGGTAGTTTCCGTGTTCACGCGTCCATGCCAGCCTAAGGACAGAAGAGCTGTCGAAAGACACCTCCGCTACGTAATCGCTCAATTTGTTCAACAAAGGCAAGATCCCCAGACGCGTAACTCCAAGGAAATGCACCTTCTTAATGTCGCCCAAGCTCCTCACCTCTGCGATAAACACTTCAATAAGCCGTTTCAAAAACTCGGTATCACGCTTAGCGAGGCCCCCCACCGCGAAGCTCCTAAAGCCGTAGCTATGTAGCTCCCTCAGGCTTTCCACATAATCCTCAATCGACACCCCCTGTATAGACCCCAAAAGCTCAAACCCGTAACCCCCCCTCCTCCACAAGTCGAACATCTCCTTAGCAACTCTCCTCGTGAACTCGATACGTCTCTCGGGATCTCCAAAAAACGGGATATGGTCAAGAGTAACACCAAAGTCGACCCCCAGAACCCGATAATACTCCAACACCCCCTGCACGGTATATGGCGGCAACTCCCTATCGCGGTACTGCCAAGCTCCACAATCCCCAACAATCTGCATGCCGTCTGGAAGTCTCATGAACCCCCTAACCCCACCCGCTCTCTTAATCCGCGCCAGTTTAGACTCAGAAAGCGTAGAGATAGACACCAACACCCCATCGACAACATGCCCAACAAGCTCCCAAAGCCTTGCACCATACATAAACCGGTCACGCCTATACCCTTCAGACTCCCTCTCTTTTACGAAGTCGAAAGCAGGATCAACTATGTCGTCCCAGTCTGGGATGATAAACTTAAGCACTAATAAGGAGGGGCGACGACTAAAAAAATTAATCTTTAAAAGTAACTTAACAATATAGAATCCCAAGATGGCAACTGCTTTGTGCCAGAGATGGGAGGATCTTTCACCAATGCATCGGCAGATCCGCGAAGAGATAGAGGAGATCATTAGAAGATATACAAATAACGAATCCATCAATCCCATAATAATCAACGCACCGTATGGATCAGGCAAAACCACTCTCCTCAAGCATCTCCTCTGTTTTTCTGTTAGAAACAATATATTGGCAATAAAGGTAAATCTATCTAAAATATCACAATATATCGAAGAGAAATTAAAAAAAGAAGAAAAACAACAAATAACCGAAGACGAGCTGCCACGTTATATAAATGAATTCTACAGAGACCTACGCAACAAAGTCTCAATATATCTAAGTTCAGGTAAATTTGATGAACCTACAACAAAAGATATCGTTGATGAATATATTACATGTTGTGGACTAACTACCAACCAACTTCTGGATCTTTTTAATAGATACAGTGAAAGTATAGACAACGCCATATTGTTAATAGATGAAGTTGAAGAAAGCTATGGTACCCTTAAAACTAAGATAACATATGGAACAACACCATTTAGAGGCCTCTTTGACGCGGTCCGCGAGAGAAAAACTCCCTTTCTAATCCTAGCCTTCGGCCCCTCAACGATATACAGCGAGGCGGTTACCCAATCAGCCACATGGCGTGTCGTAGTAAAAACAATACCCCTCCTCGCCCCAGACGATATCAGAAAATTTAGCATCCAGAACCCACATGTTCGAAACCTACTATGGTGGATAGGAAAGGGCCGTCCAGGCCACATACTGCGGTTAATCCAGGAAAAAATCCATGAACGAGCTACAAACGCTGTAGAGAGATGTGAAAAACCTGATTACTCATCACTCATCGGACAAACAATAACAGAGAATATGCCTTACGTCGATATTTCGGAGTACGATCGCAAACTTTCAGAAATCAGTGACGAAAACGAACGCAAGCTTTTCCAAATCCTTTCTGTTCGCATAGGACCCGTCGCCGAAAAACAACTTCCGGGTTGTATCGATATTAGTAAATTAAAAAATACATCTTCTAAATACATAGTGAAAAATAACAAAGTTATAAACGTTTCCGATCTTATAAATAAATTAAAAAATCATTTAAAATCATTTGGTGTCGATGACGTAGGTATCGAATTGGTGACCGCTATATTCTCAGCATGGAGCGATCAACAGATTATTATCTACGAGAAGTCAGCTCTTCTGGCCTTATTTGAGCTAGCCAAAGACGTAGCAGTAGAATTTCAACAAGAAAAGCTTTTTGAGATATTAACGAATAATTTAAGCTCGCTAATTACAGAAGTTGAAAATCTCAGCATTGAAAGCGATTATTACTATGCTTTACACCCGTTGACGATAAGTAGCATATATCCACTTCTTCTTTTGAATCCACTAATCCGATGTAGTAAAAATAAGCCCGTTAGTCAATTATATGATGAACTTAGTAAAAAAATAGATGATATTATAGTAAAAGATATAAATAAAATAGAAGAAATAAATATCAAATTAATTCAAATAATTTATAAAAAAGACACTGAAGAATTTCTGCGTGATGCGATTTATCCGTTATTTTTACCTGCAGAAAAGCTCTTGGAAACGCAAATTATTGAATTTATAAAATCTCTTATATTAAATAATCGGAGCATAATCTTAATTCCAATCGGCCAATCTGATGCATACCTAGAACGACTCGAAAACATATGGAAGAACTATGTCGAACTTGGACTCATAAAGATTCTTATTCCTAGTCCTCGTCTTTCACTATTTTTAGCAGGGGCATTATATAACGCCATCGACTGCGCTGTACCGCTTTCTTCAGCTGAAAGTCGAACACTCTTGCTCTATACTAACGCTCTTCGACAATTAATAGATGAAAGTAAAGCTTTTATTAAAGAAAATAAGAATAAATTATTATTAAAAATTGACAATATAGAAAAAAATTTATACGAAATCTGGAGTAAAGGATATCGAATAGGTAAAGACAACACGAAACATCTGTTACTTCTATCTATCGCAGAGGTGAATGCAGAACAACTTAATAATATATTCTCAACCATCTCAGAAGTGCTCAAATATGGAACAGAATTATGCCGCGCTATTTCTCAATTAGCGATAGAAACCAAATGCAATATCAGTCGCGGAATTGGCGAACTGATGAAATATGGCGAAAACTTCTTCGAAACATTTGACTCAATCTACAAATTTGCAAAAACTATACCGGAACTGACTATGGCATCTCATGTACTCTTTGAACTTTCTAAGCTACCAGATATCATCCAATTCAACGTATTAGAATCAAAAATCAACGAGTTAAAGAAAATGAGCGAAAATTTATTTTCGATAAAAGAACCGCTAAGCTATATACCTGCAATAGAAGTCCTAAAAACTGCGGGCATAAAAGTACGTATAGAGAATAGTAAATATTACAATGAAATAAGTAAATTAATAAGAGATTTAGATTCCATTTCAAATGAATTAAAAGCTTTACTAGAAACAATTTCTAAGTATATAGACCACGATAATATAGGGCTAAAAACACTAAATAAAATATACTCACTGCAAATTGAGCTGATAAAACGATTACAGAAAGTAAGTGAAAATGGAAAAGAATTCTGTAAAGATGAAGTAGTTATGTTATCAGATGGATTATTTAAAAACTTCATTTGTGACGCCGTATTAGACCGTCTTGTTACAAATATTGAAAAGAATATGATTCTTCCTGATTTATATAGAAAATTTGTTGATTCAAATTCAAGTCTAAAAGAAATCTATGAAAAAATAAGTCTATGTTTATGTCCAGAGAAAATAAGGTATGATCTTAGAGCTGACTTGGAATCGGTATTTGGGGATAATTTGCCTAACTTTGATATCGAGCTGTTCAAGATTAAAGAAATACTTGACGAAATCATTAACGAACTTAATTTAGATTATACAAATATCTTCAATTTAAATATATATAAAAAAATTGAACAAATAAAGGAATTCTATGGTGCATAAACTGAAGCTTGAGGCCTATTTGGAAGAACTTAAGAGGTCGCGTAACGAAGTTACTTCAAAGTTAGCTTATTTGAACGATTTGCTCGATATTGTTTTCATTTTAGTAAACTATTTACATAAAAATAGATTAAAATTACCAGAACTCAATATATTGAAATTACAAAAAATAAATTTAGAAAAAATAATCTTAATAAAATTAGAGGAAACAGCTAAATCCGACATCAAAACGGCTATAAAATCTCTTTTTAGTCAACTTTTAGTTAACGGAGAAGAATGCACTAAAGATATTGACAATTGCGACCTATTATATGATAAAAAAACTATGAATAAATTTATCGAAACATTAAATAGTTATGAAACTGACTTAATACGATATATATCAATCTGCGGTAAGTGTTTAGTTTGCTCATATATCGAAAATTACCAAACTCTTAGTCATTTCCTTGCCAATCTTAAAATTGCATTAGAAGAAATAAGGATCACTGAGAATTATATAAGATTTTCAGCTTATTGCAAGGATGAATTAATTAAAAATATATGTGGGAATCCTTCTTTCATCAAGAGTTTACAAATATTAAAGCACCTTGTTTTATTTTCAAACATGTTTTGCAACTTTGATTTAAATTTACCAATATCTAAATTATTCATTTTTAAGAGTATTAGCAATACATTAACAAATTTATGCGAATACTATCGTCAAATATATAATAACTGTGTTGACGATGCCTCTCTTCATAGCTTAGTTGATCAATATAATCAATTATTTACTTCTTTAAAAACATCTATTGAAAATCTAAAAATATTCTCAAAAAATATTGGTATTAATATTGAGTCTGATCTTAATCGTATCCAAGATTTAATCCACGAATTCCAGAGTTTTCGATTTACATCTGATCATGTATCGCGTTTAATCGATCTACTTTCTGCGACTGACCAGCAGATATATGAACGTTTAAAGAATAACCTATCTGATCGCCAGTTGGATTTATTAAATCGCCTTGTTGCTCGAGGTTCTTTTAATATTGCTGAACTTGATGAGAACGAGCTTATGGAGCTCTACGACCTTTGCAAAAAACAAATTATTCGATGTGAAGTCGGCATATGAGTAAACTCCCTGATGTTTTATTACCTGTTAATCAGGTGTTTTGTGGAAAAGAAAAAGATGTAAATTTTATTAACCGCTATATTATTAATGCTGTTTTTTCATATCTTGAGCATAAGGAGCAGGAGCTTATTTTAGGGATGCGTTACAATGAGTGGGTTACTATAGGTCCGGGTGAACGCATAGAGCTAGCAGAACACGTTTTAGATTATATAAAGCGATATGCTAAGGCATGCAATCGTGAAAATGATGTAAACGTAGATCAGCTGAGAAATGCTATCCATGATAATAAAGTTATTGAAAAAGCAATTTGCTATTTATATATATATGGAATTTATGATGACTGTATTTCAAGATATTTGTTACTATTTCCAAAAGAAAATATACCTGATCTTGTATTCGATGGTAATAGTATGTGCGAGCAAGCTGCAAAGACCTTTGATAGTTGTGTGCGCGCTTTATCAGGCCAAGAATTTATAATGGTAAGAACTAGACTTATAGAAATTATCAAAGATATTTATCATGTTAAGCAGAGGTTTCCTGATGTATCAATTTACGAATCGTATTTATTAGTTGATAGAGTTTTTGCATATGTACATCCAAGGCTTTTACCAGTAGGTAAATACACAAGTGTCGAACTATTTAAAAAAATAGAACATTCACTTGACGAGTTCTTTAAAAAATTTTATATTTATCTGCTTGGTTCCAATATTAACCATAATGAATTTCATGTGATGATTAATAACTATAAACAAATATTAATGGAATTTTTTGAAAAGTTACAGGAAGAAAAGGATCTAAGATTTTATGAATTTCAGATGAAGGGAATTCTACGTGCCCTTGACCATTTAATCTCTGCCTTTGAAGTTAACAAGATCAACTATTTGGTAGTTGAGGCGCCTACTGGTAGCGGTAAAACCGAAATCTTCGTTTTAACGTTACTTCTGCTTTCCCTAGCTAAGAAAATCATACTTCCAGGTGATAGGTCTATAGTGCCTGTCGGCCTCCTCATATATCCGCGAAGAGCCTTAGCCAATGATCAAGTTTCTCGCTTGATTCACTATCTCTATATTATAAATCAAATTCTAGAAAAGAAATCTATAGATAAAATCAAATTATCTATAAGATATACTGAAATTCGGAAAAAAGAAGAAA
>Ga0080004_1115945_pt1 | contig 11071 bp, 19 predicted proteins | sample WasSprMetagenome_FD_69207 | JGI IMG/M metagenome (GOLD analysis project Ga0080004, IMG submission 69207) | Sulfidic aquatic microbial communities from Washburn Spring, Yellowstone National Park, USA - WS (SPADES assembly) (version 2) | ecosystem: Environmental > Aquatic > Thermal springs > Hot...
CGAGTACCTCTCAAATCGTAGCCCTTTCTGCCATTTCGAGTGTATCCCATTCTGGACAATACACTATCCCAGCGCTCTATCAATGCGAGCGGGTTATTCAATATCTCGTCGAGTTGTCTGGACTTTTTTTCTAGAATTTCAATTCTCTCTTCCTCACGTCTCTTTCTCTCTTCTTCAATCTTTTTGTTCAGCTCGTTTACTGTATTGTAGAGCGATGCTATTTGGTTCTGCAACGACTGCAGATATGATGGGGGCGGATTATCGCTTTTTGCGTCTTCCTTTTTAACTTTTGATTCCGCTATTGACTTTATTTCCTCTTTAAGTTTCATCATCTCCATTTCATGTTTTTGTTTCATCTGTTCCAGTTCAGTTTGCTTTTTCTCTCTCTCTTCTAGCCATTCCTTCAATGCTAGGTATTCTTTGTAGTCATCGGTTATTATAGTCTGCCCATCTATCACAATCGTATATACTTTTTTCTTCTTTTCTCGGATATCTTCATCTATACGCGGGTTATTGTATGCTTGTGTAAACATGCTCATGAATTGCGGCGGATATGGTGCATATGTTGTATGTATAGGTATGAATGGCGTGTTGTAGGGTGGAGTCGTAGGGGGTACTTGTGCACCGAAGTTGAATGTGTTAGGATATTGTTGTTGTTGTGGGTAATTGAAGAATATTAGTGACATCTGCTGTCGCATTCTTATCAGTTCCATACCATATTTTGTGTACAGAACATTAGCTATTGAACCGAGTTCAATATCGGGTAACCTCGGTAAATACTGTTTTACAATCCATATGAAGTGTGTTGGTGATATCATCCATTGTCTTGTTGTATCCATTTTTAGTACTCTAGTTAATCTCCTTATCGTGCTCTCTTTGGCCCCGCTTTCTCTAAGCTGAGATGCGACGAAAGTCAGAGCTTTATCAACGAGTTCGTCTTCAGTAGATATTGCTTCCAATTCCTCCTCTTCCTCTTCGGGTTCCAAAACAGTTTCTTTTTTAACTTCCTCCTTTTCTTCTATCTCCTCTTCCTCCTCTTCTTTCACCTTTTTACGTTTTCCTTTTCTTTTTACGGGTTTAGTTTCTTTTTTAACTTTCTCCTCTTCTTCTTCAGAAATATCTTCGGATTCAGTTTTTGTGGGCTTAACTTCTTTGGGTATTTTAATCTCTTCCAGTTCTAGAATTTCCGGTTCTGGTATCTCCGTTCCTATGCTCTCAATTTCTTTTTTTATTTCTTCCATTACATTTTCAGGTTCTTCTGCCATATTTCACCTCCATATTTTTCAAAACAAGCGGTACCAAAATATCCAGCACAGCGAACCGTATTACATATTTTGGAGACGCTTCTGCTATCTTGTTATTGATATGCAAGTATTCTGCGACTTTCTGTATAAGTTTCATTTCCGTCTCATTAAATATTTCTTCGAGTTCCACAAAAAATTTATACTTCAGTAGACTATAAACTTTTCGAAGGTGGTTGGATGAAAACTATTAGTGTAGTTAGCGGTAAAGGTGGTGTCGGAAAAACCACTATATCTTTAGCTATAGCAAAGACGCTTTCAGGAAAATATAAGGTCGGATTCATAGATGCTGATATAACGGGGGCAAACGCACATTTGGCCATGAAAATGGAGAAGGATATAGAGGTGATTGGGAGCAAAGGCGATATAACAGTATATCCAGCGATAATGAGCTTGGATGGGAGACTCATACAGTTTTTCTCGGTTTCTGTGTTTGGAGACACGTACGTTAAGTGGAATGAAGACAAGATATCGGATTTCTGCGATGTGGCTTTTGACAAGGTTAAGTGGGACTGTGATTACCTTGTAATAGACACTCCCCCAGGGCTTCATGCTGAGAACTTGAAGGTGATAGAACGCTCTGACTGTGTTGTTTTGATTACAATTCCAGCAAAGTTTGCTGAATCGGATTACATCAAGACTTTAGGGTATCTTAAAGAAATATCTGCAAAAGTAGCAGGAGTTTATATTAATTTCAGCTATATAAAATGCGAGTGCGGTAGAATTCTGAGACCATTCAAATACATGTTCAATTACGGAGTTCCGGTAATCGAGGAGTTACCGTTTACCGAGAACGTGACGTTAGACTTCGATAAACTGATGAATGCTATAAACAACCCAATAACTCTTAAGAGGGACACCACTATGCATAAAATTAAAGAAGCATTCATTAGTAAGATGATAGAGGTGATAGGGCGTGCCCAAGGTTGATAAGCTCATCGATGGGTTGCTTAAACTACAAGATGTAATATTCGAAAGGGAGAAAGACATGATAAACGAATTTGAAGTGGACAAGGCTGTGGGCAACGTTGCTCAGATCGAAGTATACGATGATAAGGAAAATTACTCAGTAAGGCTTAAACTTGATGAAAACTTAAGAATAGTTAAGACCGATGAAGAGCCAATGCACCTAATAAGGATGCATATCGACACCCTCATAGACTTAATCTTGGGAGAGAGAGGAGGTAGACCGTTTGATTTCGGTAGAGCATATGCAGAGGGACATATCGAGTTTATGGGTATGGATTACCACCTTCACGCCATGAAAATGGCGAAGGCGTGGGAGAAAGCGTTTTATAGGATTAGAAAGTATTTGAGGTGATGGAATGATGTCGTTTTTGGATGATATAGAAAGGGAGATTGACCGTGCTAGCAAGTTTTTGAGAACAATTAAAGATTTCCAAAGCGATGTGAAAAAGGGGATAGAAGTGGCCCAAAAACTTCATGCAACAGCATCAAACACTCTTGATACGATAAACAGGCTTGCAAACATTTTAGAAAGGAACGAGGAGGAGGTAAAAAAGCTCATAAGCGTTTTTGAGAAGAATGAGGACACTATAAGGAGGCTCGTATTGGTCCTTGAGAAGATGGACAAAAATGTGACAGCCCTAAATAAGATAATAAGCATGCTGGATTCAGGAGAGTAATATGTCCTCGTTAAAAAGCTGGATCGTGGCTGGAAGGCTGTTTGCATTGCCGTGGATACTGGCAAACACGTTGCTCGGGTCCTTTTTGGCTGGGTTCAGCATAGAAAACTACCTTATTGCGTTTGCAATTACTACAAGTGTCCTTCTGAGCGCACACTACGCAAATGCATGGCGTGACTACGTTCTGGGATTTGACAGGATGGACAGTAGCAAGGCGAAACCGTATACTTCGGCGAGCCAGCTAATTCCTAGAGGGATGTTTACGGTTAGAGAAGCCATGATGGCAACCGTAGGGTGGTATCTGATTGCGGTAGCTTTGTTCATACTGTTTGCACCTAAAAGGATTGACACGATATCGATATTTGCAGTAGCCAGCTTTTTCGCATTGACTTATAGCGATATTTGGAAGGTGCGTGGACTCGGGGAAATCCCGTTGTTTGTATGCCATGGATTTGGCGCGGTAACTTTTGCCTACTCCATCGTAAAACCCATTGGCTTGGATGGCGTAACATCGGGAATTCTGATAGGGATGTTCGCTGGATTTGCGTATACAATTGATCAATGGCAGGATGTGCAGACAGATTTCGCAAAAAAGGTAAAAGACATGGCGTATGTAATAGCCAAGGCCAACTTTAAGATATCACTGTTCGTTTACTTTGCAGTTACCACGATAGTGTGCTTCCATGTGCTGTTCGTGATGCTTGGGATCTTGCCGGTCTGGACTCTGAAGGCAATTGCTCTGCTTCCTCTGTTCCACCTGAGCGGGGTTTTCTTAGAATACCAGTTCCCGAAAGGAGTTATAATGTTTTTGATTGGCATGTGGATTTACCCAGTTCTGATGGCTGTTTAGCGCTAAATTTAAATTTTTTGTAGATTTATTTTTTGCATGGTTAGGGTGTACAGTTCGAAGATTAGAGTTGAGTTTAAAGGGGTCACATTGAAGAGTCCTAAAGTAGACCTTCAGACTGGGCTGATGAAACCGAAGACTCTGTTCTGGGTTAGGAATGTTATAGACAGCAGAAAGGCATATGAGCAGATTGCGAGTGAAGTCCCAGTTGATGGAACTGAAATTGTCCCTTGGATGCAGTATGCGAGTGCAGACAATGCTGTGTTTGAAGCGATGGCAGAAGAATACAATAGGGCAGGTTCGCAACTATTGAGCGGAAGTGGCGATGCGTTTGTGCCGGGAGTCCGTGTAGGGTCTCTTGTGGGTAAAAGCGAACCAGCAATTGTTGTCGCCCAAAGAGGTCATGGTATTGTGAGCACTCCATACGGAGAGTTTAAAGTGCCGTATAAAGGGAAAACAACAATAGCCACCAAAGATCTGCTTGGATGGGCTGCGTTTCCATTTTCATCAGATTTTAGGCAATGGGTTCTTACATTACTCCAATGGACCGATCTCGCTAAGGCCCCTATAAGTGAGAGGATAAGGTTTGGATCGTCTCATGGTCTCGTGGCTCCAAACTTCTTCAAAGTAGGCCCTAGAGCACCGTTACCGTTCAATATAATGAAGATAGGGGTAACCACAAACAAGCCTCAGAAAATGCAAATAAAGGGAAGAGGTCTTCCAGGGCAGGGATCAGTCGATGAAGTGCTATTCGAAGACGAGATAGAACTTAATGAGGGACAGAACGAGTTCATATATTACTATTGGGGATTTCCAGTTGCCCCAACAATAGTGCTAGAGCTTCAGCCCGAAGACTATACGGAGACTGTATTGGACTACATCGATCTGATACCTTGATAGAATATGCTGAAAGCAGAAGTGAGCATTTCAACGGAAATACTTGAAGAAACACCCAGATTCAAGTTGCCTACCATAAACCAATTGCTTCCATCGATTAAGGAGACTGTTTCAAAAATGGAAACTGAAGCCCCAGAGTGGGTAGCGTATCAGTCAGCAACGTTTGACCTTTTATCAATATTCCACGACAGCGCGCCTCCGAAAGCGGTCATAGGTAGCAATGTATGCTGTGCAGGGGTTAGTGTCAGATGCACGAGCGGAAACATCAGTTACTATACGATAAGGGTCGTGGGTCCAGATCCTAGAAGGAATCCTGCCCCAGTATACAAATCGGAAGCTGGAGTGGTGAGCAGACAAGGTGTTTTGGATAGGCCCGGAAGGATGAACGGGGTCTTTGGCTGGTCTGCTGATCGCAATTTAATTGCGGGAGCATTGGCGAGCTATACTCATAATTTTGTTGCTATGCTGATAGCGTATTTTGAGAGACCGTCACTCCCATTGACTCAGGCTTGGAAGTTACCAAATCTGGTGCTTGAGGAAACAAAGGCTCCATCGCAGTTCCATCCTGCGGCGAGCTTTACCTTCAGACATCTACCAACACCATTTGCATTTTACAGAATAAGGGTATCCAGCGAAACCCCAGCAAAGATCGGACTTGAGTGGTGGGATGCGAACAAGAACGATCTAGCAAGGGTGGATGAAGTCGATGTAGATGCTGGGGTAACCAATGTTCTTGCATACGTCACACTACCGTTTGCAGTAACGCAAGGGTATTTCAACATAAACGTAATCGATGCACCGAAAGGAATAGTGATTGAAAGGGTCGAAACAATACCTCCGTGTTACTGATATTTTGCTAAAGAGGAGTTGAAGAAGTTGAAAGTCCACCTTAGGAAAACCTACGACGTAGGCATGAGAAGGACTAACGTAGTTAAACTAGTAGTGGATGAGGAAACACATGAGAAGCTGAAGGAGCTAGGCATATGAAAGCCGATGTAAATATAGGCGCGAAGGATGTCGTGCTCGATGTAATTGCTTGGCTTCCAGTAGTTGGAGATCTAGTGAACTTTGTGCAGTTTCTTGACGAAATCAACAAAAAGAACTACCAAAAGGCTGTGATGCATTTCATAAATGCGTTACCTATTCCTGTACAGCTACCCGCAAACGTTATATCCAAAATTAAAATAGATCATGAAAGGTGATTGGTATGGTTAGATATTTGGTTAAGGTCAGAGAAGGGATGCAAGAGGATGTGAGCAAATCATTCAGAATGATGGGTTTCAGAGTCGTAAAGAGGTTCAACACCTACATGAGCGTCGAGGCCCCAGAAGATGTTGCGGATAAGATTCTCGCAGTTCAAGGAGTTGTTTCTGTTGAAAAGGAGAGGACATATGGAATTTCTGCGTTCATAGAGCTTCCAGTTGAAAAACAGCTCGTCAAATTCTTGAGGATGGGAGGTCCGCTGAACCCACTTGCAATGTGGTATGTCATAAAGGAGGGAATGGGAAAAGACAGATGGCCGACAAGCGACTCAAGGACGGTTCTTCAGGCTGATGTTGCAGAGAAAATGGGCATAACTGGAAAAGGAATTACTGTCGCCGTAGTCGATACGGGATTTGATATTGGATGCCCACAGAAGCTTACCATAGACTTTCAGGCATCTACGATTGAAGGAGATCCGATTTGGATAGATAACAACGGCCACGGAACACACTGCTTGACTACAATAGCTGGAAATCCGTTGCAGACAGTTTTCGGACAGCTAGAAGGCGTTGCAAAGGGAGTATCGATAGGGGCTGTGAAGGTATTGGGATACCTGATAGGTAGCGGGAGCACTTTAGATGTCATGGAGGGGATTGCCACGGCGATATACAACGGTGCAAAGGTCATCAGCATGAGCCTTGGTTCAACGATAGGACCTAGCGAGAGGCACGACCCGACAGCATGTTCGCTGTGTTCTTTCATCGAAAATCTAGCCGATAAGGGTTACATCTTCTGTATAGCTGCTGGGAATGATGGAAAAGGATATACGAGCTGTCCGGGACTTTCTAGAGGGGCAATTACCGTTGCAGCTTTGGACAAGAACCTTACTAGAGCTGACTTCAGTAGCTGTGAGCACCCAGACTATATCAGATACAACAAGCCAGACATAGGAGCACCAGGAGTGAACATAGGAGCGAGCACCACTGGGCTGATAGGAGCGATGAATTGGTATGAGGGGCCTAAGGTAGCATTTATATCTGGAACCTCAATGGCGACTCCGCACATTTCAGGATTGATGGCTCTTTGGGCTGAATACGCACAGAAGAAAGGATACAATCTTACAAGGAGCATGGTAATGGACATATTCAAGTCATACAGCTCGTGGAATTCTGAAATAGGTTACGGTATTCCGAAATTTAGCTGGATTGTTGACTACCTGAAGTGAGGTGAAAAATGGCGAAATAGGGAGGTGAGATTATGGCAAATAATAATGAACCCTTCTCCATGCCTTGGGATTTATTGCCTGCATTGCCTCCATTCTTGCCGATACCGCGGGTAATAGCTAGGTTCATGCTTGAGCATGCTCCGATAAGTCCGTTGACAAAAATATGATCGGGAGAATTATAAGTGAAAACAGGAGGAGGCTTATCGAAAGCCATATGTTCTTTACGGTTTACAACTACCTGCATCTCTTTCCCTCAACAAAGGAGGAGCTGATTGAGAACTTGCCCATAGATAGAGAGGTTGTTGAAACGGCTTTGAGCGATGGAGTATCCATGGGATGGATTATTGAAAGTAACGGAGTTTATTATGCCATTCCTTTACCTATTTTACCTATGGGTGTGCTTAGTTTATTTGTGCGTGTGATGCGTGCTTGGAGAAAAAATTTAAAAAGATAAACGATATAATATAGCGAGGTGGTGTGAATGGTGGAGATAAAGTTCCCAGATAAGGGTTCGGTAAGCCAGTTGTTGGATCTGTATAAAGAGAAGTTGGAAGGAGGAATACTCCCGCCCGACCCAGCAAGAACAGTCGAGGCATTGCTGAGAGTGCCAGTCAGTGTTGAGCACCTATTGCCGATACCCCCGATACTTGAAAAAGTTCACAGCGACTTCACTGGAAAGCTGATTGAATCCCTACCTAGGCTTCCGATGACGTCCGACTACCCAGTAACCGAGTGGAGGAAGTGGATCAAAGAAGAGTTCAGACTATAAGGTGGTGGACATGGTAAACGAAATGCCTGATGTTGGAGAAATAATGGCATCTTTAACAGCTTTTCCGCCAAAGCTCAGCAAAGCACAGAGTGTGTTCAATTTCCCAGAGGACATGTTCGAGTCAACGGTAAAGAGTATGGGGGTAGAAATTCCCCCCGGACCAAACAAAATGTTGGTCAATATGATGCAGAGTTTCGAGGAAATGCTCGGTGGAGAGACCAGTGGCAGTTCTCTATTGGCCTCGATACCGTTCCCTTTGCCATTTGCGGGAAAGACTGAAACGAAGAAGAAGACTAAAGAAGAGCAGGAAGTTCTGAAAAGTGAAGTAACGCCAAGAATAGCTGAAAAAGAAGAAGTTCCACCAGTAACCAAAAGCAAGTTCGAAATAGTCTGATCTTCTATTTAATTTCAAATTTTTTACCGCTTTTTTTGATAACTATTTCGTTCTCATCATTTTCATAGAAGTAAACCAGATCGCCATCCCTAATATTGAGCCTCTCCCTCACGTTTTTCGGTATCCATATTCTGTTCGCATATACCTTTGCAATACCTAGGACATTCATTTCTTATCACTTATTATAATTTCTTACCATACTGCTTTATAAACTATTCTGTTCATTCCAATACGAGGTGATGTGGGATGGCGTATATAGTTCCGAAAAATGAGATGAAGTTTGAAGATCTGTTAAAGGCTAGAGAGGCGAGCGTCAACTTGCTGAAATCGCTGATAAAGGATAGAGGTAAATCGCCAGACGGATATGTAATAAGGGACATTTTGCCGAAGACGGATTTGGGGCTTACAAATGAAGAGTGGAAGATAAGCTATACTGCAGCATATACTTGGGAGACAAAAATAGACAAAACACTCGAAGACGACAAATTTATAGTGCTGTATGGCTATCAGAACAACAGCGCTGTTCCAAGGACTACCGCAATAAAGTTCTTTGTAGATGTCAGACCCATAGAGGTCATTGAGGTCGAAAACCTGTATACGTACATGGAACCCATAGGGTTCTTCACTCCGTTAGGATGGAGTGAGGGCGAGGTGCTCAGGATAGACTTCATTGGAAACTCTACTGGTGACGACTACGTTGTGCTTAGGGGGTTTGTCGCTGAGAGGAAGAGCAAGACAATTGTCTGAGGTGTAGCTGATGGCAGTAATCGGTGAGCTAACAAAAGCCCGCGGGGCTGCCGGAGTTAAAGTCGCATATGCAACGAAGAGCATAACTGGTACTGGAGACATAACCGCCTCTGATTTGGGGCTGAGGAGAATCATAGCCCCCATCTGTGCAACAGTTGTGGACGCTGCAAGTACCATACCAACACAGATCGCTCAGATAACCTCGTTCGACAGTACAAAGGTTAGTGTTGTTGTGGTTGAACAGCAGTCTGCTGCAAACGCTATAAGCACCACAGCAAAAACCGTGTTAGTTGTTGCATTAGGAGAATAAATTAACTTTCTTAATTTATTTGAGAGGTGAGAGAGAGATGGGAGAGTACTTCTTTTTTTATAAGGAGTTCAATCCGAGGCTGAAACCGAGGGAATTCATCCAGATCAGAGGGGAGTTTTACGAAATTAAGGAATGCCGACCAATGTTGCCGTGGACTTTCAAGCGGACCAATATAACTTCCAACGTAGAGCTGGGGGATCTTAGAGAACAAGGTCTGAAAGCCAGAAGCAATGAAATTCTTGATGTGAGGCTTAGAATAGACGGGCCAGTCAAGGTGCTGTTCAGAATCGAAGGTGCTGGAGGAGACGTATTTGGCGGATGGGGAGCGCTCGAACGCTATGTAGACGAGACTGCTCCGAGCAATCTACTTGAAAACCTGATAATGGGAGATGCTGTTGGCTGGTTGTGGGCAAAAATAGTCCCCTTGGTAATACCGGCATGGTGCAGGCTTAAGGCAGAGGGATATGTTTACGTTGTAGAGAAGGCTGGAGCTAGACCGCAGACCTATGCTACTCCAGCGTACATCGCTTCAGCATATACCACTACCAGCACGAGGTGATCTGATATGGGAGTTAGGGTCTCAGACTCTAAAACCATTAGTGTAATAGGCGAGTCGGACTTGCTTGTAATCCCGGCCGATTATATAGCCTACTTAAAGAGGCTTAGTGTATCTAATGGAGCAACCGCTCTAGCGACAATCCAAATCATCTACTACAACGGAACTTCCAAAAAAACTGTGATGACCCTCAAAGTTGCGACGGGGGAAACCATAGTTCTTAAGGAGGATGAATTACCTCTAGAAGCTTGCCCGACTAAGATTGCCGTTTCAACAGACCAGCAACCCATAGTAGTGGACTATTCAGTAGAATTGAGCTAGAATGGTGGATTAGAATGAAACGCTTTGGCAGAACTGTAAGCAGGCCAGACCAAATCTCCGACAACGTAATACTTCAACGACTGTGACCACAAGTGCAACAGTATTTGGTTTGAGTCTCTAGAAATTTTTACCTTTTTGAAAAGAGGATGTTGGCATGATCTTGGCGGAGAAGCTGAAAGAAAATGAGTTTATAAAAGCATTGGAAGCCTTCGGGAGGATAAGGCTCAGTATAAACTTTCTAGAGCTGTTCACGACTCTGATTTTCACGGGCAAAATGGCTCCTAGAGTTGTATCGAACACGTTTCCAGTCCCTCCGTATGGAACGCTTACTTTGGACATTCCAGTCCCGAAAGACAAGGTGGCCATAAGTGCTGAATGGCGCATGTTGGTTGATACAGACCACGCGTTGCAACTATACGTGTACATTGACGATAGGCCTATAATGGCAGACTATGATGTTGTGCAGGCACTATATAATGACCCGATAAGCTTTTTCCGAATCGGAGCAGTGATTCCCGTGAAGGAGAAAGTTACAATTGTGCTTAAGAACAAGACAGCAAACTGGGTGAATGTCACGCTGATGGAGATATACGGAGAAATAGACTACAAGCTGTTTGATGCATTGCTGAATAGATACTTCGACACCGTTGTTATGGAGGCTAGCAGGTGATTGTTATGGAGCGCAAATGTCCTAATGAGGGTTGCGGAGCGGAAATAACTGTTGAGGAAAGAAAAGTAAACATTAAATTGGAGATGGGGAAAACGTTATGCGATGAATGCAGGAAGTGGCTTACGGAGGTGGTGGGATGAGCGATGATAGGATTGCCGGGGAGATTGCGAAGCTCAGAGAAGAGA
>Ga0080004_1113266_pt1 | contig 11066 bp, 7 predicted proteins | sample WasSprMetagenome_FD_69207 | JGI IMG/M metagenome (GOLD analysis project Ga0080004, IMG submission 69207) | Sulfidic aquatic microbial communities from Washburn Spring, Yellowstone National Park, USA - WS (SPADES assembly) (version 2) | ecosystem: Environmental > Aquatic > Thermal springs > Hot...
CTTATCGCTTGCATTGCATCCTCAATACTGAGCATTCCCCAGCTTAGGGAGGTTATTAAAAACAATCCAATAATTAATGATACTTTCTTCATTTCTCTCTTCCCTCCTTTCGTGTGCATCACTTCCTCATCGAGGGGGGATGTAAAGAAGCCCATTAGGCCCCTGATAGAAGGGTCGCGGCATAGCTTGATTATATACAGACGGTGTTTCCGGTCCTCTTTTATAGTAAGCATAAGCAAAAGCAACCCAAACTGCGGTATACAGAGGGCAGAAATAATATTCTCCATTGTAATACGTGCCTTTGGTCGCGAGAGTCCAAAAAACTGTTGGAAAATTCTTTTGCCTGTAGCTGGGGTAAAGGTCCACCAATTATGCCAGCCACGAATTGTGCATTCTTTTGGTAAAACGCTTGTAGAAGTGATTGGGCTATCTTTTCTTCTTGTGAGGTTAGTCCCAAGTGAGTGCAGTGTAAAAGCAAAACGCACCTGATGTGAGAGAGCTCAAATGGGAGCTGGTTAACATTGGAAGCTGTTAAATATGTTCCATTACCTAACCATACTTCACTTCCATACTCATCTTTCATATGGGTTGCTAAATAGAATATGTTAACTCTCTCTAATGCGTAATAGACATCTATATATGGTGTGTTAATTTGCTTTTTCTTAGGTTTTGAACTCCCTCGAGGTAAGACACCTATATAATAACCTACTCCAATTACCTTGGCTCCTGAAGAGTTCTGAGGGGGCGTGGCTTTAATGAGCCACAAAAGACCTGCCTCGCGTGAAAGCCAGGGAAATATACGGTCATAATACCCTTCAACAAGACCAGATACACAATTCAATGTAGCTTCTTTTTTAGGGAAGTAGACCCAGTCTTGAGAACGAGCCGCGTATTCCGCTGCTGTTGACATATCAACATCAAAAGTCCCTCCAGATACATCAGACAATTTTCCCTTTATACCGATATCTATAGCTGTCCCAACGCAGGGGTTTTTATTTACCTCCAAAGCTGGCTTCCTCCTATGGGCTTTATCAAGCTCTCTATGGTCATCAATAGCCCAGAAGACGACCCTCCATTCCTCAAGTAGATCAATGACGGAACCAGGTGCGAGAACCTCATTCCAGGTGGGTGAGAGAGCGGTACCACCTGATGTGTCCTCCCAAACCTGTGTCCATCCTTTGTCATCCGTTAAACCGAAAACTTTAACACCCGCAGCGTAGGCTGGCTTTGTATCGCTTAGTAAATATCTTGCTTCAAAGTTGTTAGGCGGCGCTCCATTCACCTCGTGGTCTCCAATCTTCAAAGCCGAGCTTCTCATTCTATCTTTATCATCGTTAAGCACCAATCCATTTGGTGTTTTGCCATTGACAGTGATGTCAAATGTATAAAGACCGGCTGGTGCTATGTTGTTTGTAGGATAGGATGTCCAATTAACAGTTCCATCCAAAGTGAATGTATAGGTTCCGGGGCAAAGCTGATTCAATGTCCTTGAATATACTTTATAACCTTCACTGCTGTATACCTCCCGACAAGCCGGGCGTATTTTGTCTTGCGTGTCAGAGGTGGTTAAATTGCTTTTGGAACACATCCCAAATATTAGACGATTTTACCTATATTTTTGTTTCTTTTAAAGAAAAATGTGGGGAGCGGTTCACCGCTCCCCACACCACAAGCTTTCAAGCCAAAATCCTCAAGAACTTCCAGAGCGCATAACTTAAAGCTGAGAGGGAAAGCGTTCCACCGAGTATGCCTTTTGCTTTCTCTTCCTTAACATTTTTCCTCTGCAAATAAATTGTCCTTCCTTTTGACACATACTTTGCTTGGTAGTCTGAAATTTTCATCACGCTATCAAGGCTGACGAACAATTTTCCATTTTTGCTCAATACATCGGCTTTTGATAATTTCGCCTTACGATTTTTATATAACAGGAAAACACTATCACCCTCTTTTATCACCCTAACCCCAAGGCTTCCAGCTTGCCAGTCTTCTATGAAAAATTTCCCCTTATATTGAATAGGCTTTATTATATTGTTGTGCTCCTCTTCAATTATTAACCACGGTATTTGCACCCTTGGAGCTTTTTTGAATTTCTCTCTCTGCTCCTTACTAGGGCTAACCTTCCCCGCTGACCCGAGGAATGACATAACCCTATAAATCTCTCCACTATTCGCGTCTATAACAACTTCCCATATGCGAGGGGCTTCCTGAGTACCGAGAGCAATACGGTATTCGTCATATACTGTGTAGGTCTTCACATATACTCTCCAAATTAGAGCGAAACAGTTCGGTGGCACATCGTTCCACATTAGGTTTAATTCTTTCTTCTCAACCTCAGCATATGAGACATAGGGTGAATATGGAGGGCTGTTAAATGCTCCCAGGGCCATTTGCTCGGCTTGTTCACCTGATATCTGAGGTGTAGATGCCACATTGATAGGATACCGGCGTTGAAGATATTGCCCGATTTTCCCTGTTTCTGAATCCATCGTTATCTGGAAGGTACACGCCTCATCTCCAATTTGCCAAGATAGATTTCCATTTGCATCTTTTAAGCGCTTCTGAAATATGAAGTATATATCAGCCCAATATAATTGCCAAATCAGGTTTGGAGAATAGGGGAGCTTAGGTATTTCAACACCACCGCTCGGTGTCAATTGGGGAAAGGATATAAGCACTTCATAGTTGCTGAGGTTTACATCAGGGTTATGGGCGAGGATGAAGTTTTTCGCAATTTCATAGGCTTGCTGAGGCGTTATCATATTGCTTATATTACCTTCCTGATGGGATAGAATGCCGAAGTCAGTATGCCTATCCCAGCGGAAGATAATTTGTCCAGTGTAAGGGTCCACAAAGTAGCATACATTCATTGGGGCTTGTGGGTCATCCTTTACAAAGAAGTAGCATGGCCAGGGCATCTTCGGTCCTGTACCACCCATTTGCTCCTCCGTTAATTCGTAGTCTAATCCTATGTAGCGTAGCGGGTATGAGGGATTTCCCTCGAATTCCCTTATCTTTTGCGCTGCCTCCTCAACGGATATCATACAGGGAGAAACAAGGGGAAAGACAAGAAAAAACACTAACACAAGATTTGCTCTTTTCATTTTCAATACCTCCTTTTTATGGATTAGGTCCCATTCTCTTCAGCTGGTCATCTGTTTTTCCGCCCCGGGCTGGCCCAAGATAAGGATAACCAGGATCTCTCCAACGCGCATAAGGGCGATACCCAGAGGTTGTGAGATAACTGGTCCCCCACTTCATTTCTCTTTCAGAGGGGAGGACTTCTCTAACGGCTCGCTCCAAGGCCCAGGGGAGACTATACAAACGCCAACCACCGTTTTCTACAATTATTTTGGAAGCATATTTCCAAAATCTTTTAGCCACAGGTTTCGCTTGGAATACTAAATGCAAAAGCCCTCCAACCACTGTGCCAACAAATTGCGCTCCCTTTGAAAAAATTGTATCAACCATAATTTTTTCATTATCTGGGTTTTCTGGATCTGGGTTTTCTCGGGAAGTGCAGTTCAATAAAAACACACATACCAAGTGTGATAGGTCTGGCAAATAGCTTATATACCATGTTCTCTCAGAGGGAAGACCCGCGGTACCGGGTGCCCCGGGATATGCGGCTATATAAGTATCTTTATGCCACCAGGGACCGTAAAAGACCACTACCGCGCCGCCCGAACCTTCAATAGAATGAGTTACCCAGCTAAAGCAGGCTACGCGGTTTAACGCCTTAATAACCTGCGAAGCATTTTTGTTTATTTGAACCATGCTTTCATATACCCAGTCATCCTTACCTACGGTCTTACTCCATTTCCACTCTCCATATTTCGTAATATATGACCGAAAGCAACGATTTTGGCTGTCCCAAACTACATGGTAAACTTCACGCTGCTGGGCTGCCGCATCTTCAGCTACCGAAGAAGCGTTATTCCATTCATCCGGCCATATTGTGTCGAAAGCAAAATTAGCCGCAGAAGGAATCGTATAGGCTTTATTTACTTCTAAAGCGGGTTTTCTCCTATGGGCTTTATCAAGCTCCCTATGGTCATCAATAGCCCAGAAGACAAACCTGTAAGTTCCGCATATATCCGTTTGAACATCCATATCTGGGGTATTAATAGCCGGGGCTTTTACCGTTCCATCTTTTATTCCCGTAAGCCATTGCAAATCCGGGTCATATGCATCTACACCCGCCTGAAAAGCATCCTTTGTGTCATTTAAAACATAACTTACACGATATTTATCCCTACCTATCATAACTACATCGTGATCTCCAATCTTCAAAGCCGAGCTTCTCATTCTATCTTTATCATAGTTAAGAACCAATCCATTTGGTGTTTTGCCATTGACAGTGATGTCAAATGTATAAAGACCAGCTGGTGCTATGTTGTTTGGGGGATAGGATGTCCGATTAACAGTTCCATCCCAAGAATGTGTAGGTTCCTGGGTATGATCTGGCTGAATATGGAGACCAAAATGCATCGTTGCGAAATACCTTAAAATAATAGTTAGGAGTGCAGAGCCGCCATACCAATTGATTTTCGAATAAAAGGTCCAGCAATCCAAAGCTCGCCATCCTGAATATAAGCTATATACCTCCCATCAGGCGACCAATCCCAAATGCCATTGAGGGAACCATTGATGTTGAGGGGAATTTCCTTATTTGAGATGCTGAACCTTTTTCCTTCCTTCAATTCGTAAAGATATAACTTTCCCTTTTGAGCTGAGGTAGTGAGGCTCATATAAGCGATTAAATCACTTCGTCTGGGATTGAATCCCACATTAAAACAAGTGCCATTGAAGGTTATTTGTCTCACTTTCCCAGTTTTCAGCTCTAAAACGCAGAGGTCTTGGGCTACCTCTAAATCCAAACGGGGCTTGCTTAAACCATACCCAAGGAAGGCTAAATGTTCTCCATCAGGCGAAAAGAGCGGACAATCGCTGTTAGAGGCTAATTTCTCCTTCTTCCGAATCCCTCCATCCAAATACAAGAGCCAGATTTCAAAGTCGGGATAAGTATGATAAGCTATCTTCTTCCCATCGGGCGACCAATCAGCCGCACCACTGGCATTCTTCTCAACCAAAACGCTCGTTTTCAAAGTTTCAACATCTACAGAAACCAAGCCCCATCTCGTCTCGTTCTTCTCGTCAGTATTACAGCTATGAATGAGCAAATACCTTCCATCAGGTGAGAAACGAAGAGCGTATCCACCTTTATATATTTCTTTGCTTACGCCAAGCGAAAGGTCATAGAGATATACTACATAATCGCTTGTGCGACCATATCCCACTTTATCCACAGTATAAACTAACTTCAGCTCCCTGGGCGACCACGATATGCTGTTTACATCATAACCGTTCTCAGTGAGCAATTTCCTCTGATTATTTCTGACATCTACTATCCAAATCTTTAAAATTGGCTTTTCCTTCTCAACCATAACGATATATCTGCTGTCGTAGGACCAAAGCGATGTCCAGCGAGGGGAGAAGAGAATGTAGTTTCCATCCTCCATAATCTTTCTCATTTTCCCGCTCGCAAAATCAACAATCCAAACGCTATAGCGTTTGGATTTCGTTTCCCTCAACAAAAGGATGGACTTGCTATCCCTTGACCAGTGGAAATTTACGCAAAAGCCCTGCGCCTTCGTTGCCAATTTCCTCCTGCTCCAATCGTCTTTCCCCAAAACTCCATTCACAATTAGAGAAGACACCAGTAAGAAAAACAATGGAAGAAATGTCAATGTTATCCTTCTCATTACAAAGCGTACCTCCAGACAGTAATTGAGGTATCAGGCGCTATGTCAGGGTCAGCAAATATTGTGTATATATATCCCGTTGGGCTTCTGAGAAACTTCCGTGTCATTTCGCCATCGCTAATTGATATATTTATTTCCCTTAGAAGCTCACTTTGGGGAGAATACACAGCGACGATTTCCTCTGAGGCAAGCATATAAAAATTTCCCGCCTCGTCTACATCTAAAAAATCGCTGATATCGGCAGCAGAAATAGTCACCTTCCCCATAAAATCGCCAGAGGGGGAATATTTGCAGATTACATCTACTATCTCTCCACCCTCTTCATATTCCTTACCCCAACAATAAAGATTTCTTTCCCTATCTACCACCACTTTCTCTACAGTTTCAGTCGTAGGGAGATTTATCGTCTGCAGAAGATTCCCCTGCAAATCATATTTATTCACCAGATAGGAATCTGTGTCTCCATCATAGCCTCTAACAACATAGAGCGAATCTCCGCCGCGCCAAATCTCGCCATAAGGAATATTTGGCAATGTCAATAACAGATTTCCATTAGAGTCAAACTTGTAGATATTCATAACGACTTCGCCATTATCCTCAACGATATAATTGTTAACCCATAAATAACCCAAGGAATCAACGACGATATCATTCAATGGATAGGTAGAGTCTATGCTGAATTGTGTGGCAAAAGAACCGTCGCCAAAGAATTTCACAACCCTACCGTTTACCGAATCTAGAATGAATATATCCCCGTTTGAGCCAACGGCGAAGCTGGAGGGACCGCGCACCTGTTCACCAGCTGGGTCCATCCACTTCTCATAACCAATCTGTCCAGCTTCACTCCCCCATTGAGCAGTTAACACAATCTCTTGGGGTAAAGCGTTGGTTAAACACATTAAAGAAAGAACCAATAAAAAATAAAGTCGCATTTCACATTACCTCCTTTCTTATTAAGGTTTTGGATGGCGCCCTACCTGGAAATCCTTGGGGTAGGGATTGCCGGGTTGTTCCCATACATGATTTTTGGTAGAAGAGGCATGGACTACGGCTTTTATTTTACCAGTGTTTTCGTCCACGGCAGTGATGATACCCACATGATATGGTCCATCTTTCTTAAAACGCATAAAGATTATATCACCGATACAATATGGCTGAGAGACCAAATAACCATGGTTTTTAAAATAAGCATATACAGAAGGTGCCCATCTGTAGCTATCATCAACTTTATCTTTATCTCTAAGGTTAATATTTGCTGATAATAGAGCATCGTAAACTACATCAGTGCATACCTTTTTACCAGAGGCGTTGCCGTATTTAAAGCATATATCCTCTCTTGCACCCTTAACAATATTGCTGTAGATTCTTCCTGTTATGCCTATGGGTATTGCAGGTTTTGGCTGATGAGATTTATAGTCCTTGTGCGTATCCGTAGCTTCAACAACAATGCAAAAATCTCTATACCAGAATGGCTCATTTGGTGATGGCCGCTTATGCCCATATCCGCCTTCTTTTCCTACAGTCAACTTTATGCCTTTTTGGTTTTTGCCATCCCATTGCCAGGAATTTTGCCCTGGGCTTACCGTTTTAGTAAAGTTTGCAATTTCTTTCATATCCTTTTCTTTTTCTTTCATTTTATTAAATATTTTCATTACCGCCACATTTCCAAGGGTATTCTCTGAGAGGTTAAAGCCAATGTTTGTTATCTCATCAAAACAAGGGCAAAATGCTTGTGGGGCAATGGATATGCCGCTTATTTTTAAATAAGAGCTTCTCATCCTATCCGCATCATAAGGGCAAGCTCCTTGGACCTTTATATCAAATGCATAAAGACCGCGAGGAGCGATTGTTGGAGATGGCATCCCTACTTTGTTCAGCGTTCCATCCCAAGTGAATGTGTATGTGCCAGGGCAGAGCTGGTTTAAAGTGGTTTCAAAAACAGGATTTGGGTTGCCATTATTATCGTATACCGCATCCAGGTTATAGATGTCTATTGTAACCTGACAGTTTTTCTTCTGAGCTGAGGATAGCGTATAGCTGAAGGTTGTATCACGGTTACCGGGATTATCAGGGTCCCATTTCAATATCTTGGGGTTTGCATTAACTATCAGGTTCTCAAATTCAATTACGATGCTCGTGCTACCAGTTACTGGCGGTGGGGGCTGTTGTCCGGGTGGTTGCTGCCCAGGTGGCTGCTGAATTCTATAACTAAAATAGGCTGTAACCCTATATTTAGTGTTATGGAACCCAAATGTCTGCAAAGGCACAGTGCAAAAGAGAACCCGCGTCTTGCCTGGAGGTGGTGGAGAAGAAGAACAACAACCAAGTGTGGAAAAATTTTGGAAGTTCGTGATTGTAATCGTCTGTGGAGGATGGTCGGAGGTGAGTTCTTCTATCAACATACCAGTACAGGTAAAACCTGTTATCGGTGAGGAGTAAATAGCAACAAGATGGAATTCCACTCCGCCACCAACTTTTCCGCTTTCAACGCATTGATATGGGGGACTTGTAATGGTAAGGTCGGGACTCCAACAAGCGTGAAGAAGGATCTGGGGATTGTCTTCCGCAAGTAAAAGACTGCAGAAGAAAATCAGCACACCGAAGCTGTAATATCCCCCCGCGCGCGCGGTGGGTTAGCTTCTCAAACAACACCGCACGAAACTTTTTGAACATCAAAAATCCCTCCTTGTAATTTTTAGCCCACCACAAGGTGAGATTTTTCTAATATATTAGACTACTGAGACATTAAAAAAGTTTCAAATAAATTTTATAGAATAATAAATTTTGAGTCAATGATTTTTTAAAGAAGGGGGGGCGGGGAGGCTCCGCCTCCCCGCCCCCCTTCTTTACTTATTTCCTTGCTTTTCAATTGTTCTTTCTATCTTCAGTATTTTAAACTTCGGATTGTAAGTCAGATTAAATTTCCCTAAATCCGCTACCTTGCGAGCAGAGATATAGAGCTTGCCTTTTTCCTTTATTAGCTCATCATTTTCCACTTTCTCCCTCTTTTCACCAGCTTGAAGGATAAATTTTGATTTATCAAATTTCAATCCCAAAAGGTGAAGGTCATCAGCGAGAAGGAAAATCCTGCCTTGTCTGTTGATACATCTTATGGGCTTTTGGCGAAATTCCACGCGTTCCTTTATCAAGACCTTTATTTCCTCACTCCGTTTGTGCGTTTTATGATGTCCTAAATATTCCTTTAGCTTTTTCTTATCAACTCTCGGTCCACTTGTCATTTCAGAGAAATGAAGCACTTCGCCTGTCAAAGCGTCTATCTCAACCATATAGTGCTTTGTTCTCATCTTTTCATCAACCCAACCAAAGGCAAGCTCTGGAGGTAAAATGACCCGAATCTCAAAAACCCACACGATTTGGGGGTCATAATAATAGCCAAGAAGCTCTGTTTCCCTCAGTAATGTTGGTTTTTCAAGCGGAACGGTTATGGGGCTCCATAAGGAGAGGGAAGGTCTCGCCAGCTCCACATAAGTTGGGAAATTCGCAAGCTCCCCTAATTGCGCAAGGGCTTTTTGGATGCATGCCTCAAGGGTATAAACGGGCTGCGGTATCTCGCCTTCGATCGGGAAACGCTCGCAGTCAAAGGATTCTATCTCCCTTGTAACCGAATCAAGCGTTACATGTAAGGCGTCATCGGCAACATAAAAACCATTAATAACCTTGTGAGCACTGAAAAGCGCATCGTTTACCGTTCCCTCGCCTGCGATAATTTCCGTCTCATCAATTACCCAATCTTCCTCCACCGGCATTCCTATATTGGCGGCCAGTTGCAAGGCTATAGCTTTGAGTTCAGGTTCGGTAATATAATTCTCAGTGTCACCGGAAGAGCTTTCAATCCTTGTGCTGGGGAAATAGTCAATTTCCCAAATGTTTCCGTTCCTTCTATCAATGAAGATTTCCAATATTGGGCTGTCCTCATCCTGTAATGCGTTCTCCTGTGATTTAAACTCAAAAAGTAAAGGTTGTCCGTCCACGGTGAGCGTTTTAACCTCCCTCCATCCAACGCTTCTGCCCACTAATGCTTGTGCCTTTTGATTCGCTATAACTGTTGCCTCTTCCACTGATAAAAGGGATTGGCTAAAGGAGAAATCCCCGCAAACTAACAAAACAAAGAAAATAAAGTTGATGCCAAGCAAAATAAGCCTTCTCATTTTGCACCTCCTTTTTGATTAATTATTAGGTGGTGGAACAATTTTAAGTGCCTTGTTACCGAAGACTTCGCCATGGTGAGTGAAGAAATATCGCCATTCATCTGGCCAATCCTTTGTAATTTTCCCCATTATTGGATCGTTTTTAGCCCAGTTATGAACATTATTTTTTGCCACCTCAAGCGCTTCCTCGACGGTCTTCCCGTCCTTCATTGCTTGCCAGAACCAAAAAGCCCATTTCCAATGGGCATTGTAGTCCCAAGAAGGCCCCTCATTATGGAAACCAACGGCAGCTTTTGCACCTCTCTTCACTGTCTCATCTGCAATACAGCCATATGTAGGGTCTCTATCAGCGGTATTGCAACCTGCATAAACCGCTAAGTTGAGATAGTGAAGGTCTAATTTTTCAATAGAATAGGGATAGCCATTTGCACTTTTCGCAGGAATCCAGCCATCTGTGCCACTAATACCGCCTCCTCCTGCTGAGCCATGTGCATAAATGAAGAATATCCTGTTTTTGGGCAAATCATCTATTATGCTTTTGCAACTACCCCTTCCTTTCGCTTTTGCCAGATATCCCGCTTTCCTTTGGAACCAAGCTCCTGTGAGGTCTATTCTTTTTGTCTCCTTCCCATCAGAAATATTATCATAATCAACAGCTGGAGGATAGCCCTTCCTTTTATTGACCTCTAAAGCAGGCTTTTGACGGTGTGCTTTATCTGTTTCCAGATGGTTATCAATTGCTCTAAAAACAAAGTAATAGGTTCCCGGTTCTCCAATTTCCACGCTTTTATCAACTTGATTTGAAGCCGGACATTTAGCTACCCCATCGCTCACCTCGTCTATCTTATGTAGATTAGGGTCATAGATTTCTATCCAAGCACGACTCGCATCTTTGCTATCACAAAGCAGGTAAGTAAAGCGGTAGTTGCGGACATCGTTTAGATTCTCTATCTCTTCTGGGCTATCCTCCGGGAACAATTCCTGAACATCGTGGTCCCCTATCGTCAAATAAGAGCTTCTCATTCTATCTTTATCATAGTTAAGAACCAATCCATTTGGTGTTTTGCCATTGACAGTGATGTCAAATGTATAAAGACCAGCTGGTGCTATGTTGTTTGGGGGATAGGATGTCCGA
>Ga0080004_1124072_pt1 | contig 11059 bp, 21 predicted proteins | sample WasSprMetagenome_FD_69207 | JGI IMG/M metagenome (GOLD analysis project Ga0080004, IMG submission 69207) | Sulfidic aquatic microbial communities from Washburn Spring, Yellowstone National Park, USA - WS (SPADES assembly) (version 2) | ecosystem: Environmental > Aquatic > Thermal springs > Hot...
CATCTATGATTACAATAATGATAAGGTAATAGGTGCAATAAGCAATTTTGGAATAAACCCATTATATACTGATGGTAAAATATTGTTAATGGTGTAATGTTATGGTCCAAAAAGAGTACAGAGTAAAAGTAAGAAGTGAATTTAATAGAGCATTAATTTTAACCCAAAAAGAATTAAAAGAGCCGTTTAAGATTGTTAAATTTGGTTTTGATAACAACACAAAAGAGTTTGTTTATATTGTCGAAGCTTCCGATAACTTTCACAATAAATTAGCTAATTACTTATAGAAAACTAAAAATTTGTTATGGCGGATAATAATCAAACGGTTAAAAATCCTTATGAACTTAATGAACCTAAAGCGCCGGTTTGGTTAAATGACGCTATAAACAAATGGATTAGCAAACTAGATTTTGTCGTTTTGGAAGAGAAATTAGCAAACAAAAAGGACCGTATGGATACTTATTATAACGCTAGAGAATTTGAACGATCGTATGTTTTGGAAAAAATAAGAAAAGTTTTGGACATTAACGGCGTGAATATAGAAATAAGAGCGGAATATATAGCTTATGGTTTAGAGTTATGGAAAATTACTAAAAAATTCCATCCGTCCAAATGGAAATGGCGTATTGATTGGGAGCGTGAATTAAAGATTATAGCGCAGAAATGGAAGAATAGAGGATTAAACACTAGTGTAATGTTGGAAATAGCAAAAGTTTTAAATGCGTCCGATATTGGTATGTTTCTCTAATTGTTATTGCTTTTCTATTCCTCTAAATAATAATCTTCCTCTTCCTCTAATTCCTCGTTTTCTTCCTCCTCTATATCAAAATAATCATTATCCTCTTCGGTTTCGTTATCCTCTTCCATAATTCTTATTGTAATTCGCTTAAATGTTTGTTTATAATTGTCAAAATCTCCGCTAATGCCGTTTTTACCTTTTCTTTTTCGCTTACCGTTAAATCTCTATTCTGCGTTATAGGTAAATTAATAACAATTCTCAAACCTCTTATTTTTGTTTCTATTACGGACAAATCACTAGCTAATTCTCTTAAACTCATATAAAACTTTTGTTTTTTACGCTAATTTATTTTTAATTAAGACGTTTCTCCAATAACTATGAATATTCCGATAATATTATTATAATACGTATGAAAATGTGAGTTTTTTGGATTGTTTCTTTAATTGTTTCTGCGGCGGTATAAAAAAGAGAAAAACCGTTAGGTGCGGCGCGCTTATTATTCGTTTTTTCAATTTTTTAGGAAGACGTATTATACTGCGAACTCAACAACTTAACCGCTTTTTTGCGCTAAAATTAATTAAAAACATATTTTATTGCGGTTTTAGAAACAATATAATTTTTACAATTTTCAATTGAATAGCGGCGGCAATAAATTAAAAGAGGTAAAAAAGAGCAAATAATTATTTATTTTTCCGGTTAATTTGAGATAATTATCTTTATCTCTAACGCTTTTTTGCGGTATAATATTATTTTCTAAAACTCAATTTAATAGAGGTTTTTGCCGCATTTAAACCGGATATAATATTTATGCGTTTTGGCAAAAGGACGGCGGCGGCGCTTTGCGGGTTATTACGGCATCGTTTTCTCTTTTAAAGGAGGTGCGGCGCGCTTAACGGAATTCTTTTCTCTTTATCTATATGTTTATCTCTAGTAAAAACAAACAAAAAAACCTCAAAAGTTGTTGTATATAGTAATAATTATCCGGATAATGAAAACATATACGTGTCCTATTATGCTAATACACGTTTAAAAATTTGTGTAATAGTGTAGTAATACACTAAAAGAGATACCGAAAAGCTTAAAAAGATTTAGCGTCTCCCTGGGGAGACTGTTTAACTAAAAAGTAGTAAATAGTTTTTTATCTCTAGTTGAAAAGTTTATTTTTAAGAGCGCTAAATTTTTCTTATGGCAACAAAAATTATTATAAAGCAATTGTCAAACATAAGAGAAAAATATAAGGAGTTGTTTAAATTGGACGGTTTAGAGGAAGAAATAGCGATAATTGTTTTAGGAATTGGCGGAATAATAGCTTTAATTCTCAACAGAATGGATATAGCTAGTTTTTGTTTTGGTGCAGTAGCCGGTTATCTAGCAAAAGGTTATAAGGAAGCTAAAAATGAAAACTAAAAAAGTAATGTCCGAATGGAAAATTAAGAAACTAAAAAGAGCTTATTATAAACAACTTATAGCCGGTTTTATAGATTACGAAACCTATATTTCTAAATTAAGACAATTGAAACAACAAACTTTTAAAAATGTTTGAATTCTAAAATTTTTAATCCGGAGGCAAGACGCCGATGACATTTAAAACGAAAAAGGAGGTATGGGTATGAGATTATATAATTTGGAAGACGTAATTAAATATGTTAATAGTTTGCCGGAATTTGAGGAAAAACCTATAAGTGTAGATAATGAGGTTTCTAAAAACTTTAAAGCAATTGTCTATAAAGGTACGAAAACAATAGCGGCAGTTGTTTCTAATAAATACCAACTAGTACAGCATAAAGAGGTTTTCAATTACGCAATAGAGAAAATTAAAAGTGAATTCGGAGAAAACTCAATAAAAGGTTATGTGAATTCTCACAGAGTTAAAGCTTATTTATTCATTACATTTAAGGACGTCTCAATTCAAAACGACAGCGATTACAAAAGCGGCTTATTAATAACCAATTCCGTTAATGGTACATTAGCAATATGGACGTCTCTATTCCTTTATAGAGTGATTTGTAGTAATGGTTTAATAGAGCAACAGAATTTAATTCAATTCCAAAGCAAACATTTAGGTACGGAAGAATTACTAAAAAGGTTTGACAGCAGATTAACAGCGGTAATAAAGAATTATGACAATTACCTAAAAAGAGAATTTGACATATTAGAGGAATTGAAAAACATAATAGCAAAACCTAATGAGATACTTAAAAATCTAGATTTAAGTAGAAAAGCGTTTTATTACATAAACCTTAAGTTGAAACCTAATGACACGCTATTCAACATTTACCAACAAATAACACACTATTTTAGCAATAACAACAGTATAAACATAACTAGACGTGTAGAAATGTTGAGAAAAGCTAAACAATTAGTATTGGAATACGCTAAAAAAGTATCAAACGGAGGATATTAATATGGCGGAGGAAACAACTAAAAGTTTGGAAGAAATAACACAACAACAAAAAGCATTAGAGGAATTCAAAAACAAAATTAAAGGAAAAGTGATAATTCTATACGGCGCTAGTTGGATCGGTAAATCTCTATTTGCTTTAAACCTCTCTAAACTTTTCACATTTACCAAATTGTACTTAATAGACAACAACTACACGCAGGAATACTTTAACATTAATCCAAAAATAGATATTGTCAAAATAGAGACGCCGAAGCAATTAGATTATTCTTTAACAAAAGAAACGATCGCAGAGGACAAACTAATAATTATTGACAGTATAACAACACTACAAACGGCGTTTATTAGAGACGAATATTTTAGCGCTAGAGCATATAATGAATTTAACAATTTTGCCGACAGAATAGCGAGAAAATTAAGCAATTTAACGCCGAAGACAACTAGCATAATAATAGCACACGAAAAAATTAGAGATTGGAAAACCGCGGAGGTTATTCCGAGAGTTAATTATACGATGTTGAGAAACGCAGATATGTTAATAAGGATTTATAGAGACGGCGAGAAAAGAAAAGTTAAAATAGTTGATTATAGACACGTACCTAAAAAAATAGAGTTTGAAATAGAATAGCTTTTCTTTTCTTTTATTTTTTCACAATTCACAATTCGGTGAGTAATATGAGCGAGATATACACGTACGAATACATAAGAAAATTATTAGACAACATTAACGCAAACAACAAACTAAAATGGAATGATTTTCTATTGATTTTCAAATATGTTGATTTGAAATTCAACAACATTAAGCTATTGAGAAAAAAGCGCTTATTGGTGTTATTAGACGTCTCATTAATAAAAGACGTTATTAGCAAACTAGAGAGGATAATTAACGCTAATTTAGTTGAGAGTGATATGGCAAAAAAACAAATTAAAGATATTGTTGAGAAATGGAATAACGAACTAAAAAAATTTTAACGCCGCAATTGAGCGCTTAAGGAGTTGGTTTAATGAGTGAGGAAATTCAAACAAATGAAACGGTTAATAAGTTTGAAATTTTAGAAAATATTAAAAAAGAGGTTTTAATAGATGCGGAGTATTACGGAAGCGGTTTCGGAGATATAACTTATAGATTGGCAAAAGCGTTATATGAAAAAACTAAAAATTTGGGTTTAGCGGATACTCATTATATTTATGAAGCAGTAGCGGATTATTTAGGAATGTCCGTTAAGACAATTAAACAAATGGTTTGGATTTACGGCAAATTAGAGAAATATGGTTATTGGCATAATGGTACGGCGTTAATGAAATTTAGATTATTCCAAATAGCTTATTACTTAAGCAAACACACAACAGAATTTAATGAGGTTTTTAGAAAAGTGTATTCCGAAATAGCGAGTAATTTCAAAATGTCTTTATGGTTTGAAAAAGCGTCCTATAAGGAAATAATAGAATGGTTAAAAATGAGGTTTGAAACGTACTTAAAAGTATTCAAAAAAGGAAAATCGTTTTATCATTTTTGCGAGGTTTGTAATGGTGAATTAAAGGAAGAGGATAAAGGTAAAAAATGGGATCTCATACCAATTCATTTTAGTTGTCTAGAAATGCTTAAAGAGAATGAAAAGGAAAAAATAGCGATATTGAGGAATACAATAGCTAAAAATTGGCGTGAAGAAAAGATTAAAGTTTTAGAGGAAGAAAACCAAAAACTTAAAAAACAATTGTTTGAAACGGTTAATGAACTTAACGAATTAAAAGCTAAACGTAAAAAGAAACTCAAAAAGATTGTTGAGACAGTTGAAAACTAGATAATTAACTTATAGCTTATTAATAACGTTTGTCCGGTACTTAATGTTATTTGAGGATCAACTTTTGTACGATCAAATAGTACTTTTTGTCCTTTAAACAAACCAATTAAACCAATTTCGTTTATGTACGTATCCGTCTCGGCGTATAATGAACCGGTAATTGTTATTATTACGTTTGAATTTTCTTCCGACACGGTAATGTCTAGATCGGTTATTTCATATTGAGGAATTTCTAAACTATAATTATCCGGTGTAGGATCGGTTATTCCTCTTCCTAATTGTATAGAGTGAATTGATAAATAGCTTTTAACTAATATATTTGGATCATAAGACACGGCGGTATTGTTTATATTGCGAGGATTATCACTTTTACCTAATGTTAATAATTCCGCAATTGAACGCTTAAACCATCGTGTTATCATATTATTTTTTGTTAAACATTAAGTTAAAATATGAGTGAAAACACTAATTACGTTAAAGTATTTGATCCGGACGGCATATTCCAAATTGATTTATTGTCTCCGCTAAAAAATTTCTTAAACTATATAGGTACTCAACTTTTTTCATTAGCGGCGAATATGATTAACGCATTAAACGAAAACGTAATTAAACCATTAGCTAATGGTTTGAATTGGTTAATAAACTCTATAATAACCGCTATTACGGATTTTATAAGTAAAATGATTAATACGGTAAAAAGCTTATTCATACCGTCCGATCCGGAAAAAATAGCGGAAAATTTACCTCGCTTAATTTTAACAGTTGGCGGCATAAGTTTAGGTACAGGTGTTTTATTATCGGTAATAGGTACAAAAATAGGAGGAAGCGGTATTGAAATTGAACCTCTCGCTAAAATGGTTTCACGAATTTTTAGAGCGGATTATATTATTAGCTTTTCAATTGGCGCGCTATTGGGTTATGGAATAAGAGAGCCGCTAAACTATTACTATAAAAAACTATTCCGTCCGCTAAAACCGGATCCTTATACACTTTTCAATTTATACACGAGAGGTTATATAACACGTGATCAACTAAAAAGTGAATTGGCGTATGTTTTAGGTTATAAAGACATTTATATAGAAGGTTTAATAGACATTTTTGAGTTTAATCCGTCTTTAACTCAATTAATGCGTTTGGCGGATTATGTTGAAATTCCGGACGAATTATTAGACAAATCACTAAAAATTTTAGGAATAAAAGAGCCTTATTATTCGTTAATTTGGCAAATGATTAAGAGACGTCCATTAAGAGAGGAAGTAAGAGCAAACACTAATTTGTTGATAACTGCGTACGCAAAAGGTTATATAAGTGAGGAATTTTTATCAAAATCACTAGACAGTTTAAAGATACAAAAAGAAGAGAAATCGCTATTAATGACATACGCAAAAAACAAACGTACTTATGAAATGATTGAGGAGCAAATTTACATTTTGAGGACGGCATACCAAAAAGGATTAATTGATGCCGCAACACTAACGAATGAATTAACTAAATTAGGAATTCAAACCGAATGGATTAACCTAATAAAGAGGAGAGGAGATTTATTTAGAAAAATAGAAGTACCTATTCCAAAAGTTAGCAGAGCGTACGGCGTACAATTAACAATTAGTACTAGTTATCAATACCGCATTTCATAAGTTTTTTGTCAATTCTTTTAACAACTCTTTAGCTTTATTCACGTGATCGCAGTTTGTATTATCTAATGCCGTCTCTATAATAAACTTCCATATCTTTTTGATTATCTCGTTTTGTTGTACCAATTCCGATTTTAATATATCGGTTTCTTCCGGCATTTAAAAAGTATGTTTAGCAAATATTAATATAAGAGAAAAGAGAAAAAAAGGACGTTTCTCTCATTATAGATATTGGAAAATATAGTTTAAAAAACGGTGGTGTAAATGGTTAAGCCTCAAGTGTATAGACAAAAGAAATATGAAGCAAAAGTATCCGGTGATGTCGTTAAAGCTAGATTTGATGCTTTAAAGAGTGTAATGGCAGAACAAACTTCCGAGAGATTTGCCGATTTACAAAATGTTGAGGAAACCGTTAAAAGCATAGTTGAACCGGCAGGAGAGCCAACTATATTAATACCGCATTATATGAATTTCGGAAGACAACTTTATAGTTTGTCTCAAAGATTTAGCGGTACAACTCTAAACACAGAAGCAAAACTAGTATTTGACAAATGGAAAGCTAGAGGTTTAAAAGTTGATATACTAAAAGAAATTGCCGCAGCTTTTGGAATTGACACAACTAATTGGAGTTAAATAAGTAATTACAGAAACAACTAGAAACGTCTATTTCTAAATACTCTTTTCTCTCTTTTTTGTTTTTTCTTTTTAGTAGCTAATTACTCATTAGTATAGAGGTATGATAGCGGCGTGTGTCAATTATGACACGAATTCGTTATAAAAAGAGAGGTTATAGAGGTAAAAAGTACAGAAAAAAGAATATTCCGCGAATAACAAATTTGCGTTTTAAAGAGCTTATTGAATGGCAAATTCCTCAAATCAATTTGGAAAAGTACTTAAGAAAAGACAATATTGTTGAGACGCAAGTAATGAGTTTATTAGAGCAAAAAGGAATAAGCGGCGAATTAATGAAACTTTATTTAGCGTGTTATAGAGATTTATTAGAAATTTATAGGAAGTTTAAGGACAAAACACGAGAAAAGGAATTAGAAATAGCTATTTCTAAATGGATTGAGAGAGGTTTGGATAAAGAAATTATAGACATAATTATAGACGAATTAAATTACAAATCACAAGGATGGTTTTTATTTGACACATATGAGGAATATGCTTTAATGATTGATTATTTAAGATTAAAAGCTTTTGCGAATATAACCGAACCAATAACCTATAAGGATTTTATTCAAGCGTATCTTATTTTACCAATAGAGCAAAAATTTAAGGTAAAAGTACCAATTTATTTGAATACAATTAGTAATGTGTCCGAACCAATTGCTTATGAACCTAATAAAATAGTACGTTATGAAATTCACGGATTGCCGTCCAATCCAACAAATACTTATAAGAATTTTATAACGTACCAAATGAATATTAGCTATGAGTGAAAATAACACGAAACAACTTCCGGTTAAGGTTATATTAAGCGTTAAAGTTGATGGAAAAGAGGTTTTTCAAAAAGAGGACGATTTATTAACGAAATGGTTTAATAGGTACTTATGCGCTTTTATTTCTAATATAACGTTAAACTTAAAGAATTTGAACGGAGGAGATTTTGGTATATGGTTAGGAGCTATTACTCCCGGATCTTTAAGTAGTTTAATAGCATTTTCAAAAATAGCTATTGGTTTAGATCCAACAGATCCGTCTCCAACAGATTATAACCTAAAAAATACATATATGAGTACTACACAATTATCAACTCGTGTCGTACAGGAAACCGATAATTATATAATGATTGATACGTCCGCAAATTTCACATTTACCGAAGATAAAACCGTTTATGAATTTGGCTTAATTGGAAAAGCGCCGGTTTCTGCGTCCGTATATAATGAATTCTTAATAGCGAGAGATGTCGTACCGGAAGGTGTTTCGGTATCAAACGGACAAGTTTTAACTATTACTTATAGGTTTATAATCGGTACATATCCATAAAAGAAATAATTTTATGGTACGACATAAGCGTAAAAGCGGAAGAATTAACGTTAAGAGGTATGTACTTAAAAACGATCCTTTTATTCAAGCTAAACAAATTAATGCGTGTATTGAAATAGGAAGAGAGTTTTTAGCTTTTTGGTTGGCGTTTTTGGACATCATAGAGGTTTCAACACTAGAGATTTTAAATAATTACGGAATAAGCGGTGAGGATATAAAAAAGTTTTTTGCGTATGCTAAAAAGTTGGTAAAAAGCGGCAAAATAACAAACTTTTTAACAATACTTATTGAGTACCAAAATGTTTTGGATTGGACGCTTAAGCGTAATGATAATTATGTTGATTATTTAGACATACTCAAACAAATAGAAAATAAGGTTTCAATAACTATTGGCGAGTATATTCACTTATGGTTTGGATTTTACGATCTAGCATATTACGACATTAGCGTTTATTTAGAGTAATTCAAATAATTAGTTATGAAAAAATGTCCTAATTGTAAAGTATTATTAAGTAATGATGCGGAGTATTGTACTAATTGCGGATCAACAGAATTAGAGGAATATCACGAATAGAGTTTAAAGTACAGCAAACCAATTAATAGAGCAATAAGTATTTTGGCGGACACGTATAACCTTAACCAAAATTTGAAAACCATTAGTTGAAACATTTTGAGCGGAGAAATTAATATCAACATTAGGATCTAAATCCTCAACAGATAAAAAAACATAAGGTACGTTTGTAAAAGGTTTATTAAAGGTTATATTATAGGTATAAGCGCCAATACTAGACGTGTCAATATTTGTTATTTTACCATACTCTAAATGATCCGTTATACGATAAAACTTATTTTCTAAATAGGTTTCAATTATCTCTAGTGCGTTTATTATCGTGTTAATTGTTTCGCTTTTAATAATTTCTTTTGGATTAACACGGTTTGGTTTTGGTATGAAACTCATATTTTTAATTGAAGTAAAGATAAATAACAATATGGTGAGATCCGCAGTTTATAGGACAAAAAAATGGAATGCTAAAATTGATCCGTCCATAATTTTAGACAGATTTGTTAAGGAAAAAGAGATAATGGCAGAGCAAATTGAACCATACTTAAGAGAGGTTTCAACAAAAGAGACATTAGTTAAAGAATTACTAGAGAAAAAAGGAATTACAACTATACAAATAGCTTTTTATCTAGCTTATACACGTGAGTTAATAGGAAAAACTTTCGGATCATTAAGCGGAGAAACTTTAAGGAATGAGGAATTAGCAATTAGACAGAAATGGGTTAATAGAGGTTTGGATAACGAAACTTTAATGGAAATAGCTAAAATTTTCGGTATTGATCCCAAACCATTACCAACTGCCGCTTTTGTACCGGAATTTAAAGGATTTATTGTAAATGAATGTTATTAATGGGTGAGATAATGCCGAGAAGTATAAGAGTAATTAACACGAGTTTAACACATTTTGGTAAGAAAAAGAAAACAATTATATCATTACCAATTGAAAAAGGTCTTATAGGTATAACCATAAGAAATAATAAACAATACTTATTGATAGGTAGAGATGGGTTTTATGTTGAGAGAGTTATAGTATTTAACCCAATTACTGAACAAATAGAAACCGATTTTACTACTGATGTTTTAGATTATTGGTATGATTATATACCTTTAACTTTTAGTGATAATGGTAGTTTTGTGTTAGCAAATGGTACTTATTGGAAATATAACCCAATTGCTAAAACCTATGAAATCATTAGTTTGGGAATTAGTGGTATAACCTTTACAAAATGGTTAAGTGATAGATTTATAACATTTTATCAAAACTTTGCAAATGTATATGACTTAAATGGAAACTTATTAAAACAAATAACTTTACCAATTTGGGCCCATAAGCTTGTAGATATTGGTGATAGAATAGCATTCTTTTATTCTTGGGAGAAAACCCTTTATACCTTAGATGTAAATACCTATGAGATTAGAGAATATACCTTACCTCTTTACTTATATATTGGAAATGGGAATCCTATGCAATTGATTAAAGGTACAAATAAAGTACATATTTATAGTGGTGGTGAGAATAAACTATATCAATTTGACTTAGATACGCGAGAATTGACACTCGTTAAAGATTTTAGTAATGAAGATTTTGTACAATATGGTTATGCTGATTGTTGGTTTAGTAATGATGGTAAAATTGTTTTTCTAAGTTATCTCGATCCCGTAAGCCAAAATATTGAAGAAGTGTGGGCATACAATACAGAAACTAATGAAATAAGAAGAATACCATTAGTACAATATCCTTATATGTTGTTTGAGAATGGTGATAGTAGAATTTTCTTAATAGTTGATGCGCCATTTTATTACAATTCTTACATCTATGATTACAATAATGATAAGGTAATAGGTGCAATAAGCAATTTTGGAATAAACCCATTATATACTGATGGTAAAATATTGTTAATGGTGTAATGTTATGGTCCAAAAAGAGTACAG
>Ga0080004_1132003_pt1 | contig 11059 bp, 16 predicted proteins | sample WasSprMetagenome_FD_69207 | JGI IMG/M metagenome (GOLD analysis project Ga0080004, IMG submission 69207) | Sulfidic aquatic microbial communities from Washburn Spring, Yellowstone National Park, USA - WS (SPADES assembly) (version 2) | ecosystem: Environmental > Aquatic > Thermal springs > Hot...
CTCTGGTCAGGGAAAGTCAGGCCCGGCCTGGCCGGAGCCGTGTTCAGCCCTGCCTTTTCCTGACCAATTCGGGACGGCACGTGTTGCCTTGCATGAATTCGGCCGGGACCGCCCGGCGGCCCGGAGGGCCGGAAGGCCATGCGGCCGGCCGGGCGATCCGGTCAGGCCCCGAGCCCGGCCGGCCGGAAAAGCCCGGAGCCCGGCGGCGGCCCGGCGCCGGGAAGACCCGGCCCGGAGGGGCCGGGCAAGGAAGGGAGTGGAGCAATGCCTGCGAAGTCGGAGCGCCTGCACCTCAGCCTGCCCAGGGACCTGATGGCCCGGCTCCGCCGCGAGGCCGCGGCGCGGCACGTGCCGGCGGCGCAGCTGATCGCGCTGGCGGTGGAGCGGTTCCTTTGGGGGCTGGAGGTCGAGGAGCGGCTGGACCGCATCGAGCGCCTGGCCAGGGTGTGCGTCCTGGCCCTGCTGGAGGACTACCCGGAGGACGAGGGGGCCGCGGCGCGGCGCAGGCTCGCGCGGGAGGCGGCGGAGCAGATGGCCCGGCAGGAAGGGAGGCGGAAGCGTGCTGGTGTGGGCGAAGGCCCTGCGGCGGCCGGGGACGATCAGGAGGCTCCTGGCCCGGCACAGGTTCCTGATCGACCGGCGCAGCGACCTGCCGCACCTGAGGCCCCGTGAGTTCCTGACTCCGGGCACCATGCCCTGGCTGCCGCGGATGCCGAAGGTCCACCTGATCTACATGCGACCGCCCAAGGCGTGGCCCGGCGACCGGGCGGCCCTGGCCCTGGGCGCCGTCTGGGCGGCAGGCCTGCCGTTCCGGGCCGAGGACGCGGCGGCGCTGAAGGACTACCCGGCCCAGGCGGCCTTGGCGAAGGCGTCAGTTTGGGTTGAAAATCTTGTGAAAGGAGTGCTGAGGCGTGTTCTTTGAGAAGATTTCCGAGGCGGTGCGGAAGATGCACCCGAAGGCGCGGAAGGCGGGGGCCACGGTCCTGATCGTGCTGGCGGCCGCGGGGTTCTTCTGGGGCGTGAACCGGCTGCGGGCCGCGGAGGCCCCGGTTCCCGGGGCGGCTCCTGCGGTGCGGGCCGCGGCGCCCGCGCCGGTTCAGGTCCAGGTCCCGGTGCGCGAAATTCAGGAGGGGCAAGCCTACGGCCCGACCGAGCCGCGCAAGGTGGCCCGCCGGTGGTGCGACGTGCTGACCCGGCAGGGCGTGGACGCGGCGGCGGCCCTGATCGGCGGCCCCTACGCGAAGTCCTGGGCCGAGGAGTTCCGCAAGGCCGAGGCGGGCAAGGGGCCGATCCTGCGGACCGAGCTGGACTACCGGGACGAGGCGCGCCGGATGGATTACGTCATGGCGTCGTCTCTGCTCGGCCCCGCGGACGCCCGGCGCGAGGACCCCAACTGGAATCAGAAGTACCGCGTGGACATCGTGCGGGCAACGGGCACGTCGAGCTGGTACGTGCGGGTATCCCGCGAGCACGGCCCCTGGCAGGTGGTCTACGTTGGGAGGTATTGATTATGCTTGGCGGAGGACTTTGGAAAAAATTTGACGCGCTCGGCCCCTGGCGCGCCCCGGTCCTCTTCCTGGCCGGGGCCGCCGTCCTCCTGGCCCTGGCTCCCCTGCTGCGGGCCTTCCCGGGCCTGCCGCTGCTCCTGGGGGCCTGCGGCCTGGCGTGGCTGGCGTGCCGGGGGCTGAGGCCCGAGAAGCGCCTGGCCTTCGCGGCCCTGCCGGTCTTGTGCGGGTTCATGCTGGCGGGCCTGATGGCGGGGTTCTACCGCGCCGGGCAGGAAGCGCTGCACAACTGGAAGCCGCAGGCCGTCCCGGAGCCTCCCCCCGTGGTTTGGAGTTCGTGGCTCTCGGCGAAGCCGCTTTCCAACCGGGCCAACAAGGCCGGGCGGATCGGCCTGTGGCTCGGGGCCTTCGGCGGCCTGCTCGGCGCGGTCTGGGCCGGGAAGAGGCTCGGCGCGGCCAGGCACGGCCCCGGGGTGGTGCGCGGTATGGAGGTCGTCGAGGGCGGCTGGGCCTCGGACGCCGACGTGGCCGACAAGTGCGAGTTCGGCCCGCCGGTCAAAGGTAGGGGCCTGATTCCGCTCGGCAAGATGCCGGACGGCCGGATCGTGCGGCTGGACCCCGAGAAGGGCACCATCAAGATCGCCGGGCACATGCTGGTGGTGGGAGCAACCGGCACCGGGAAGTCCTACACCCTGGTGCGGGTGGACATCATCGCCGGGGCCATGGACGGGCACTCGCTGGTGGTCACGGACCCCAAGGGCGAGCTGCTGCGCGACATGGGGGCGTGGCTCGCCGAGGGGGAGGGCTACCGGGTGCTGGTGTTCAACCTGATCGACCCCTCCCGCAGCCACTGGTGGAACCCGCTGCTGGAGTGCCGGGGCTGGGACGAGATCGTGGACCTGACCGACTGGCTGATCACCGCGGCGGGCGACGACCACGCCTTCTTCTCCGGCGGCGAGAAGAACGTCTTCCTGGCCGCGGCGGCCTACGTGCGGTGGGCCCTTGAGGAGAAACACCGCCACCTGCGGGCGGCCCTTTCGTTCCTCTCCTGGCCCCAGGAGGCGGCGGACGCGGCATACCGGGAGGCCTTTCGGAGCGGGAAGGTTCCGCGGGACGCCATCGAGACGTGGAACGGGGCGCAGGGCCACTACGACAACTACGTGGAAGGCGTACGCAACAAGGTGCGCAACCTGGTGAAGGGGCCGCTGGCGGCCCTGACCAGCAGGAGCGACTTCGACCTGCGCACCCTGGGCGAGACCAGGACCGCCCTGTTCCTCCTCCTGCCGGAGGAGGGCGACTACCGGTCCATTCTGGTGCCCTTCTACACCTTCATGTTCCGGCGCCTGCGGGAGAAGGCCGAGGCCGACGGCGGCAGGCTGAAGGTGCCGGTGCGCTTCATCATGGACGAGTTCGCGAACATCGGCAAGATCCCGGACATCGACAAGCTGTTCTCCCTGGGCCGCGGCCGGGGCTACTACGGCCACATCATCCTGCAGAACATCGGCCAGCTCAAGGGCCTCTACAAGCGCGAGGACATGTGGAAGGCCGTGGCGGGCAACTGCCCGATCAAGCTGTGCCTCTCCACGGACGACCTGGAGACGGCCCGGTGGTTCACGGCTTTCCTGGGCGGCGCGAAGGTGCGGAAGATCACGGAGCGGCGCGACGTGACGCACCCGTGGGACGCGCTGGAACCGCGCAAAAAGACCGAGTCCACGGCCGACGTGGACATCATGCACGACTGGGAGCTCCTGCAGCTTCCGGAGATGGACTGCGTGTGCGTCCTGCGGGGCAAAAAGCCGCTCTACCTAAAGAAGCTCTCCTGGACCGAACTTCCCCAGTGCCGGGAGATAGAGAAGCACCCCAAGGCGAAGCCGGAGGACTTCACCGGGGTGCGGGAGTGCCGGGTGGAGCTTCCGCCCTACCCCGAGGAGGCGGAGGAACCGCCGAAGGAGCCGAAGCGGAAGCGGGGCGGAGGGGCCGCCCCGCCCGAGCCCGGCGGCGACGATTTGGGCGAACTGGCGGCGGAGGAGTTGGGGATCTGAATCGGGGGCCCGGAAGAAAGCACCGGGCCCCGCTCATTTTCGGGAGGTGGTTCTGATGGCTTTGTGGCGGCGCAACCGTGCGCCGGTGCTGGTCCTGCGGTGCGCGAGGTGCGGGGAACCGTTCCCGGCGCGCCCGGGGAGCAGGCGGAGGGTCTGCCCCGCGTGCCGGCTGGAGGCGGAGCGGCGCAGGTTGGAGGCGGTGGGAGCATGGCGGTAATCTTTCAGGAACGGGAGCAGGAAGCGGTCCCGGTCGGGGCGATGCGGGCCGACGACAACCCTTTTGCCGGCTTGAAAATCGGCCGCTGGTACCGGATCATGTGGGCCGGTCAGAACCGCGGCGGGCACGCGGAAAGCTACCCCGGCATGGGAAAGTTGGAGTGGGTCCACCCAAGGGGGCGGTTCGTAGTTTTCCGGACTCGCGCGGGTTACACCTTCACGGTCCACCGGGGCCACCTGGCGGCGGGGGCGCAAATCCTTCCCGCGCTGGTGCCCGGGGGAAAGGCGGCCGCGGGGCCGGTTTGACGCCCCGGCCCGGGGCGCGTAACTTTGTCGGGGAAAGGAGCGTGAAACCGTGACCGGACGCACCCACGCCGCCGCCGGAGCCTTCTTCGGGGCGCTGGCGGGCCACGCGATAGGGAGCCCGGAGGCGGGCGCCGCGATAGGGGCCCTGGCGGGCCTAATGCCCGACGTAGACACGCCGGGGTCGATCGTCGGCCGCCGGGTGCGGTTTGTTTCGGTCCTGCTGGAGGCCCTGGCGGGCCACCGGACGGTCTGCCATACGGTCTGGTTCTGCCTGCTGGTGGCGGCCGGGTTCGCGGCCCTTGGCTCCTGGGCCGCCGGGCTCGTGCCCGGCGCGTCGGCCCTGTGGGGGTTTCCGGCCCTAGCGGGCGGCTTGAGCCACCTGGCCCTGGACGCGGCCACCGTAAGCGGCGTGGAGCCCTTCGCGCCGCTGGCCCTGCCCGGCAGGCTGGCCTTCCTGGCGCACCCGCACGGCCCGCTCAAGACCGGCGCCTGGTGGCAGGAAATCCCGGCCATGCTGGCGTTCCTGATGCTGGCCCTGGCGGCTTTGAAGCTCTGAGCGAAAGGAGGAAGACCCGTGGGGAAGGCGGTTTCTCCGAGGCGCGCGGCGATCTCGAGCCTGCTCCTGCCCGGCCTGGGCCAGGAGGCCCTGGGCCTGCGGCGGCGGGCCCTCGCGTGGTGCGCGGCGATACTCATATCCCTGGTGGCGTTCTCGCGCCCCGGCACCCCGGCCTGGGGGCTTCTGCTCCCGCCGGCCCTGTGGCTGGCCGGGGCCTGGGACGCATGGCGGCTGGCCCGCGGGAGGCAGGAGCCGCGGGTCCGGTAGCCTTTCGTGTTGCCTTGCGCGATTTTCGGGCGCATTCGGTGAGAAGGGAGCCCGGCGGGGCCGCATGATTCCTGGGTTTCCGCCGGGGGGTTCATCTCGGGGCGGTCCGGACAACGCCGGTCAAGAGCGATTGTCTGGCGTGATTGCCTTGAGGAGGGGAGAGCGTGCCGAAGGGGGCCGTGGTGGAGGACAACCTAACCGGCGGCCTGGCCTGGGGCGTGATAGGAGACTACCTGGTGGAGGCCAGGCGCGAGAACGGCGTCTGGCGGGCCGAGGCCCGGAGCGTGCTCCGGGAGAAGCTGGCCGAGGCCGAGGGGCCCGAGTGGTGGGTAGCGATTGAAAGGGCCGCGGAGGCGGCCAGAAACGCGGCGAAGGGAGCGGGAAGCGGTGACGTGCGCGAAGGCGCTGATGCTGATTGAGGCCGAGCTGGAGGACGCCTTGAGGGAGGTCCAGGACTGGCGGGCCGAGGAGAAGGACCCGCAGCGGCGGGCGAACCTGGACGGCCGCATCTGGGCCTTCCGTCAGGCGCTGGACTGCGTGCGCGAGGCGAGGGAAACCTGGACGAGGGGGTGAGCGAGGATGCAGGCGATCAAGCCCGAGGGCTACCAAATGCCCGCGGACCCCAGGGACGTTTTGCACCAGGCCCGCGAGGCCGGCCGCGTCCTGGATGCTCAGGTAACCAGGGTGACGTACCTGGAAAGCGGCCCGGTGTGGGAAATCAGTTTCGTGGGCATGGACGGCGCGCGGGGCCTGGTGCCGCGTTCGGAGATGGACGTGCCGGACGCCTTGGTCAACCGGTTTGTGGGCCAGACCGTCCGGGTGAAGGTGAAGGGTATCGACCGCGAGACCGGCCTTGCGGCCTGTAGCCGTCGCGAGGCCGTGGCGGATGCGGCGGAGCGGCTGCTGGCCTCCGTCAAGGAGGGGCAGGTCATTGAGTGCCTGGTGCGGGCGGTCCTGCCCGCCGAGGACGGGAAGCCCCCGCGCCTGGTGGTGGACGCGGGCGGCGGGTTCCTGGTGGAGGTGCCCAGGCGGGACGCGGCCGTGTCGGAGAGCGTGCCCCTGGGCGCGCAGTACCGGGCCGGGCAACTTGTGAGGGCCTCGGTGAAGCGGGCCGACCCGCAAACCGGGACCCTGGAACTCAGCGTCCGGGCGGCCAACCCGGACCCCTGGGCCGGGTGCCCCGACTACAAGCGCGGCGACATCGTGGCCGGGCGCGTGGCGGCGGTGGCCCGGAACCGGGAGGGCCAGCGGTTCGTGTTCGTCGAGGCCGAGGGTTCGCCGGGGGTCATAGGGATAGCCCCGGTGCCGCTCCGGGGCGTCCTGCGGCGCGGGGACCGGGTGTCGTGCGCGGTGGCGTCGTTCTCGCGGGAGAACCGCAAGCTGCACCTGCGGATCCGGGGGGTGCTGGCGTGAAGGCCCGCCGCTACGATCCTCCCGCGGTGTGCTGCGGGAAATGCGGCGCGGAGATGGAGATCGCGGCCTGGTGGATCAACGGCCTCCCGAAGCCTTTTTACGGCCTGCCGGTCGAGGAGTGGGCCGGGCCGGTGCCCTGCCCCAACCGGTCGCACCAGTGCGGGGCATGCGGTCACTTGTGGCTTTCGAGCGACGGCCTGGAGGTCGTGAGCGGCCCGGGCGGCGGCCGGGCGCTGCGGTGGTTCGTATGGCCGGTGTGATCAAGCCGGAAGGGGCCCGCGTTCCCGAGGAGGGGGTGCGGGCCTTGCGGTTTTTTGGGGGAGATTTGACAAGAACCGGCCGGTTGGTTAACGTTGGTTTTGAGCCGAGCGAGAAAGGAGGCGCACCGCCGATGCGGCAGAGGCGAAAAATTCAGCCCGGGCAGGCTCCAGGGGCCTGCGCCGGGCGCGCCAAAGGAGGCCGATAACCTTGTGCGACAACGAAGCGCTCTACCTGGAACGCAATATAGCACGGGATGCGGTTCTTTTCAACCCCCCAAAGAAGGGAGTGACCAAAGCGATGGCCAAGGAGTGGAAGCCGGTCTCGAAGGAGGAGGAGCGGCGGCTGCAGGAGGCGGGCAGGGGCGTGCGCTACATGATCGACCCCGAGACCGGGGACGCACTCCCGGCGGCGCAGGAACTGAAGCCCGCAGTGGGCTACAGGGACGCCGGCCGGAGCGTCTACCTGCCCGAGGAGTTCGCTGAGCTTCTGAAGGACCTGCCTTTCGCCCGCGTGGTGCTGTCGGGCCTCACGACCATGTGGCTTGACAGCCCGGACCGGGACGGGTGCTACGAGCGGATCAAGGGAAACGAGCGGCTGGTGATGGCCACGGTGAGGACCACCCTGGGCGCGATCTGCCGGGCCATCGGGCTTTCCCCTGGCGGGAAGAACCGGATGCGCGTCAAGCGGGCCCTGGAGGCCCTGCACGTGACGCGGTACCGCAACCTGCACTTCTGGCGCGCCGTGGTGGAGGGGAAGCGCGGGAAGAAGCGCGTCGAGGCGGTCCGGGAGGACCTGACCGTGCTGGCCCCGCGCCTGCGGTTCCTCCAGGCGGTGGTGGACGGCAAGGCGTCCGACGTGACCGTGATCGTGTCCCTGTGCGAGCCCCTGACCCGCGCCCTGCTCCTGGACACGCCCAAGGCCCGCATTCCTCTCAAGGCCCTGAAGGCTACCTACGGCCGCAGCCAAGCCGCCAGGGAGACGCAGAACCTGCTCTTTTACCTGGCCGCGGTCTCGCCGGAGAAGAAGGGCCGCGCCCTGCGGTTCAAGGAGGAGACCCTGCTGGGGGTCATGCGGCCCGAGGGAGCCAGGCGGGACAAGAACCTGCGGCGGCTGGAGCGGGCTTTGGACCTGCTGAAGAAGGCCGGATTCCTGAAGTGGTGGCGCAAGGAGAACGGGGCCTACCTGGTCAAGAAGGCCGGCTCCGGCAAGCCTGAAGCGGGTGGACAGGAAGAAGAAACCAGCGTTGCCTTCTTTTGATGGGTGTTCACCTATTGGACGTAGGGTAGTCACCAATTGGACAAAAGGTGTTCACCTATTGGACGGAATCTGTTCACCAATTGGACATCCGAGGGGCCTCAAACCCGCGATTTTCCTGGGTTTCCGGCCCCTATAAATACTTTAAAGACTCTAAAGTCTTTAAAGTATGCGGGTGCGGGCAAAGCCGCCCCCGCATAAAGCGGGGGGCGGCCTTTGCCTCGCACCCTTCCCGGCTCAAAGACCTGGCAAAACAAAATACCTGGCAACCAAGACCTGGCATTCCTGGCACTCCGTGCCCTGGGCCTTCCGGCCCCCGGCTTTCCTGACGACGGGGCCGCGCCGCGGGAAGCCAATTTCTTCCGGCCCCGCGGCGACTCACAGGCGGCCGGCGGCGCAGGCCGCGAAGCGCAGGGGCAGGGGCCGCAAGGCGGTGCCATGCCGCAGGCCCGGAGCGAAGCCTGACCGGGGCCCGGTTCCGAGGGAGCCGGGCCTTGCGGCTTTGTTGGAGGCGGTTTGACGGCCCGGCGGAGGCCGGGCAGAATCGGGACGGGAAGGGGGAAGAAGGCGTGCGGAAGATCGCGAAAGGCGCGGTTGCGGGTCTGCTCTTCGTTGCTCTGTGCCTCGCGGCTTTCGGGGCCCGGGCCGAAGCCCGTCCTTGTGACTCGCCATCGTTCTACCGACTGTGGGGCCGCGGCAACTGCGTCTGGTTCGCCTGGGTCAAGGCGCGGCAGGAGTGGGGCGTGCGGCTCCCCTGGGCCGGGGACGCGAAGAACTGGACCCGCCTGGCGGGGGCGCGGCTGAGGGACGACGCGGGACGGGAGTGCCGCCTGGTGCCCCTGGACGCGCCGGAGCCTGGCTGCCTGGTGGTCATGCAGCCGGAGGCCTTCGGGAACATGGAATACCCCTGCGTCTCCCTCGGCCACGTGGCGTGGGTGGCGGAGGCGAAGGAGCTCCGCGTCGGATGGAACGATCATCCGCCGGAGCCCACCGGATGGTGGGAGCTGCGGCTGGAGGAGTCGTCGGTGCACCCGGACCTCCGCTTCTGCGAGGGGGAGCTGAACGGATGCTGCTGGTGGCGCAGCGTGTACTTCTGGCGGCCGGGGACGCCGGGAGTGACGTTCCTGGGCCTTCGGTGCGCGTAGTTTGACGGCCCGGCGGGGGCCGCGGAGAATCCGAAAGCGAAAGGAGCGGAGACGATGCGCACGGCGGAGAGCACCGTCCGGGGCCGCGGAGTGCGGCCGCCGATCAAGTGGGTCGGGGGCAAGGGCCAGCTGATACCCCAGTTCGAGCCGCTGTTCCCCCGCCGCTTCGGCGGCTACCACGAACCCTTCTTCGGGGGCGGGGCGGTGTTCTTCCGCCTGCTTCCCGAGAGGGCGGTCCTGATCGACAAGAACCCGGAGCTGATCAACTTCTACCTGGTCCTGCGGGACCGGCTGGACGATCTCATAGCCCACGCCCGGCGGCACAGGAACGAAGCCGGGTACTACTACGAGATCCGGGGCATGGACCCGGACCGGATGGACCCCGTGGCCCGGGCCTCGCGGTTCCTGTACCTGAACAGGACGGCCTTCAACGGCCTGTGGCGGGTCAACCGGCGGGGGAAGCACAACGTCCCCTTCGGGCGCTACAAGAACCCGAAGATAGCGGACGAGGAAAGCCTGCGGGCCGCGGCCGAGGCCCTGAAAAGGGCCGAGATACTGCTGGACGACTTCGGCAGGGTGCTGGACTTTGCAAGGCCGGGGGACTTCGTGTACCTCGACCCGCCCTACCATCCCGTGTCGGAGACGGCCCGCTTCACCCGGTACACCGCGGAGGACTTCGGGCCGGAGGACCAGGCGCGCCTGGCCGGGGTGTTCCGGGAGCTCGACCGGCGCGGCTGCCTGGTCATGCTCTCCAATTCTGACACCGAATTTATTCGCGGCCTGTATCGGGGCTACGACGTGCGGACGGTCCGCGCCAGGCGGGCCATAAACAGCAAGGCCGAGAGGCGCGGGCCCGTGAGCGAGCTTGTGATTCGGAACTACTGCTGAGGGGAGGGGGAAACCGTGACCGAAGCGCATGACCACGACTGGCTCCGGCACCTGATGAACGTCAAGCAGCCGGTGCCCGGGGCCCTGGAGGGCCTGGTTCCGGTAGGGGAAATCCGCACCGGGCCGGGCGGCCTGGTCTCTTACCGGCTGTGCCGGGCTTCCCTGGAGGAAGTCTGGCGGCAGTACGGCAAGCCCAAACCGCGGCCCGAGAAACTGTCGCCGAAACAGGAGCGGCGGGCCGCGGGGGCGGTTTGACGGCGCGTAGGTGTTTCCGGATAATCGGCGGGAAAAGGGGGTGAGTTGGCGATGCGCGGCAAACTGGCGATTCTGATTCCCATTTTGGCCCTGGCGGCCCTGCTCCCGGCGGCGGCCCGCGGCGGGGAGCGGCCCTGGTACGCATGGTGGCCGCCGGTGCCGGGGGCGCGCGTGTCCTCGCCGTTCGGCGAGCGGGCGGACCCGTTTAGCGGCGGGGGCGTGTCGTTTCACGCCGGGACGGACTTCGCGGCCCCGGCGGGGATGCCGGTCTACGCTGCGGCCGCGGGCATCGCCAAGGTTGGGTACGACGAGGAAGGTTGGGGCGTTTTCGTAATCGTGCGGGACAGGGAGCGCGAGTATCACTACTACCACCTGAGCGAGGCGGCGGTGCGGACGGGGGACCGCGTGGAGGCCGGCCAGGTGATCGGGCATGTGGGCAGCACCGGGGCCTCGACCGGACCGCACCTGCATTTCGCTGTGAAGGTGAACCTGGACCCGCTGAGCCTGCTGTGAAAACCTTCAGAAGGGGGATAGGAGCATGAGGAGAGCCTGTCTAGGAATCTTGGCGCTGGCGTTCTTTGCCGCGGCAGCGATGCTGGCCGCTCCGCCTTTGCCCGCCCGGGCCGACGGGCCGGAGGGAGGCCCCGCGCCGGTTGCGCTCAAAGAACTGGCCTGGTCCTGGATTACGGCGGGCCAGATGAAGGCCGCGGGCGTGGGCAAGCCAAGGCCGCCCCTGGAGGCGGCGTATCCGGGCTGGACGGAAATCTTGGCACCCGTGCGGGACGTGCTGGAGGCCATGGGTTGGCGCGTGGAATGGAACCCCGAGGGGTTCGCCTATGCGGTGAAGGACGGGCGTCGGATTGCGGTCTGCGCCGGAGAGTGCCGGGGAGATGGCGGCGTGGACTGGGGATTCAGGGTGACCTCCTCCCCCCAATAAATTGGGGGGCATCC
>Ga0080004_1181237_pt1 | contig 11059 bp, 12 predicted proteins | sample WasSprMetagenome_FD_69207 | JGI IMG/M metagenome (GOLD analysis project Ga0080004, IMG submission 69207) | Sulfidic aquatic microbial communities from Washburn Spring, Yellowstone National Park, USA - WS (SPADES assembly) (version 2) | ecosystem: Environmental > Aquatic > Thermal springs > Hot...
AGACAACGGCGTAGGAGTCTCAGAAGATGCACGGCGAAACCTTTTCAAAGAAGGCTACGGAAGAGGTACAGGTTACGGGCTTTATTTAACCGCTAAACTTTGTGAAATGTACGGTTGGAAAATCATGGAAACAGGCGAATACGGCAAAGGCGCCCAATTCACCATAACAATACCCAAAACAAACAAAAAAGGAGAACAACTCTACAAAATCCAGAATTAGCATGGTTCTTTCCAAATAAAAATAGAGAGGGATATAGCCAGAATAACTTTTGAGCTATTATGGACATTCTACGGGTTTACCGGCATACGTCCACTCTTGGGCTGAACCATCATAAAACCTTACATTGCTATATCCTAGGACTTCGCTTAACACAAAGTACGCGTGCTTGCGTAGCCGCCAACACCGCAATAGACAATTATCTCTTTACCTTTAGTCTTTCCAACAACTTCCTCTGTCATTCTTTTAAGAGTGCACACATCCTTGTAAGTTATGTATTTCGCGTTTCCTGAACCATCTTCAACAATGTTCCAGAATGAAGGAGTAGGCAAGTTCTTAGCCGTTGGAACGTGCCCTGCATACGCACCAAGGTTCATTATACCCGCAATTATAGACTTCTGGGTCTCTTGCGTCAACAATGATGGATTTACCAATTTTCCTCTCCACATAAGCCGTGGGGACAATCATGCTTTTATCCACTTTCCCTTTATAAGTTACAGGCGTTGGTGTAACTGGGTCAGTGGATATGGGTTTTCCTTCTATTGCCCATTTTTCGTATCCTCCGTTTAGGATGGCTACGTTTTCAACACCAGCATAAAGCAGGGTGATGGCTACTCTTGATGTGCCTGCCACTGCGTAAAGGGCAAGCGGCATAGGACTTAAGGGGCCACTTGTGCCACCAACAACAACTACTAGAGAATCCCTCTTTATGCCTGCATTACCGATTAGTGTAAATAATTCCTCCTTTGGCGGCATTTCCATCCACGGAGTTTCAAAAGGAACGGTGAATGGATCATTTATATACCACTCGGCTTCTGGAACGTTTACTGCTCCCGGAATATGACCTTCACCATACAATTCTGAGCTTCTAACATCTAAAACGACTAAATTTTTACGTTGAAGGTTGCGTAACAACCAGTTTGTAGATACAATAGCTGGAACATTCCTCGAGGGTGCCGGAAAAATCGGGCCAAAGCAAGCAAAGCCTTGGGAAATAAGCATAGACAAAGCCAGTAAGGCTACTGTTGCTACCTAATTAATCTTCTATATTATACTTCTAGGTTGAACCAAATTCAAAAACCCATCCACAATAAAACTAATTAAAACCTACCATGCTCTAATCCACCAACACCTCACAAACCCATCTAAAACAATCGCAAAAACCAGAAAACCTAAATTAACCCCGAAACTCAAACAAGCTATAAAACGCGTGGGCCGGTAGTTCAGTCTGGTATGAACGCCCGACTTGCACTAAAAACGGTTCTTTTAGCGAAATAAGCGTGAATTGGGAAGATTTTAGGAAATGGCTTGAGAAAAACTTTTCTTACAATTATGCTAAGAACTCGTTTAACTATTCTAAGCGTTTTTGCCATGTTTTGTTTAGCGGTGACGGTTCAATATTAATGGGAATCAGTGAAGGTTTAAAAAGAACAGTTATGGCTTCGCTTTCAAACTTAGCTAAGTTTCTGGGAATGTATGAGGATTTCAAGAGGCTTGTTAAGAATTATGGTTTGAAGTGGAGTAGCGGAAAAAGTGAGGATTATCTTATTTCGAGAATGGTTCACGCAGAGAATAATGTAGAGGTTTTAGAATGGGTTAAACAAGTGAAAGCTAAGATTCCACAGTTAGACGTTTTCATGGATTTCATGGTTCTTAGCGGTTTAAGGCTTAGAGAGGCTGTGAACAGCTACAACCTGATTATTGATTTAGCCAAAGCTGGAAGGCTAAGCGAATACTACAATGAGGAAAATGAGGCTTTGGAGCATTATCGGTTTAAAGGCTTGTTTATGCGTAGAAGCAAAAAAGTGTTTGTAACATTCCTTCCTAAAAGGCTTATTGAGGAAATCAGCAAACAAGAGAAGCTTACGCTTTACCAAATCAGCAATTGGGTTAGAAGAGATAAAAGGCTAAAATCAAGATTTCCAGAATTAAGGGAATACTACGCTACGATTATGACTAAATGGCTTAACCCTGCTGAAATAGACTTCCTTCAGGGAAGGATAAGCGGAAGCGTGTTTATGCGAAACTACTTTAACCCCGCTTTGATAACGGATTTGCGTGAGAGAGTTTTCAAAGGCTTAAAGGAAATAGAAGGCAAACTCTCTTAGCCTCTCCCTCTTTTTTCTTTCTATGTTCACGAGTGGATATTTTTGAGTGGTTTAGGCTAGGCTAAACTGTTAAAATACGCCACTCTTTTGAAAGGTTTATTAACGTGATTAACTTTGAATAATTTTGGTGAAGTTTGAATATGGTTAAAAAGGTTAGAACAACCATAAGCGTTGACGTGGAAGATTTCCAATATTTAGGCAACCTTGCCAAATCTCAGGGCCTAAGCTTCTCAGACGTTTGCCGCCTAGCGTTGAAACAATGGATAAACCAACGGAAAAGTGCAAAACAAGCCTAGCCTAAATATCGAGTATTTCTGTTTTGAAAGTTCCAAACGTTGTAAAGTTGAAGCGACTCTGGAATCAGATTAGCTGTGTTAATTTCTTCAGTTTTGAACTTATTAACAATCTGCCTTACTCTGCCATCACTTAAACCAATTGCGTTAGCAATCTCAAGAGAATCTTTACATTGTAGGTATAAGTCTATGATTTGCCTTTTCTGTTCTTCTCTTTCTTTCGGATACCGCTTAACCATTCTGAAAGACGTGTTAAAAACATGGCTTCCTTAAACTGATTACTTTAGTTATTTACTTACCTCTTTCCCACCACACACTATGGAATTCTGAAGTTAAGTAATCAAAATTAATGGAATTTTATGCCGATTCAACCTTATGAGTCTATGGTTTATTTTGGCGAAAAGAAGCCTAAAATGAGCTTCTTTTCGCTTTCAGAATGGAAAAATCAAAGTTACTAATATTAATTAAATATATAGAGAGAGTATCTCTATTATTATGGCAACAACAAGTTTTAGGCGTAGCGTATTTGTGTTTGAAGCATTTTCTCTGCTAAGCCTCGCCAGCCTCGCTTTCCGTAGCGAGTAGCTACCTCAACGCTTTGCCAATCGAAATAATCCAATAGCTCGTGTAATTGAAAGTTAAACTCTGAAACTAGGCAACAGGCTCTTTGGCTTCTAAACCAATGAAGCCATAAATGTAGTTTATCGCTTACAAGCTTTCCATTAACTATTAGAGGCTTAGATAGGCCTAACTTTTCTCTAAGCTCTGGATTAACCTTCTTATCTAATTCTCGTATTTGCCTATAGGCCCAGAATCTTGAAAGAGGCCTGTTTTCACGGTAAGGGCTAGGGAAAAGGTAAGCGTTTTCCTCTGGAATCTTTTCTAACCAATTTAGCAATATTGGAGTTAAAGGCTCACCTAACAATATTGGAAAAGGCTTCCGTGTTTTCTCAAGCTTCTGTGTAACCCACCTTCGAATAGTTTGGCCCTTTGAATTGGTGAGGTTTAATTCTTGAAGTTTCTTATACCTTTTCAACAATGGCATATTTCGGCAAATTATGAGGCCCTCGTTTTTGCGGATTTCAAAGTTGTTTTTGCGTAGGCTTAGAACCTCTGAAACCCTTCCACCTGTCACTGTAGAGGCCTAAGCCTCAGGCAGATTTCAGACCACCTTGAAAGCGCCTACGGAATTGAGGTCTCATACGGAACCATATACCTATGGTTAAAGAAGTACGTGGAGTTGGTTCGCAGCTACACTTCCAAGTTCACAGGCAACTTTTCTGAAAGGTGGCATGCAGACGAAACCCTACTGAACGTTAGCGGCAGAGACCTGGTGCTGTGGAATCTTTTAGATAATGAAACCCGTTTTTTGATAGCGTGCCATGTGAGCGCACGCAAAAGCGAAGAAGAAGCAGAGAACCTGATTAAGAAAGGATTGCAGAAATCAAATTCGCCGCCATGGGAAGTGATAACAGACGGCAACCCAGCATACACCGAAGCCTTGAGGAAAGAAGCGTCGCCGGGAAAACCGCTAATCCATGTCGTAGGCCCGCTTGCCGGACCAGTAACAAACAATCGAGTTGAAAGGTTAAACCAAACGATAAAGAGGAGAGCTAAAGGAACTACACACTTCAACAAAAAAGAAGGGGTTGAAACATTTGTGAATGCGTTCGGAATATTCTATAATTTTATCAGATCGCATTCTGCGCTGAACTATGCCACGCCAGCCGAAAAGGCGGGAATTATAAAGAAGACAAACTGGCACGAACTCATAATGTCAGCAAAACGCGCTCAAAGAGGAAAAACTGGCTCCAGAACCACAGTTGCAGTTGTTAAGTCATAGAGAGCATAGGGAGGCTTGTGGGTTTACCTATAGAATCACAAAACATATTTTCGTTTATTTCTTATACAATACAATTAAAAGGCATGTCAAAGCACCCGCGAGTACTGTTTATCTAGACTAATGGCGAAAAAGTTAAACGGGATGTTTGAGATTGTTCGCTATTTGCTGCATGCTCCGGTTCGCTAGCACGTTGAACCGATGAGCAAAACTTAACAAATTGACCCAAGATTCTTTCGAACTCTGAGGTATTTGAAACCCCAAACTCTCTAGCGGCGTCTTATGTGCGAGCGCTGGCTGTGATCTAAGCATGTTATAGTAGTGCCGTGTTAAGTTAATGCTTTTATCCAAGACTTGTGGCTTACGGAACCTTTTCTTCGGAATAACCAAATTGAAAATGGACCACATAGTCTCAGTGATGTTAACAACGCTGATATCTTGCCCTTTATTGATCGAAACTATTGAGGCATTTGGACAAACTCTGGGGATCGCTTGTAAAAACGGAGAGTGCCCATCACAGTAGATTATCTTTGGCTCGTAGCTAACGAGTTGTAGAGCGCGCATTAAGGCTTTCTCAGCTGTTTCCCTGTTTCTTTCTGCACCTACGTAAACTGCTAAACAGTATTTTGCCTCTCGTGCGACCACTGCTGTCGGATACATATATTTCCATTTTGTTCGTCTCTTCTTCTTTGCCAGAGTTTTTGCTTCTAATGATTCCTCAAACATTTCAAAAAAAGGATTGAGTTTTGTCAGATTCTTTCTCTCCTCATCTCTAATCTTTTTTATGTTATGGTATCGGTCGTCAATTTCCCACTGTTCACAAATTTTCCCACAAATAATATGCTTCATGATGTTCCTCTCAAATTTATCCAAAATACCCAATGAACGGTTGACTATGCTGTAAACAGTCGGCACAGATATTGTTGATATACCCAACCCGCGGATAATGCTTTCCCTCTTAATTATGTGCGGTATGCTTTTATACCTAACACCAAGCATCGCGTAAAATAAAACGGTATCCCACACCCACAGGGGCAAATGTGCACCCCGATCAAACCCAAGAGTAAAAAGGCGGCCGCACTTATTACATAAAAGACGACGGGTATCCTCCTTTCTCTTATTCTTTCTCCAACCTGCGTAAGACGTATCATCACTGCCACATACTGGGCAACATTGCTCAGCGATGAAAAAGCCTAAACTATTGATGTCAGGCTTTACCGATGGCTGAGTATTCTGAATGTAATCTGTTAGCCTAAATTGCAATCAATATTCCCGCAAGCTCTGTGCACCAGAACTTAAAAATTAAAGGCATGGAAAACATCATACATTAATAGAAACAAATCCGGCGCACTTTAACTGTAGACCCATCTGCAACCTGCCGAATTTTTAACAAAAACTAAAAACCCTATTTTTCTGCCGTTTAATTAACTCAGCCACGTGGGGGCTTTGTTAAGAACACGGCATATGCACTTTTTGTTAAAAATTCGGCGGATGCATTTTTGTAACCAACTAGATTTTGTGTCAACGCGCGCGCACGCATTCACTTTATTTGGTTTACATTATTCCGTTTGGTCTTCAGGAGTTCAGTTATTTTCAACAGATGTAGTCGGGTTGCTTCAGCTACGAACTCGCCTCTGCTTCTGTAGCCAAGTGTGCCTTCAGTGATTAGTTTGTCAATTTCTATAATCAGTTGTTTAGGCAGTTTTATGTTCATGTAAGACTTTACCATGGCTTCTCCTTCAATAATAATGGGTCAAGTGTGGATTATGTGCGCAAAACTTAAATATCGAATGGATAACTTATAATCCACCTATGATCCCAAAAAAACGTTTGGCATATTACCGCAGCCTTGCTTTTGTTTTTTTCCATAACTGTACTGATACTGATATCACCGTTTCAGCAAGCATATACATATGCCTCTACAGAAACTAACGCTGTAAGAGTAATTAGTCACAACAAATGGGTCGATATGGCTGGACAATATCATGTGTCAGGAGAAGTTGAAAATGTTGGTAATACCCCTTTGAATGTCAAGGTCACGGCTATTTTCTACGATTCTAAAGGGAACGTGATAGCGACCCGCTCAACGTCGGACGAAGAGGGCGTCATACTAAAAGTTCTTTTACCGGGGAGAAAATCACCCTTTGACATTGTTGCAAATCCATACTTGAAACCCCCGCCAAGTGAGCTGATTGACCACTATGAACTTAACGTGATGTGCTCCTCAGCAGAGAGCGTTCCAATAGGGTTAAAAATTCTGTCGAGTAAACCAACAGTCGAGCTAATAAAGCTTAGAATCAGCGGCATGATAAAGAATATAGGGAACGCATGGTCGGGCGATACGCGTGTAATTGCATGCTTCTATGATTCTAATGGAGTAGTTTGCGCTGTTTACGCATGCAGTACTAGCCCGGGCATGATCTCGCCTGGAGGTACTGCAGCTTTTACGATGTATTTGCCATTCTACGTAAGCTCGCCACCTTGGCCAGCGAGTTGCGTGGTTCCAGCGGTCTCATATTCTATTACTGCAGAATCAGTAGGATATACTAACCGCCTTACTGGGGAGGTTTATGCTTCATACGCCGTTGAATCCGAAGAATGTCAAACGATTTTTGGTGAAACTCTAAGTTTCAAGGTTTCAAATCTTGCAATAAGTCCAAAAGTAGTAAGGCCAGGCGAACCCGTTAAAATATCCCTAGAAGTTAAAAACGAGGGAAAAGCGGCTGGTTCTTACACTGTGAACTTGAAAGTAAACGGTACCACGGCAGATAGCAAAACGGTCACATTAAAAAGCGGAGAGGTCATAAGCGTTACATTTGAAGTCGTCAAGGAGGTTGAGGGAAACTATGAGGTAACTGTGGATGGAGCGAAGGGATCATTTAAAGTGAGCACAGCAACTGCACCCCCAAGCATCGATTGGCTGGTAATTACTGCGGTTATAAGCATCATCGTCGTAGCTGCGACAGCATTGCTCTTCTACTTAAGGAGAGTTTCAGTAAGAACCAAACAGCAGTTTCATGAAAATAAACAAACCCACGCATGGCAGTAATTTTTGGATTAAGAAAGGATAAAGGTCAAGCTATAAAAACGCATGTGCACACAAACCAGCGCGCGCAGAACGAAAAATATTAATAGTAAAGGTTGGGACCTGGCAAGTTCTAACCATGTAACTATGAACTTTAAGGTTCAATATCCGATGCGCGCGTGACCAGTCGATTTTTAGCATCCCAACACGAATGAAACAGTCTGGTGAAGATCATAAAAAAGAAAAAGGCGTCGGGATTAACAAGAATTAATAATTAATTGATTCTTTGATGTGCTTAAGCAGTTCACTTTTAATTCCGTCTTCTCTTTGCTTTCGCATAAGTTCGGCTTTTTCATCCCAGCATTTTTGTATTTCTTCTTCAATGAGTTTGCTTAGTAATAAAGGGTCTAAAGCTTCAAGTTCGCATTTGTAATCCACGAACTTGCGCGCTATTGTGGATTTCGGGTTGATTTGGAGGACCGAAAGGTTGTATTTTTTAACTTGATCGGGAAGAAGTGCTATCCGTTTAAACTTGAGGGGGGAGCCTTGATTGATTATCCCATGTGAAAGCCTCGGATACAGGTCTCGCTGATCATACTCTACGAAGCCGAAATAGCTCTCAAGCTCTTGAATAAGTTTTAAGGGGATCTGGAACCCCTCATCATCGCAGTCCCCCAGATATAATATGTGAACCTCTCTTTCTTCTTCAAGTAGCTTTTTTATCCAAGGAAATACGATATTGTGGAGGTGACCTAACCCGAATTGGCCTTTGTGCGGATACACTCTCACCTCCCACTTGGCGGCTGTGCGATTGAAGTACGGTAGCAGCCCTTCCTTCTCTGTGAATATAATTGGAATTTTCGGCTGATATTGCCACAGAGGAAGGTGAAGGTTCGCGGGATAATTCATAAGCTCTTCCATTTTCTGCTTAAAAATTTCTTCAGCCGAGTCGAGCCCTTTTATTGGTGAGTCGTCAAATTCTCTAGAGCTATCGAGGACGGCCTCCCAAGGCAGGATTCCCTCCTTTCTTAATTCTACCAGAACCTCGTTAACAAAATTGAAGGGTCCTGCTTTCCCTTGACTTGTATCGATGAGCCCTTCCTTTTCCGCCTGATAGGCATACTGCCTGGCATTTAATGGACCATATTTCTCGTACACCTTGACCAAAAATTCTCTGAGCTTCGACCGGTTGCACTTCAATGTCTTCTTATGCAAACCCTCTATCGCGGAGATGAGAGACTCTTTGAAGGAGGCACCCTTCTCCACTTCCTCAATTTGGCCCTTTGACGGGGCTAGCCATGTCAGGTTGGGGCAAACAAGATGGACGAGTACGATTTCATTTCTGCCCCCTATTAAATCACGAAGGTCTTTTTTACCCTTCCTTGTATTCCAAGCCCACTGAGTGAAAGGTCGATGGATTGAAGCTGTGAAGTTTATAGCTTCAATTATATGCAATTCTTCAGAAGGAAAGCTAAAGACTTCGAGGACGAAAGGGACTACCCTTCCATTTTTTTCTATCAAGCCTCTTTTCACACGATACCTTTTGGTTCTGAGGAAATCGCCGAGTGAAGGAAGGCGTCTTGGGGATAAAGGTTTTGAGGTACTCTTCATAGTCTCGAAAAGTCTATTCAAGGCACTCTGATCTAATTCCGATATTCGCATCCCCTGCGGTATTCCGGCCAGCTGCAAAACTTTTCCTCCATATCCTCTGTGCTTAAATCGCTTAAACATGGTTACGAAACTCAACACAGTCATCCCTTTAAATTCGCGGGCAAGGCTCTGAAAATCAGCGTAATTGTACCAATGTATATCGCCTGCATCTTCAGAAATGAAAGGAGGAGATTTCCATCTTGATTCGAACTTTTCTTCGAAGTCGTTCTCTCTATAAGTTATGGTAACATGTTGATTTAGGAAGGCTATCCAGCTGACAACATACAGGGGAGAGTCATACGCGTGCAAAGGAAGAACAAAGTGTACTTTTGTTAAATTTTGCATGTCCGAGGCAAGCCTTAACTCTTCAGTATTTAACAAAACGGAAACGCCTTCTTCCGTAACTTTAAACGCGATCTTGTGGAGGTATCCGTTGCTCTGGATTTCCACGGTATGTTCGGGTCTCTCCCTGTCGTTCCATAAGGCATAGGATAAACCCGCACAACATTGAAACGCATTACCCTGAACTCCTCTGCTAATCCTTTTAAATCCGCGCTTTGTTGACGGCGCCTTTTCAAAATCTAACAGCTTCATCAGAGTTTCTCGTGAGATGGGGGGATATCCATCGTCAGTGATACTGACGGTGATATTATCTCCCGTACGAATTTGAACATCTATGCTTTTCACATTTTTCTTATCTAAGGCATTATCAACACATTCCTTAACAATAAATATGATGAACTCGTTAGGAGAACATCCGGTTAGCATTTGTAGCCCCGTCTATCGTGAAGAAGTCGAGAACTCTTGGTTTTTGCCTTATTCCCCCAAACATGTCTGATGCTTCTTCATTTGATTGATTCATTTTAGGGTCTCCACCTTTCTGCGCGCAAGGAGGGAGTTGGAAGCTTATTCTGTTTTTTGACGCATGCGATATGCACTTCCTGTTCATTTAAGCCTCTGAACATTCCCGTTAATGTAATAGAATTCTACGCCTCCATCGAGTAGACTTCCGAAGCGTCGCAGCCATTCCAACGGTATGCTTTTGTTCCCTCCAAAAATCAGCAGCTTCCTTTTGGCGTGCACCTTCTCAAGAAGCCAGAGTTTGTGCGTTATCCTAGCAAGGGTTAAATCGGAAGCCCTTGGTTCACTTAGAAACATCACTTCGCAAACAATGTCGTCCGCTAAATAATCGAAGGCCAGAGGCCCTCTGCGAAAATCTGGGGATAAATTAATTCCTAAAGTCCGAGAAATTAGAGAGCGAGCATAGCCTTCGAACTCCACGTGACTTTTAAATTCAACAGGTTTGGGTTCAGCAACCTTCTGTTGTCTGCTAAATGTTACACATCTCGCTTCTATGTCGACACTCTCGACTAGCCATCCAGCACCAAGCCAACCATTTCGAGCTTGCGTGTGGGTCGAATCATTTCCCCACCATTGCCGCCTCAACGCACTACTTGGCAAAGTAAACCCTAGAACCTTCTCAACTTCATCAAATCGCAGCTTAACACGTTCGGCTGCCAGGCTTTTTAAATATTCTGCAAGCGTTTTGTATCGGCTCATTGCTTGTCCCATATAGGGGATAAGGGACAACTCGGATATAACTTTTTTCCTCAGATCACGCGGGCACGTAACATTAACTAAAGCCAGGTTGCATGAATTCCTACATGCGCGCTCCTATGGAAAACGCCAAAGGAAAGCATCAAAGATGTCAGGCAGCAACCCATAAACCCTGCAAGCCAACAACAGCTCTACACTTCAACCTTTTAAACTTTCTCACCGAAAGGCCGCGATCCCCACCACGATAAGGCTCCATACGCTTAAGCATAAAATAGACTACGCGAAGCATCTCATGGGCGACAGCAACAATCGCCTTCCCGTGACCCCTCCTACCCGCGTAACGCTCATAGCACTCCCTAAACCTCTCAT
>Ga0080004_1205326_pt1 | contig 11053 bp, 6 predicted proteins | sample WasSprMetagenome_FD_69207 | JGI IMG/M metagenome (GOLD analysis project Ga0080004, IMG submission 69207) | Sulfidic aquatic microbial communities from Washburn Spring, Yellowstone National Park, USA - WS (SPADES assembly) (version 2) | ecosystem: Environmental > Aquatic > Thermal springs > Hot...
CCACGGCCTGCCCCATGTGCGCGATCATGCTCGAAGACGCCCTCAAGGACGAGGGCCTCGAGGGGAGGCTGAGGGTCAGGGACGTGGTCGAGATAGTCGCCGAGGCCATGGGCCCGTAAATTAGAATTGATAATGGAGATGCAGAAAGCGTTGCGTCTACAGACGCGAAGAAAATTTTAGGGATGTTGCGATCGAAAAAGCTAAAAAATTCTTCTTTCATACATTCTCAGGCACTGGTGGGACAAGTTATGCCTTCTTTTGAGAAGATTAACGAGATGGGCAAGAGCATTAGGGGGTCCCTGAGTTTACGCACTTACCCTCTAGGGATCAAGTTCTGCAAGAGTGCTGAGGAGACCGAGAAAGCCATAGCCGAGGCAAAGGCGAGGAGGCCTCTAACTGCGTTCAACGTCAGGATGTCTGTGTGCCAAGTAGTCAACATAGCAAGGACGCACAGGTGGACACTTGGTATGACGTTGGAGGATTCATGGTGCATCGGAGGCAGTCTTGCGATGGGGTTACTTGACGAGCTCCCAGAGTACCTGTACACCGATGTTCAGTACGTTAAGTTTCACTTCAAAGACGCGGAGGCAGCGAAAGCAGTACTCGAAGTGCTCGAGAAAAGGTACTTGCCGTTAAAGAGCTCCTATGCCGTCTTGGTCGGCCCTCTCGAGAGGATAAAGTTCGACCCAGATGTGTGCTTGATCTATGGCACTCCGACACAAATAGCCAAAATAGCCAAGGCCTTCACATGGTGGGGGATAGTCCCGGAGATGAAATTCGTCGGCCAAGCCGCCTGTTCCTCTATCTCTAATGCTTACTTGACTGGCAAGCCGCAGATAAGTATTCCGTGCAGCGGGGAGGTGTTGCTCGGTAGGAGCGAGGAGGACGAGATAAGTATAGCGTTCCCCATAAAGGACTTGGACAAGTTGCTCAGCGGCCTAGAGGGCACGAACTTCATATTCCCATACCCTCCGGCCAAGTTCTCGCTTTACGAGCCAAGGGTCCCAGAGGTGTACAGGATATCGTACAAAGACTACATGGAGTGGAAGGCAAAGAGGGCAAAGTCTTAGGCTAAAACGAGGTGGACAGATGGCTGTCAAAAGGTCTACCTTACTTCTTGCCGTGCTTAGTGTTGTAGTTCTCGTAGTCGTCGGAACGTTAGCCTACATGTACTGGTATGCACCGCGACCTCCAGAGGAGATCAAAATCGGCATCATTTATCATAGCGGTGACCCTGTAGATGCTATTGCCGTGAAAGCGGGCGAGCTTGCTGTTCGAGAGATAAATGAGAAGGGAGGACTTCTCGGTCGTCCAGTCAAGTTATTAGTCGAGGACTGCAAGGGGGAGGTGCCCTTGGCCGTCTCTGCGTACGAAAAACTGGTCACAAAGGAGCGATGTATCTACATAGTCTCTGCAAGGGGGGCGGAGGTCTTGCTTGCAATGCAGGAAAGAGGAGCAACACTTTACAAAGAATATCCTCATTTGCTCTCCTCTCCTGTAGGAACGGATGAGTTTTGCGACCGTGTTCGAACGGACTATGAGAAGTACAAGTTTAGTTTCAGAGTTAGTGCTTTCAGCAATAGAGAGTGGACGAGGATAGCCGTGGGGTTCCTCAAAGATTTGAAGGAAAAGTGGGGTCTCAAGAAAATAGCCGTCCTATACGAGGACCTCGTGTGGACCAAGTCAATACGTGATGGCGATCCAAGGTTTAACTACCCGCCTTTCCGTGAACAGTTGAAGGCGATAGGCTTGGAAGTAGTGTACGAGGCTACCATAGCCCCCGGGGAGAAGATGTTCTTGCCGATATTCGAGGCAATAGCCAAGAGCGGCGCCGAGCTCATAAGCGGTTTCCACCTCTGTTACATAGACACGGTTACCTTCTGTAAGCAGTGGGCGGCATCGCCAGCACGCAACACGCCCATCATTATTGGATGGGGCGCGCCTGGCCTCTTAGCCTACTGGAACTGGACTGGCGGAGCTTGTTTGGGTGGAATAGTGCCTTGGCCGCAAGTCCCCTTCGACTACCCTCCACCCTGCCCAAGCTTCTCAAAGACGTGGGAAAAACTGTACAAGGAATATGGCGTGACGTGGAGCTACAGGTCCTACTTGTACAACGACATAAAGTTCTTCGCGGCGGCCGTGGAGAAAGCTGGAACCCTTGACGTGGAGAAGATAATTAAGACTATGGAGGAAATAGAGGTTCCCGGCATCGTAGGTATAATGAAGCTGGACAAGAGAACTCACGAACCTGTGGTCGGCTTCCCTTACATAGACCTATGGATGGGTCAATGGCAAGGACCTGGAAAGCTAGTGATAATCTGGCCTCCCCAGCTAGCTCAAGCAGAGCTCAAGACCCTCCAAGAGCTTAGAGGACGTTAAGCCTTCTATTCAAATTTTTACCATTTCATCATTATTTTGGATAAAGTTTATTCCTTAAAAAAGAGATTGTAGTACTCCGTAAGTCCGAGCTCTGCCAATTTCTCTTTAGTTGGCATACCTGTCACGTAATCCCATCCTCTTTCTTCATAATAACTCCTGATCATCTCTTCTATGTCCTGTTTGCTAAGCTTCCTTTCCGACCAGTCCATCAGATACTTGTCGCCTGTGCTAAGCCTTACAGGTATTTCGATGTTTTGTAGCCATACTGCTGGAATTTCGTCGTCTTCTCTTGTGAACCCCTCTGCGACGTTTAGCAACCTTTCCAAGTTCCTGATCCTCTCCCCAGCCTTTAGCAACTCTCGCGGCGACACATCGAATCCCGTAGTAGCTACGTAGAACTCGGTCAGCATCGGGACATCTCTCACAGGGTCAAATGCCCAGTGAACTGACACGCTACACGTGCCCAAAGCATTGTAAAGGGTCTCGGCATCCTCCGCGTATTTTAACAGCCTACCATGATCGATGGACTCTCCTTTAAAGATCCTTTCCAACTCGCTCTCTGTCAGGCCCATCCTCTCGCAGTCCCTCTTCACGTCATCTAAGGACAAAATCGTTTTAGGCCAATAAGTCGCCAAGTGAACATGCTTAGCCCTTGCGCTCACTATATTAGCAAGCCCCATGCCAGCGTTGAAATTGGAGGGCCAAAGCCTGGCGTCTATGAGCGTGTCTATGCCTTTAATTATGGAGCATCCATCCCTAAAATCTGCGGAAGCATCTACGCCAAGCTTCTCGCAAAGGGGGTACCACCCCTCGGCCATTAGAGCTCCAATGTCCTCTCTCCTAACCATTTTCTCAACGAGTCTGACGTAGGCGTGAAAATCTCCTGTTTTTAGAGGCAATCCTCCCGTTTCACTCCTAGATATGATCCCCCTTTCGTAAAGCCTCGTAACGTAGTAAAGCATTCTGAGGGTGGTAAGCAGGCATAGCCCATTTCTATTTATTATGTCGATCAATTTGAACATTTTGCTATAATCACTGAGCCTTAACCTCTTGCCGAAATCAATGGCGATATCGAAGACTGTTCCTTGAAATGTTTCACCCAAGAACTCCCCGTCTCTCGCCTCGTGAACGCTTTTACAAGGCCCTATACATGCACTACAACCTTTAACGTACTTTCTGGTTTTAATGTAGAGCTCGCCGTATTTGCTAACGAAAGGTGGAGGAAGAGGTTGATACTGAGGAAACTTTGTGATTTTCTCCATTGCCCTCTTATAGGCTTCCATGAACCTCTTCCTGTCAGCTACCTTAATCCCCCTCGAGCCTAATGTAACGATGGCCTTAAGATTTTTAGCGCCAGCGACTGCTCCCGCGTACCTGCCGAGAGTGTTTAAGCCGTCAACGAAGCCATGAGATACTCTAACGAGGTTTTCACCAGCCCTCCCAATAACCCAAACCCCACATTTTCCGGTTATACCCTCATGTTCCTTTATTAGTAAATCCGTAGCTTCGTACACGTCTTTACCCCAAATATTCTTTGCATTACAAATTTCGACCCCTTCATCCGTAACCTTCAGATAAGAGGGCTTTTCTGCTTTCCCTACGACGACTATGCAATCGTAACCAGCATTTTTAAGCATGACTGCAAACCTTCTGCTACCCCCAGTAGAGGCGCCTATACAGTACTTCTCTTTGTACTTACTAGCAACGACCGGAAACTTTGTGATCAAACAGCACTTTCCAGAGCCCGGAGCTAAAGTCCCCACCAACGGCCCCGTGGCAATGATTATAGGATTTTCTGGGGACAAGGGATCTGTGCCCGGCTTAGAGAGCTTGGAGAAGATTGCGTAGCCTAAGCCGGGGCCTCCGACAAATTTTCTGACTAAGTTAAGGTCTAGAGGCTCGCTCCATACCTTTTCATTCGTTAGGTCTACGTGGAGAATTCTTCCAGCATAACCATAATACTCCATACTTTTAAACCTCCTTCAGCTGCAAGGCCCCGAACATACAGTATTGAGCGCAAAGTCTGCACTCCGGTAAGCAGTCTTCGTTAAAGTAAATCTCGATTGGCGGTTTTATGACTATTCCCGACCTTTCTGGGTTGAAAGACCCCGTATGGGAAAAAGAACAGATTAACTGACATCGCATGCACTCTGTACATCTTTCAGGGTTAACGATAATATCCCTTTTATTTTTCATCATATGACCTCAACCTTTCACTTTAATTATAATGTAAATGAAACAAGCTATAAGCCTTTCTAACAAATGAAGGCGTCCCCGTAAAAGATAAATATGTCAGGGCTAGACTAAGGAGTCGCACGAAGGGTGTACTCGAATTGGACTTCGAGTTCAACGATGTCCAGAGAAAAATAGCAGCTTTAGCAGAAGAGATAGCCAGAAATTTTCCGCCTGAGTATTGGAGGGAGAAGGATAAGAGAGGAGAATTTGCGAAGGATTTTTGGGAAGAATTGATCAAGGCAAATCTTACTGGGATCATGGTTCCAGAAAAGTATGGAGGTATGGGACTTGGAATTACCGAGTTTGCTATAGCGGCAGAGGAGCTTGCAATGAATGGTTGTGAGATGGCGGGATACTTATACCTCCTCACCGAAATTTTCATTGGCGTCCCCCTCATCAGGTATGGAACTGTTGAGCAAAAAGAGAGATATCTGCCTAGGATAGTGAGAGGCGAAAAAGGTTGTCTGGCTTTGACAGAGCCGCATTCAGGATCAAACATATTCGCGATAAACACTACAGCAATTAAGGAAGGCGATGAATGGATCATAAATGGAAGTAAAATATTCATAACAGGCGCAGACATGGCGAAGTTCATGATAATAGTGGCAAGGACCCCCATCTCTGAACATGAAGAAATGTCTGGAAAACGTGCGGGGTTAAGCCTCTTTATAGCAGAGCTCCCCAATAAGGCTATCAACATTAGCCCTATTCCGAAGTACGGCGTAGGATATATAAATGTGTGCACGGTTCGCCTTAACAATTTAAGGCTATCCAACGATCTTCTAATTGGCACACCAGGTCAAGGATGGCACCTGCTTCTAGACGTCTTGAATGCAGAGAGAATAGGTGGTACGGCGAGCGTCATTGGACTAGGAAAGCTCGCAATAAGCAAAGCCGTGGAATATTCGAAGCGGAGAAAGGTTTTTAAAGATCCGATAGGGAGCTACCAATCCTTGCAATTTCCATTAGCTGAGGCCTATGCGAGCCTTGAATGCGCCAGGCTAATGAACTTTAAAGCATCGACGTTGTGGGATAAAAAAGCATCACCCTCAGAGGTCGGTAAGCATGTCAACATCGCTAAGGTTGTTGCAGCCGAGGCAGCGACAAAGGCAGTATTTGGAGCCATGCAGGTTTTTGGCGCTTACGCGTATGGCGCAGGAAGCCACTTTGAAAGGTGGATGAAAGAGGTGAGCATATTTCGAATAGCCCCCATAACGCAACAGTTGGCCTTGGCGTATATCGGAGAACACATCCTTAAAATGCCTAAGAGCTACAGGGCTTAGGTTTGCATGCCATCTCTTAACCATGCGTTTCTAATCGTTGATCTTAGTTAATGAATGGGGTGAAGGGTTAAACGTACACATGCTGATGTTTCTTAAAACGTATACGTGATTGATTGCACGAGGAATTTTGCTGGATCATAGGTGGCGATTTTGTTATATGCAGGACTTCGGAAAATTTTAGCTTTGTAGTTTAAGCAAGTAATCTCATAAACTTCTACATAAAATTCTCTTTTTTCTTATATAGTGTTAGGGACAACAAAGCTAAAATCTAGGAAAGGTTTTTCGAATAAATTCGCTACAAAATCCTCAGGAATAAGAGTATATATGTTGCTCGTATGAGTACCATGGATGTTAAGGCAAGTCCTTCACGCCTTATCATTATTCTCTTGAAATATTCTAACCGTGCAAAGAGCCTTTCAACCGAGCAACTCACATGCCTATAGCTTTCTTTTGCTGAAACTATATGGCCTTCTGCGCTTAAGCTCGCATCTACTCTTAGGGTAGTTTAAGAATATACTTGCTTCTATGTCTTGTGTATGTCCTTATCCTATTTGAGTTATGTCAAGTCTGCATAGAGCTCCTTAGACCTACGGCAGGCCTCTTGAGCCTTCTCAACTCTCATTCCACCGACAATCTCCATAAGCCTCATCTTCATGTCGTGTATTCATCCCTAGACCGATGACTACGCTTAAGAGACGTGGGGCGTGGCAACTTAAGGCTCACTGGGCTTCTTTAATATCAACTCTCTACACCGAACATATAGTCTTTGATCAAGAGCCTTGGCGCCCTTCGAGAGTAACAAGATCCTGCGGAAACTCAAGGTGCTGAGGTAATCCTCTACACGTGTGGCTTAAGTTGCCGCGTCCTCATAAAATATATAAACCCTTTTTGTAAAGAATTACAAACTATGCCAGTAAAGTTTAACCTTGCAGAGGACTTGGTGAGGACGGTTCAAAGGACCCCTTACAAGGTCTTCATTAAAACCATAAAGCACCCTCCAATAGAGAAAGAGGTGGAGATAACTTATGAGGAGTTCAACAAATTAGTTAATAGGCTAGGAAACGGTCTAAAGAGATTGGGCGTGGGAAAAGGGGATAAGGTGGCAGCTTTTCTTCCCTATAACTGGCCTGAAATGTTTGTGTTCTACTATGCCGTTTGGAAGATCGGGGCCGTCGCCGTCCCCATCGATCACCTATTTAAAGCTCGCGAAGCGGAGTACGTCATTAACCATAGCGATGCCATCGCGTTGATAACCTCGAAAGGATATTACAACGATTACATTGCCAGTATAAGGGAGAAGTTGAAAAACGTCAAACACTACATAGTCGTAGATGGAAGAGGAATGGATGGCACCATTGACTATCAAGAGCTACTCAGCAACTCGAGCGAGGACCTAGAAGTAGAAGACGTCAACCCCGACGATTTAGCCATGATAGCTTATACGTCGGGCACGACTGGCATCCCAAAGGGTTGCATGCAAACTCATGGAAACATAAAGCACGTAGTATCTTATGGAGTCCAACCAATGAGCTCGGACGATAGGATCTTGGTCGTGGTCCCATCCACTCACTCGTATGTAAACTGCGCACTGATGCCAGCGGCTGTTAGAATAGGAGCTACCCTGTACTTAATGGGAAGGTTTAACCCTATTAAAGCCCTTGAAGTGATAGAGAAGTACAAGATAACCATCATGACTGGATCGCCCACAGTATTCGCTTATCTCCTTGACGCCTACGAATCTATGCCTAGAAAGCCAGACGTAAGTTCGCTTCAAGGTTTTACAACAGGGTCCGCACCCGTTGGAGAGAAGCTCTGGAAGAGAGTAGAAGAGGTGTTTTACAATGCTCGCATTTATGAATACTATGGGCTTACGGAAACTTGTGTGACAGTTACTGCGGATAACTGGGATGGTAGGCGAAGACATGGATCCGCGGGGAGGCCCATTTTAGGAACTCGAGTGAAAATAATGGATCTTGAAGGCAAGAAAGAACTTCCACCGGGTCAACTCGGAGAGGTCTGGGTTAAGGGGCCCCAAGTAATTAAAGGCTACTATAAGGACCCGGAAAGGACCAAAGAAACTTTCATAGATGGCTGGGTGCGCACGGGCGACCTAGGGTATATGGATGAAGATGGCTACTTGTACATAAAAGGAAGGATAAAAGAGGTCATCAAAGCAAAGGGATACTCCGTAGACCCCGCAGATATAGAGGACGTCGTTAAAAGCCATCCAAAGGTGCTCGACTGTGCGGCTGTGGGCATTCCACACGAAAAATACGGGGAGGAGATAGTAGTCTTTGTCGTTTTAAGAGAGAAGGGACCGGTAGATGAAAAGGGACTGGAGAAAGAAATCATTGAATACTGCAAGAAAAACCTAGCCGATTTCAAAGTGCCTAGCCACGTCAAAGTAATAGACGAACTGCCTAGGACTACTATCGGAAAGGTTCAAAAGTTCAAGTTGAAAGAAGTGGCCCAAAAACTTTGGGGACAGAGGTAGAAGAAGTGATTCTTTGAGTGCTAGATCTTTCTTTTTTCTTTCATATGGGCAATTCTTCGCATGGTTCTTTCTATATTCGACTGGAGGTTCGAAGCTGCAAGAGCTATTGAGCAGTTTTCATTAAAGAGGAAAGACCGCTTTAATCACGACGATGCTGGTGGAACTTTGGGCGAATTCTTCTGCGCGCAGAGAGCACCCTCCCCACCCTCTATGAAGCGATGGAATCGGCTTATAACAGCAGAAAAGAGAGAGAATACTCTATTCCGTAGATATCTCTCGGCAAGCTTAAAACAGAGGCATGAAATAAGAACTAATGTAAGAGGGTTAGAAGCTGATCATTTTACTTTTATTTAGGAACCCTCTTCCTCTACGAATCCTCGAAGTTTTTAGTGGGTCTTCCTTATTCTTAATTACTTCAAGCCTTTCCTTTAGCAACTTGGCATCGGTTCCGACACGCTAAGTTGCCACGTCTAAAAACTTAATAAATAAAAAGCCCATATTTAGAGGAGAGCCTCTTGATGTGAGGAGGCTCGGTCAGTCATGTCTAAGGAGATTGTTATCGATGTGCGCCCAGAGAAGTGTACAGGTTGCCTGATCTGTCAGCTCGCCTGCTCGCTTGTACATCACAAGCTTTTCAACCCCTCGTTGGCTAAGATATCGATCAAGTTCGTGGGGGATGAGCGGGAGATAACCTTTACCGAGGATTGCGATAGATGTGGCACTTGTGCTAGATTCTGTGCTTATGGCGCATTAGAGGTCAAGGGAGGCGCGTAACTAAGATGAGCAAGTTGGGCGGGTACGCGGGCAGCGTACTCTACGTCGACCTGAGCAAGGGCGAGGTCGAGAAGAAGCCCTTAGACTTGGACCTGGCCAAGAACTACCTTGGCGGGCTCGGGGCCAGCATAAAGCTCGCCTACGACTTGCTGAGGCCTAGGACAGATCCCCTGTCTCCGGAGAACGTGGTAGTGATCGGCGCGGGCCCTATGGTCGGGACCCTCGCCCCCGGATCCTCGAGGGTCTGCGCGGTGACAAAGCTCCCCGCGAATCGCGCGATCGGATGGGCTGGCGCTGGCGGTTGTAGCTTCGGGTGCATGCTCAAGAACGCGGGCTACGACCACGTGGTGATAAGGGGTCGCTCGCCCAAGCCGGTCTACTTGAAGGTATTCGACGATGAAGTCGAGATATGCGATGCGGGGTGGCTCTGGGGAAAGGGCGTGGAGCGGACGACCGAGGAGCTCTGGAGGGAGCACGGGAGGCCTACAGGCGTAATAGCCATCGGCCAGGCCGGGGAGAACCTCGTCAAGTTCTCAATGGCTTTCGTCGACAAGACGTCGACCCTCGGGAGGGGCGGCCTCGGAGCGGTCATGGGGTCCAAGAACCTCAAGGCGATAGTCGCTAAGGGGACGAAGGGCGTGGGCTTCTCAGACCCCAAGTTCGTGAGGTTATGCTACGAGCTGTTCGAGCGGATAAAGAGGTACTCACGTTTAAAGGAGTGGCAGGAGTTTGGGCTCTTAATGAGTCTCCCCGTCTTGCCTAGGGAAGTGTACTCAGAGAAGTTGAAGAAGGCTAGAATCAGCTGTGTGTCCTGTCCGATAGGCGATAAAGACATTATCGAGATAAAGGAGGGAAGGTTCAAGGGTTTAATCAAATACACTAGCTCCGCTGTTAATGTTGCGATGCCAATGCTCTACGGCCTGCCTTACGACGAGGCGATCAAGTGCGTCGCCGCCCTCGACGACTACGGGATGGACATGTTCGAGTTCTTCGCTGTCATCGATACGGTTAACAAACTGTACGACGAAGGGGTGATAACTAAAGAGTTCCTCGAGTCAAAGATCGAGTACAATTACGATTCTTTAATTGAGTGGGCTGAGAGGGTGGCGTATAGGAAGGGCTTTGGGAACGTTTTGGCAGAGGGGTTAGCTGGGCTTGTCGAAAAGTTCGGGAGTAGAGCGATGAAGTGCGCCCCGCCCATGGTAAAGTGGTTAACGGCGTACATAGGTCCAAGAGGTCCGGTGGTGTGGAATAGATTTGGTACCATGGAGTTCGGGCAGTTGGTGGGCCAGAGAGGCCCGCACGCCGCTCCGGGTGGATCGCCTACCTACTTTGCAGTGCGGCCTCTTCAAGACTTCGTAACGCACTTGGACAGAATGGGGGTTCCTGAAGACGCTGTGAAGAGGATCTTACCGAGGCCCTATGAGTGGCCGCAGGGCATGAGATATGGGCTCGTCTCTCCCGATGATGAGATGGGCCTCAACGTAGGACGCTTCACGAGGTATGCCGAGGACTGGATCATGGTCTTAGCCTCTTTGGGCGTGTGTGCAAGGGCGCAGATCAACAGGTTCTACAGCGCTAAATTATTGGCCGACCTCTTCTCGGCCCTAACCGGGATAGACATTGATAAGAGGGAACTCATGAAATGCGGTGAGAGGGCTTGGAACTTATTGAGGGTCGCCAACGTCAGAGAGGGATTCAGTCGCAAAGACGACGAGCCTCCCGAGAGCTGGTTCGCCGAGCCCACCTTCGTGGACTACTGCAAGGGGACGGTCAAGATCACCAAAGAGATCGTCGACATGTTCCTCGACGACTATTACGAAGAAAGGGGGGGGAACAAGGACGGAGTCCCCACGAGGGAGAAGCTACTTGGACTGGGGCTCGAAAG
>Ga0080004_1112279_pt1 | contig 11051 bp, 7 predicted proteins | sample WasSprMetagenome_FD_69207 | JGI IMG/M metagenome (GOLD analysis project Ga0080004, IMG submission 69207) | Sulfidic aquatic microbial communities from Washburn Spring, Yellowstone National Park, USA - WS (SPADES assembly) (version 2) | ecosystem: Environmental > Aquatic > Thermal springs > Hot...
TAGTTATAGTTGTGGAATATCAAATCGTGGGCTTTGAAAAAGGTAGGTTGATCACCAATGCTCACCCTTTCAATTCTCTCTCTATTAAGATTCAGTTATGGGATCTACACGATTGCGCCGGTATCTTTCAATTCTCTTTTGAGATTCTGATTCAATAGCCCCTGGCCGGAGGTTTGAGATAATAGTATTCTTACAATTCTCTTTTTGAGATTCTGAAGGAGCTCGAGAGGCAGAGGCAGGAGGCCGTGGCCAACTTTCAATTCTCTTTTTGAGATTCAGAATTGCAACATTAATATCGGGGCTTTCACGGTATTCTGCCGCTTTCAATTCTCTTTTTGAGATTCTCAACGGTAGTCGTATATGAGAATGCGAGGCCATCAATGTAGCCTTTCAATTCTCTTTTTGAGATTCAGGCTCGGCAACACCTTGGGCATCCAAGGCCTCATCGCGCCCGTCTTTCAATTCTCTTTTTGAGATTCATGATGCTGATGCGGCGTGCCATACATGCCGGTCAAATACTCTTTCAATTCTCTTTTTGAGATTCTGGGCGACGAGCCAGAGCAACCCGGACGCAACCCTAGAATTCTACTTTCAATTCTCTTTTTGAGATTCATAAACAAAGAGGGCCTTTTCGCGTGTGACTACCACGAGCCTTTCAATTCTCTTTTTGAGATTCCCTGATCCTCATCGCCTCCCTGCTCCTCAGGAGCGAGAAAAAATCTTTCAATTCTCTTTTTGAGATTCTCGCCTTGCTCGGCCTCAACCTGCTCCAGCTCTACCCCAACAAGGACTTTCAATTCTCTTTTTGAGATTCGCTGGTAGAAGCTGATGTTGCTCTCGACGCCGAGGTATTCGCCTTTCAATTCTCTTTTTGAGATTCTACGCGGGCGTACTGTATGAACCACGCGCGGCCGCGGATTATCTCTTTCAATTCTCTTTTTGAGATTCCTTGGCCGCGAGCTGGAGCGCGAGAGCGATCTGGAGAAAAAGACTTTCAATTCTCTTTTTGAGATTCTCACCAGGGTGCCGATCAGCGAGTAGATCCTGATGCTTGATACCTTTCAATTCTCTTTTTGAGATTCCACGTCTGAGGTGATGGAGAAGCTTTCCAAATCCGAATACATCTTTCAATTCTCTTTTTGAGATTCCCCCCTGCTCGTGGTCGCCAGCTGGATCGGCCAATACATGGACTTTCAATTCTCTTTTTGAGATTCTAGAGCTCATGAAATACTGGACATGGAAGAAGATCTACGTCTTTCAATTCTCTTTTTGAGATTCGCGGCAACCGCGCGGTCTTCATGCTCCGCTCGGCCTCTTTCCCTTTCAATTCTCTTTTTGAGATTCTGTCAGGGTTGATCGCGCGCCCTCTATCAACGAGCTCAGACACACTTTCAATTCTCTTTTTGAGATTCCGTGCTGTTTTTCGGCTCTTTAGGCCCTGATTCCGGCATTCTGTAGTAAGGGGGCTGGTGGAAGCCCTATTCCGGGATTCATTTATAAACATCCATCAGTCATTAATAAACCTATCTTTCCCTAGGCAATAACAACATCATAAATCACGCATATTTGGATATTATAGAGGCCGCGTCATGAACTCAACAATGCTCCCCACAATTAACCCATAATGTCATTAAGTCTCTGAAACTCCATAGACTGAATACGAGAGCCCCCTTAAACATATCATATTCCAACCAGAATCAAAACTTTATGCTTGACACTTGCGGAAACGGAGTGGGCTGGGAATGGGATAAGAATATCTTGAGGGTGGTTCTTGATTGGTGGGCCGCTTACTGAAGATTCTTCAATAAGACAAACTTCTCCATAATTCGTTCCCATATTTCCTGGGACCACTTCGGTCTTATAAAATAGTATACTCCATATTGCTTAAACTTCTCTTGCATTTTTATGCTAATCGTTATCCATGTCGAGGATCCCGCAGGATTAGAGAGGCATTGTTCATTAACTTTGTTTGTGTGTTTTTGTCTCGATAGTATTAAGATCTTTGGTATTGTGGTGGGGTCTTTGAGGTTGAACACCCTATTTCCTGAACTCTTATTACCGGGTTGGTATACGTCATTAAATTAGATGTTCTTCATAGATCCGCTTGAGCTGGATAGGTTGTTGAGGCAGCTTCGCCAGATTTATGGTGGTATAAGTGAGGATCTCAGGGGCTGGAATTGGTCTAATGATATTCTTTCCCCGCCTCTTGAGGGGATTTATCTAGGTGTCTCGGAGATCGCTAATAGATATTGCTCGACTTATCGGGACATATATTTGAGGAGGGTTTTGGAGAGGCCGGCGCCATACACCTACAAGACCATTAAGGGGTGGATTTATCACGCGATTTCCTCTAGGTCCGTTCAAGAAGTCAAGTCTATTCTCTATCGGAGGTGGCCCTGTAATGGCATGAAACTCCTGATCTTGCTTCAGGAAAGGAGGAAGGAGCTGATTGAGTCGTTGCTCGCGGGATACAAGGTGCGGGACTATTTGGGTGAAAGCGATATACTTGATCTTAGGAGGGAGTCTGAGGCATTGTATGACTATATCATCCTGCAGGCGGCGGCGCGGCTTGATAGAATACTCTCGGAGATTACTAGGATCCCGGATGTCGAGAGCGTGATAGCGAAGGTGGTGTCAATGGATGTTGAGAGGCTGGTTAATGGGAGGCTTTTGGGGCTTTCACATGAGCTGCGCGTGGACATGTTCACCGATAGGCGTGTTATCATAGATATAAAGACCGGAGAGGTTAGAGATTTTCATAAGTATACTTTGGCAGGCTATGCTTTGGCGATAGAATCCGACCTTGAGATACCCATAGACTATGGTATAATTACATATCTCTCGGTTGATGAGGGCATTGTCAAGATTAGAAATATGCTCTATTTCATTGGGGATGAGCTGAGGAGGGAGTTTATAGAGATGAGGGATGAGGCCTTTAACGTGATTCATAATAGCATGGATCCGGGAAAGCCTCCAACATGCCCAAGTTACTGCATCTATTACAACGTGTGTAATGGGTGAGAGCGTGGTCCTAAGGCTGGTTTTAAGCGGACATGGATACAGGATAGGTAAGAAGGGCGGCATGATCATCGTATATAAGGCGGATGGGGAGAGGAAGGAGATCAGCGTCGGGAATCTCTCAACGATTATAGTGAACGCGAAGGGTGTAAGCCTGAGCGGTGAGGCGATCAGCCTGCTCTTAAGACATGGAATTCAAGTAGTTTTCCTCTCCAGGGATAGGCCCGTGGGAAAGCTTCAACCAATGAGGTTGAGGTTCCCGGTCACCTTAAAGAAGGAGCAGATTAGGGCTCAGATGGATCAGAGAGGGATCAACATAGCCAAGACCATAGTCTTGAATAAGATAATTAACCAGGTCAAGCTTTTGAAGAGACTTTGCAAGAGTAGGTTAAGTTTCGGATCTGAGCATCTTAGCGAGCTTGCTAACCATATCAGGGGAATGATGGAGATTTACTCCGAGATAAATTCCGCCGAGACCAAGAGCTTAACCCGCAGCTGGCTGCTCTCGAAGGAGGCTGAGGCTGCTCGACACTACTGGGAATGCATCTCCATGATCCTACCGAGGGATATCGGGTTTGAGGGTAGGAAAGCGAGGTATGATAACCCGGAGGATCCATTCAACATATCGCTAAACTACATGTATTCTCTGCTCGCATCCCAGGTATGGTTCGCGGTCGAGCTTTCAGGCCTCGACCCCTTCATAGGATATCTCCATGAGGATAATAATAGGAGGCCAAGCTTGGTCATGGATTTAATGGAGGAGTTTAGGCAGCCAGTAGTAGATAAGCCTCTCATCGCATACTTTACAAAACATAGGGTCGAGAATGCTATAGACGAGAACAAGAGGTTAAAGGATGAATTTAGGAAGATTTTGCTCAGAATATTTTTCGAGGAGCTCGATAAGCAGGCCACGTTCATGAATAGGACGCTATCGGTCAAGGGGCACATGTATCTCCAGCCGAAGAGGCTTGCAAAATATCTCCTCGCGCTATCCCCATCATATACGCCCTACAACGTGATCTAGATGTACACTCTCGTGATATATGATATAACGGATGATGCCTTGAGGCTCAGGATTGCTGAGGCGTGCAAGGAATTCGGACTGGTTAGAATTCAGAAAAGCGCTTTCCTCGGGAAGATAGACTCCCAGAGGAGAAAGAGCTTGAGAATCAGGCTTAAGGAAATACTTGGCAACAACCCCGGGAACATACAGATATTCCTGATATGCGAGGCTGATATGAGGTTTAGGGAGATGATTGGGGAGCCGACGGGATACGAGGAGGAGGGGATAATGTTCTTGTGAGGTGACTTTATGGAGCAGGAATTCATAACGCCAATACATGTGAGAGATTACGTATTTTGCCCAGCGTTGTTTTATCATAAGCATGTTGTCGGCCTGCTAGAGCCGAGGACGGAGATGATGCTGGAGGGATCTCGGGAGTATTTAAGGGATGAAAGTCGATGGATGGAGCGTAAGACACTATTAAATGAGAGGAGGATTAAAGCTGATCGAATGTTATTCTCATATCCTCTCACAAGCAAAAGATATAGAATTCACGGTATTGCGGATACGATATTCTGGGTCAATCATAAGATGAATATACTGGAGATCAAGTATGGCAGATCAATAGGCCCCTTTAGAGACCACCTATATCAGGCGGCTGCATACGCGTTAATGGCTGAGGAGGAGTTTAGTCAGCCAGCTTACAAAATCATATTATTCTATAAGACCCATAGAAAATGGATTGAGAGAAGATTCACAATACAGCTTCGCGCATATTTGGTAAAGGTGCTGGAAAGAATTTGGGAGATTCTTGAAGGGAGAACTATTCCAGAGCCCAAGCCAAAAACTCCTTGCATCTCATGCTGGTATAGGCGATTTTGTTACCCATAGGAGTTAGGCCGTCTAAAGATAGGTTTATTAATGACCGATGGATGTTTATAAATGAATCCCGGAATAGGGCTTCCACCAGCCCCCTTACTACAGAATGCCGGAATCAAGGCCTAGAAAGCCGAAAAACAGCACGGAATCTCAAAAAGAGAATTGAAAGTGTTGAAGAATATCAGGATTCCCACCTCGGGAGCCTCTATGAATCTCAAAAAGAGAATTGAAAGGCAAGATGTATGACCGCTACTACGGCCATTATGACATAAGAATCTCAAAAAGAGAATTGAAAGCGGAAAGCGATCTCGAAGGCATGAAGGCGAGCATGACGCCGCTGAATCTCAAAAAGAGAATTGAAAGCGCATGCTCACGTAGTAGCTGTAGGTCTGCCGTGTGTAGTCGCTGAATCTCAAAAAGAGAATTGAAAGCCCTAGGCCAATACTTTACCCGCCAAACCATGCTATACATGAATCTCAAAAAGAGAATTGAAAGCGAATGTTTTTTCCTGAGTTTCCACGCTCATGGCCTTCTCGGGGAATCTCAAAAAGAGAATTGAAAGTAAGGGCTATAGTCGAGGAGACTGGGCGGAGGATCAGGGCACTGAATCTCAAAAAGAGAATTGAAAGCTGGTTAAGAAATGTGCAGTAACATCAGAATACCCCGAACCATCGAATCTCAAAAAGAGAATTGAAAGCCTGGAGGTATCTAACATGCTCCTGGAGCTTCTCGAGCGTCAGAATCTCAAAAAGAGAATTGAAAGCGCTGTCTGATAATCTGGTTCAACGCCTCAACGGCCCAATCGAATCTCAAAAAGAGAATTGAAAGAGTATATTGATCGGCTGGCTCGGAGTTTTTAAACTCTTAGAATCTCAAAAAGAGAATTGAAAGTCGGTTAGACCCAAGGCTTCGGCGAGCACGCTGTCGGGGACGTGGGGAATCTCAAAAAGAGAATTGAAAGCTAGGATTTTTGGATTCCTGAACATGTTGATCCACTTCTCAGAATCTCAAAAAGAGAATTGAAAGATAAGGTTGGGCCGAAGGGGAAGCTGAGGGTAAGATGTGTGAATCTCAAAAAGAGAATTGAAAGACATCACCCTTAGTCTGTCGCCCTCAAACATTATACGATAGCGAATCTCAAAAAGAGAATTGAAAGACATAGTCTATGATAAGCATGCTGATGAGGTCAAGAAATTGATGAATCTCAAAAAGAGAATTGAAAGTCCTTGAGCTGGATCATGGTGAATGCTGAGGAGATGTTGACGAATCTCAAAAAGAGAATTGAAAGTCGTATTCCACGCACATGCCCTGCAGGTCTGCGCCAGGAATCTCAAAAAGAGAATTGAAAGCTTAGGGTCTTCTTCCTCATCCCGGTCTCGGCTGCAGCCCTGAATCTCAAAAAGAGAATTGAAAGGGTCGACTAGCCAAGTGTCGTAGGCGTATGTCGAGGTCGTCTGCCGAATCTCAAAAAGAGAATTGAAAGTCTATTCCGCGAGGAACGCCGGGCTCGGGCTAGCGGCCAAGAATCTCAAAAAGAGAATTGAAAGTATTTAGTGGGAAGAAGGACCCGCCTGATCTTGGTCACACCTCGAATCTCAAAAAGAGAATTGAAAGCTTTGTTTGCTTCACGGTCACGAAGCTCTCTTTGTTTGCTTGAATCTCAAAAAGAGAATTGAAAGTCATGAGAGGCGACCAGCCGAGCGGCGACGATGCGCTGATTGAATCTCAAAAAGAGAATTGAAAGTGCTTCCACACCTCGATGTATCCACGATAGTTCAGCTCCTTCCATTTGAATCTCAAAAAGAGAATTGAAAGCTCACGCATTCAGACCAAGACCGGCTTTCCATCACGTTCAGAATCTCAAAAAGAGAATTGAAAGTAGTGACCGTGTTTGTAATGGTGCGCATTTCGGTGACCGTTTTGAATCTCAAAAAGAGAATTGAAAGTAGAGGGGTTGGTTGAGGGGGATGGGCACAAAGGGTCAAACTGAATCTCAAAAAGAGAATTGAAAGCCGGTAGCTGCAGGTATATCCTATCGCTCAGCACCATTGTTACCCGGAATCTCAAAAAGAGAATTGAAAGGCGGCGGCCCGGAGCTAACGAGGGTAGCGGCTGATGCGCCTGGATGGACGGAATCTCAAAAAGAGAATTGAAAGTCTACCACTTTTTCGCTAATTTCCGCCATTTCCTAATTCACCCCGAATCTCAAAAAGAGAATTGAAAGTTTAGCTTCACGATAAACGGCGCCGACATTGAATTCCACTTGAATCTCAAAAAGAGAATTGAAAGTGCTTAACGTTATCTCCCTGGGCGTAGCCGTCAGTCGGGGCCGAATCTCAAAAAGAGAATTGAAAGTATCTCCTCTGCCATTTACTCCGCCTCCACTATACGGTCAGAATCTCAAAAAGAGAATTGAAAGTTATCAATCACCCTTCCACCTTCGCTGATCCGCGTTACCCCGAATCTCAAAAAGAGAATTGAAAGTATCAGGTTCGGCAAAGGCAGGCCAGAGTACATGGAGGACAGGAATCTCAAAAAGAGAATTGAAAGTGCCGCCCAGGGCCAGCGCGCCCAGCGCCGCGAATGGGGAATCTCAAAAAGAGAATTGAAAGTGCTGGTCAGCCTTGCTCATGCTTCCAACGCTCACGTGAATCTCAAAAAGAGAATTGAAAGTTAATGCCTCCATGCTTGTCCCATAGGTCGCCGTAAACCTCTGAATCTCAAAAAGAGAATTGAAAGCGGTCTATCTCAGCAACGGCCTCCTCTGCCACTCTGTATGCCTCGAATCTCAAAAAGAGAATTGAAAGAAATCATGCTTGACCACTGCCACGAGCGGAGTTTGGCCCGGGAATCTCAAAAAGAGAATTGAAAGTATAGCTGGCCGACGTTATAGACGTTGAAGGAGCCGGATAAGAATCTCAAAAAGAGAATTGAAAGTGGTCTTATACCCGGTCCTGCAGGATGCGCCGGATAGGATGTTGAATCTCAAAAAGAGAATTGAAAGTTGTTGATAACAATAGAACGATACCGGTTTACCTGACCGAGGAATCTCAAAAAGAGAATTGAAAGGCGGATTGGCGGGGCAGGTTCGGGGCGTCGACGACCGTGGAATCTCAAAAAGAGAATTGAAAGAGGAAGCCGGTTTTAGCGCTACGGTTGTTAATGGATCTATAAGAATCTCAAAAAGAGAATTGAAAGCGAGCTCCTTGTAAGCCCTCTCGACGGCGGTGGATATGGGAATCTCAAAAAGAGAATTGAAAGAACTATCCTCCCCTCCAAGTCCATTAGCAATGCCAAGGCATCCGAATCTCAAAAAGAGAATTGAAAGACATTGGCGGGGACAGCCGGATAGCCCAGAGGCTGGTGAAGAATCTCAAAAAGAGAATTGAAAGCCTCTTTTTTTATGTTTTGAATTGGGGGGCTAAAAAAATGGAGGAATCTCAAAAAGAGAATTGAAAGTTTTTCATTTCTTACTGATGATGTTAAGGGGTTTCTGGAATCTCAAAAAGAGAATTGAAAGGCAACATTCACATTCTTCACGCTCCACCCACTACTCAGGCGATTCGAATCTCAAAAAGAGAATTGAAAGATTTACGCAAGTGGGTTGCGGCGCCGGCGGACGGCGGCGAATCTCAAAAAGAGAATTGAAAGTGTTGTTTTATCCGCCATCCATCTGCAGTCCATTCGACCAGAATCTCAAAAAGAGAATTGAAAGAATACGTCCTCCTCGGATGGTATCTCTACATCCCCGGAACAGGAATCTCAAAAAGAGAATTGAAAGTCAATGAACTTTTCTAACTTATTTGCCAACTCCATTCCCCCCGAATCTCAAAAAGAGAATTGAAAGGCATCATATGGTATGGTCAGTATGGCGGCTACTTTGTCGTCTGCATGAATCTCAAAAAGAGAATTGAAAGTGGATCATGTTGACCGATTCAACGCCAAATCCCGCATCAACAGAATCTCAAAAAGAGAATTGAAAGATATGCCAAGGCGACGGGTTCAAAATATATGAGGCCGTTGAGAATCTCAAAAAGAGAATTGAAAGTAAGGAAGACCGGGCTTCCGCTATCGCCTCCCCGTGATTGACGAATCTCAAAAAGAGAATTGAAAGTTTTTATACCCTTTATAAGGGGTTTATATATGAAGGTTTAGAATCTCAAAAAGAGAATTGAAAGCGCTACGTAGCGATTGCTCAATCCGCGGGTAATCCTCCGGTCTGAATCTCAAAAAGAGAATTGAAAGTTTTCTATTCCCCCCCTTCCGCAAAAGAAAGTGCACTTAAGGAATCTCAAAAAGAGAATTGAAAGAATACTAACCTTTTGCTGTTGATAAGAACTTTCTGCTTTTGAATCTCAAAAAGAGAATTGAAAGGGAGGTACGCGATCAGGACGTTGCGGATGGCGAGCGGGTGAATCTCAAAAAGAGAATTGAAAGTCCCATTCCTGCTCTATTTTGGCGACTATTTCATCGGCTTCTTTTAGAATCTCAAAAAGAGAATTGAAAGGAAGGTATATATTTGTAAAGTAGATCATCTTCACTTGTTCCAGAATCTCAAAAAGAGAATTGAAAGATCTGCCGGTCATAGCCCTTGGTGTCGACGGTTATGGTGAAGCGAATCTCAAAAAGAGAATTGAAAGGCAACCCCCCGCGAGTCTATCTGCCTCAAAAACTCCACCGGATTGAGAATCTCAAAAAGAGAATTGAAAGTGTCCGCAATAATCCATCCACCATTACAAATGAATGCGAGCAGGTGAATCTCAAAAAGAGAATTGAAAGAGAACTAGGATGTCTCCCCGCTCCTCATGCTTCCACACCTCGGAATCTCAAAAAGAGAATTGAAAGATTACCACAGTTTCTGTGATTGAGGCCATGACATCGCCGAATCTCAAAAAGAGAATTGAAAGACATTCGGCCAAGCCGTGAACAACAACAAGACAGTTCCAAGAATCTCAAAAAGAGAATTGAAAGACAGTATATCACGCCCTAAACAGACTCGCCGCAAACGGCCTAGGAATCTCAAAAAGAGAATTGAAAGTTATTATTGATCAGCTCCAGGTTCAGGAAACGCTTGGCATCCTTAGTGAATCTCAAAAAGAGAATTGAAAGTATCATGCCGGTTCTGCTCCACGCGGTGTTTGCCTTCGGGAATCTCAAAAAGAGAATTGAAAGATATTGCCTCGAGGTAGTCAAGCAGCCTCAGCTCATCCACCGAATCTCAAAAAGAGAATTGAAAGACATCACCCCGCCCCTGATATCCTTCCCGAAGAATGTTGTCGGAATCTCAAAAAGAGAATTGAAAGCTATACACCTTCAGCATCTCACTGAGGTAGGTTGGCTTGCCGAATCTCAAAAAGAGAATTGAAAGTCCTTTGCATGCGTCGGCCTAGGAAATGATGGCCTCATGCGAATCTCAAAAAGAGAATTGAAAGACCGTTCCAATGGCATTAAAATTAATCTCAGCATAATGGTCAGAATCTCAAAAAGAGAATTGAAAGCCTTTTCCGGCTCAGCTGCTTGAGGCCATAGAAGTAGGCATCCGCGAATCTCAAAAAGAGAATTGAAAGTGTTCCGCCCAACAATACCCGGGCTTTGGCCTCCACCAGTGAATCTCAAAAAGAGAATTGAAAGGTGTAAGCTGTAACGGTGGAGCTTGTTATTGTATTGGTTAGGAATCTCAAAAAGAGAATTGAAAGCCGACTTATCAAAGAATGATATCTTCCAAGTGCATCCACGCCTTTGAATCTCAAAAAGAGAATTGAAAGTCACCTCCTCCCCAAACTTCACCTCTATCAGGATCCTGTTAAGAATCTCAAAAAGAGAATTGAAAATATTTTCGCCGTTGAGTATAGTTGCCTTAATCCGAATATTGAATCTCAGAAAGAGAATTGAAAGAGGTAGAGGCTGTGGAGGAACCTCTTAAGCCCGACCTTAAGCATCTCAAAAGGAGAATTGAAAGCTATCCGCCAGAAGGTAAATATCGCTGAAATTGTTTACTTGCAGAATTCTCAAAAAGGAAATTGAAAGAACAACCTAGCGTACCAGTTTAGCTTTGGAGCCATTCTATGAGTTCCTCCAGCGTCATTTTTCGGCCTTTATTGAATGGATTTCCTATCGCGAGGTTCGTGTCATGTTCTAGGTCTACCATGTA
>Ga0080004_1142324_pt1 | contig 11051 bp, 8 predicted proteins | sample WasSprMetagenome_FD_69207 | JGI IMG/M metagenome (GOLD analysis project Ga0080004, IMG submission 69207) | Sulfidic aquatic microbial communities from Washburn Spring, Yellowstone National Park, USA - WS (SPADES assembly) (version 2) | ecosystem: Environmental > Aquatic > Thermal springs > Hot...
AAAAGATTTCTCTGAGCATTTAGATATAAATAAAATAGCGTTCCTTATCTCAGGGATAAACCTCTTTATACGTTCTCTATCAATACCCACTACAACCCCCCGTATTCATAGTTTAGATTTGTTAATAATTTTGTTCATCTAAATAGCTATTGCAACTAAGTTTTGGTGGTTATGATGTGCAGGTTATCGCTTCTCTCCTTAAGGTAGCCTACAATTCCTTTAGAGGTCTTAGATTTTTGTAACGAAGTTTGTAGACTCTTTCTCCATGTAGAGATAATATACTCTTTTGAATTTCCCTCTACTCGCTCTCTAGTAGACAATATATTTTCTCGGATATTCTTGTAAATTACCTAACGTTTTTACATAGCATTGATTCCCATTTCTTTTAGCTCGCTCATTAAAAACGTTTTTAGGTACTTTGCAGTCGATTTATCGCCTTTCCCCGCGGCGAGAAAATAAAAGACTCCGTAGTGGGGCAATCCTTGAGAGCGTGTTTAGTGAACTGTACGTGGAGTTCCAGAATTTTAGCTATCTTTCCCGGTCTAGCTACTCGAATAATGAACAACTTGAAATATTTGCCACATATTATGGGTCTAAACCCCGAAGTAGATTCTCCTTTTATAACTGTGTATACCACTCTAATTAGTTAGTAAAATTAGTGTAAATTTAGTAGATATAATGTATGCACTTCTTTGCTAATACTTCTACTCTCAGCTCTTTTACTAATAAGTGATAAAAGCTTAAGCATGTGTATTCTGTTCTTTCAAACCTCTCTGAGTGAACTAAGTATAGAATAAAGATAACCAAGATAAATGATCCGAGAAAACCCCATATAAACCCTTAAATTCTTGCAAATTTCTCGATCATTACTTTACCCTCTAAGGCTTTGAGATGCTTTAATACGAGAAGCTAATTATTCTTAAAGAGGTCTAACTCGCCTGTCTCTTAATAATTAATGAAGCTTTCCCTATACAAGAGGGTTTACTACATATCAACACAGGCTTTCCATCTAACATAGCTATAGCTCCAATCGTATCTAGAGTTACTTGTCTGCCGCAAATGTAGCATTTTACACGGTCATTTACAACGTCTTCATATAGTTCAAGCTTTTTCAATACCTCTGGCAATATCTCCTCATTAATAGCGGGGATTTCCACACTTCTAAATCTATACGTATTCAATATGATCTCCGCCACCTCTTTTACTTTTTAGAACAATGGAGTATAAAACCTTAGACCTAGTAGTAGTGTAGCTGCTTGTTCATGTACGTCGCTGGAGGCTGTTCACTCATTACTCCATTAATGTTTATATGCATATCCATGGTAGTAGTTTATTGGTTGACATTTTTGTAGTTATATAACAGTCTCAACTAAGGTTAGGAGGGGGTTGCAGAGAAGGCTAGAAGGCTTGGGATTAACATATCTGAGTTTCTGCGGAGGAAGCTCGAAGAGGAGGTTGATAGGAGGGAGATAGAGTTGACCACTAGGAGGCTTATTGAGCTTAGCGATGTCCTCGATGCAATAGATATTGAGAGAGTTGTGAGACACGTGAGGGAGGATAGGGTGTCATAGTGCAAAAGCTTCTCTACGACTCCTCATCACTGATTAAGGCGCTCAAGGAGAGGAAAGTAGACTTACTAGCTGGGAACTATATACAGTAGTTGACTATATACGAGGTGTTAAACTCCCCTCTAGAAGGAGGCACACCTCTTTAAATCTATTCCAGAAAGCAAGGTAGTGGTGCTGACGGAGGTGTTAAAGCAAGTTATTGGTACCATGGAAATCCCCGGTCCACGGGGCATCGAGGAGGAAATACAGTGATTAGCGATCCAGCTGGGGTCAACCATTTATGATTCCTCATACATAGTGTTAGCCATGGGGCACAATTTAACACTAGTCACCGGGGACAATAAGCTAAGGGATAAGGCGAAAAAGCTAGTTGAGGCTATCAGCCTAGATGAACTAACTACGTTTTAGATTGACCACTATTTGTCATCGACTAAGGACAAATGTTATTCTCGCTCTCTTCTCTTCTCTAGTTGTGGTCACTATTGTTTTTGGTAGCTCAGCGTATAAGCCACAAATTGTTGTCCACGAGGCCGGGTCTCTGTAATCTAGGTCTATGACGTCGCACACTATGTAGCTGTAGGGATCGGATCCGACAAATCTAGCCTCGGGGGTTTGTTAACTTTACTAGCGTGCTATTTAAGTGACTATTTAACTTGACGTTAAGTTTTTAAAGTATTGCGTTAAACCATAGAACATTACACGGAGAAGGCATATAGGAGCTAATTCCTCTATCGTTTCTTCGATAGCCACTCATTTAGTGGTCTGTGCTTCGATGCTATAATTTTATCTGGCTCGTCTTCGATAGTTTCTTCTCTCTCGTCGTTTCTCTCCATTATATTTCTCAGCGTCTCTACCTCCTCGTGTAGTAATTTATAGAAGTCTCGTGGTGCATCTATTTTAAACACTCTAGTAAGCCACGTCATAACCTCTAGATCTAGTCTCGCTCTTGCAGAGAACTCATTGTTTTTCTCCATGAGTTTACTGATGACATTAAGTAACGGCTTATCCTGGTTTAGTCTTGCTGCAAGATCTAGGTATTTATCGAAACGAGGCATAGGCGATCTAAGTGCCTGGAGTGCGTCCTGAGAAGGCGGTGGCACTTTGTGAAGATCTGGTAGAAGCATGTTGATCAAGTGTTGTTTCTTGTATTCAACATACAATCCTCTCGTCTCCAACCTCTCGCCCAAAAGGTGGAAAAACCCGAAAGTACTATTCATAAATACCAGGAACTTACTTATGAGATCTCGACCTGATAGGTTCCTTAGACAGAGAGGCCACCACACGTTTGATACGGCATCTTCATTTAAACTAAGTGCTAATACATATTGTGTGTCAAGTTGCCCTCTTCTAAGTATAAATAATTTAGCACTGTAGAAAGTATGCTTCGTAGGAGACCAGTACTTAACCCTTATCAAGTCCTCGCGTTCAACTCCAATAATGTATGGTGCTTTGTCGATTAAGGGGGCTCTAATAGCCATCTCATCTCCACTACCCCATACAGCTGGCTGAAGATGCCATAATGAAACCTTCACACCTCTATTTACGACGCGAAGCCCTGAGGCGTGATCTATGACGCTTCCAATAGAGAATAAATCACCTAACCTAACGCCACTGCTGATCAAATCATGGTGAAACTCCAGTAGCTCGGGTTTTTTGAAGGCTATAAGTCTGTAGAGATTATCTGAGAACTTTTCAACGAGGCTTTTATCAACAACCATGACGTAGCCTAGTTCTTCGCTATTAGACATTATAGTGCGATTCATACGAGCCTCTCTCGCCTGCCTCACAATGGTTTCTATATCGCTGTGACTTAAATCATCCACTTTCTTAAGCAAGCCTATAATTTTCAGGTTGGCTTTCTCCCTGGACTTCTTAACAACTAAAAGAATCTCCCTTAGTTCCGTATCACTACTGAAGTTGGGTGTTCCTGGAGCCCAGCTGATTACAATGTACTCTATGCTATAGTCCTTGATCAAGCCCTCTCTTATATCACTCCAGCTGGGTCTACTCAAAATAGACGTGGGAAGAACAGCTGCAATCCTACCTCCATATTTCACTAGTTTATCTGCTAATACCATGAAGGGCTTAGCCATTCCCGCTTTAAATATTTCTTTTACCCGCACAGAGCCAAATGTAAACTTTCCTTCTTTTGCATATCTAGATAGAGTTTCACGAGGACTCTTACCGATCAAGGTCGATATTCTATCGCTTCGTGTAAACGGGGGGTTCATTATTACTAGATCGAATCCCCTCTCAACGAGTTTCACTAAATTATCACAAATTACACTCCTCATCTCAGTACTAAGTAAATCTAAACTACCAGCACGCACTTCGCCTACGGGGACATGGTGGATGTTTAGAGTATCTGGGGGAGATCCATGTGTAGCTATCCTGAGGTTAAGAGCTGTTATTAACACTGCGGGTTTAAGTGCGTCTAATCCCACTGTATTTTCTAGTGCTTTTTCTCTAGCAGTTTCAAGTATGGAGGTCTCTCTATTGGTGACCTCCTCTCCGATCTTCTTTAATGAATCCCCTGTGAGCATAAGCATTCTCCTATTTAGGCTCGCGAGCAGTAAGCTCCCTGTTCCACATGCTGGATCAATAACTCTATCCCGGAAGCTCTCTACGGATAGTCCAGCAAGTAGCATCGCGGCAGGCATTTTAGTATAGAATGTAGCAAACGCGTGTCTAAATGTCTCGGAGAGCATTCGCTGATATAGCATAGAGAGGATTAACGAGCCAGTCTTCCTCGCTACAATGTATTCCCTCAGAACCTCTCTACATATCTTTGAGACAGCGTCATCAAGTCTTCTATGGGGTGGAATAGTTTTTAGTATCCTTAGAAAGTCTGAGTTTAACTCTTTGTATCTATTACCACTACTCGTTAACTCTTCTAAGTAGCTGATAAGTGATTCATGGTTGAGACCATGGCAGTCTAAAGTCCTCAGTGTGTGGAAGCGCTCTTTAGCTACAATCTCGTAGAGCATTATTCCAAGAGCTTCGAGGAGAAACAATGTCTTATAGGTCAACCTGAATCGCTCGCCTGGATCCCTTATAGCATCCCACGCTATGGATAGCCTTGAAGCTGTTTCACGTAGCTTTTCCTCGAATATGTCTTTTTCTTTACTCTCCATGATCTCTCTCGCTAAAGCCTGAGACTCCGACTCAATCACACTAGTCAGTTTATCAACGAATTCATTAAGTCTCTTAATTGAGAGTGGTGCTTTGAACATCTTATTGAAAAACTCGTTGAGGAGCATATCTAAAATGGTAGGTATCGTCACTACCTCTACGGGCTCTTTGTGGAAGTGTATATAGTGTTCGGGGAGCTCGTAGGCATCAGCCCTTACAGCGATCCCTGTACAAACTTTGAATTTAGCAACCATTTCTTTCGCTCTCTTCTCATCGAGCTCTGCGATCCCCTCTAAATCCCCGCGATTATAAATTAGTAGTAAGATGAAGTCGTAGCCTGCAAATCGAGGGTCTTTAAACCTCTCCACTACTCTATTTTTCAACCTGTCAATAGCTACTTCATCGCAAACTTCTCCACGTTCACCTACTTCAGCCTCACCAAGCATGTCCTGGACGAGTGGATGTACGATAATGAAGTCGGGTGCTCTTAACCGCCCATTGAGAAACCAGCCTTCTGCACGTGTGTTGAGTCCAAGCTCACTCAGTACATACGCCACTAGTACATTAGCCCTCTCCTGGCGAGACCTAATCCGCGACTCCATGTATCTCTAAACCCCAATTCAACTTCTTGGACTTTCCACTAGAACACTAAACCCCATTATATATACAGCGTTTTCTCCCACTCTCGGTGTTTACCTGCAACCGAAATCCACCTTTACAATCAAGGCATTGATATAAGTAAATACTTAACAATTCGTAAATACGCCTTTTTAGAAGTTCATGCTCACCCTCATAGCTACAATAAGAGAACTCACGCAAGATGCCACCAATCTAACTATACTATTTAGGTGGGTTAAAAGCACCCATGTATAAGGCATCACAGCATATCCATTGACACTCTACGTCGAAACGTTAAATCATTAAATTTTCATTTAATCTAGTGTATATGATCTATAGATCGCAGACATCCTTGAATCTTAGTCTAATTCTATAGATTTTTAGAAATGAAGCTCTCCGGAACAGGCAAGTTACTAGATAACCTAGCTTCATTCATTTGTACATTAAGCTAAACAAGGTTATAAGGTAGTAACCTCTAGATAATTGCGGGTTAGAGCTATTGAAGACTATTAGTGGTAAAGGCGTTGAACCTAGAGTCTTAGTATCCACTTGTGTAGGCTCTGAACTACTAGGAAAGATCTCGAGATTCGCTGATGTAAGAGTTATGGGTGAAGGGTTTATGCATGCAAATATATACATAGCGGATGACAAAGCACTAATAGGCTCACCAAGCCTCACGTGTCCCGTATTAGAGGGGAAAAACCTAGAAGCGATTTACAAGATACCGGTCGAGGAGGCTATAAAGGTATACAATAGTCTCTGGGAGGACGCATGGCCATTCAAACTCGAAACAATACCACTAAGGATTAAAGATTCCCCGATAAAATCATCATAAACTCCAACCTAGGTCAGGGGCTACATATAGAAGTAGACAAAGTGCTTAAGAGAATTGTCCGTAAAATAGAAGGAAGAATACTCGTATGTCCCCCGATCATTGAGCAAGCTTGCGTAGAGTTTAAAGACCTTAACGAGTATGAACGCATAGTAAGCGCAATATTCGGGGCGATTAACGAAGGAGAAATCGACTTATGCTCTTGGACTGATACAATTACATATTCTCTTATTGGGGGTTTGGTACAGCCTCATCTAACACTAAGACGCAGGCGTGAAATGAGCCCGGCGTATTTCATAATCGCAGGCCTAGAACCGCTAGTATCGCACCTATATAGTGATGCACTTAGAAATAGCATATCTACGATGTTCTCGGAGGTATTGAAATCACTAAACTTAGACTACGTCAATAAATGTGTGTGGGAAACCTCGACACTACCACGTGTATGTGTAAAAATCTTAGAGAAACCCGCAATACAAATAATTTACGATATCGAGGTTGAAGTAAGATTACTGCCCCAGTGTGAAAACCCTAGTCAGGACGTTATCGAGAAAATTAAAGAAGTCTTTAACAAAGTAAAGCCGATTTTTGAAGATGAAGTAAGGAAACTCTATAGTAGCTACTTGAATATGAAGAAAGAATATGGCAAAACCCTTATCGATATAGATGGTGTGCTTACAGCATATCTTAGACTACTATTTGTAAGAAGATTTTGGACATATGATGATGTAAGAGGAGTTAGAAGGGAGACCCCGCGCAAAACCATTATAGCACTACATGAAGTAGAGTTAGGTGCTCCCTGAGTTAAAATTACTATTTGAGTTAATAGAAATGGCTTGAACACTAGGAAAATGTAAAAACACTTTAAAGCAAGCTCGTTAATAATGAATAAAGGGGAGATTGCTTGGTTAAATGCCCCTACTGCGGCTATGAGGGAGAGTTAAAGCTTCTAAAGACATGGAGGTTTAGGTTCTACGAGGTCGAGAGGCTAGAGTGTCCAAGGTGCCATGGAGTGTTTAATTACTATTATGGTGTAAGTTCTAGGGGTAAGAAATCGGAGTTTGTGATCAGGGTTAAACCTAGGTCTACTAGTGGATAGTTTTTTCGTGGTTATTTCTTCGGGCTTACTACCCTAATATTTTTAAGGGTAGTTTCGGTATTATAATAATGGGTGCATATATTTGAGCTTAGATTTGTGGATTAGGGTTTCACGTGTTGAGCCATCTTGGGTTAGAGAGTACTTCTTCATATTGTACAGGGAAATGAAAGATAAGCAATTTACCGCTGAGGATGCTCAACGAGTATTTTCAAGGGCTGGTAGAAGCATTGACAATGTCTTCAAAGTCCTCTCTCCACTACAGAAAGCGGGTTTACTGAGAGATGCTGGTAGATTACCAGATGGTAGGACACTATATAGAATAGTGACTCAAGCAAACACTATGAAAACCCCGAGTAAAGATGAAGTACTCAGGTTGCTGAAAAGTGCAGCAGACATTATACGGACCGCAGTACCATACGAGAGCATACTCCTCCTCTTATTCTACAAAGTAGTTAGTGATAAGTGGGAGGCAATAGTAAACGCAGAAATAACTAAAGGATACAGCCCGGAAGGAGCCTATGCACTCGCGAATAACAACTATATAAAACTATACGATGAGAGAGAGAACAAGCTATACACTTGGAGCGAGATATCCCGTAGGGAGGAGTCAATTAAGGAGATAGAAAGAGCACTCATTAAAATCGCCGAGTTAAATTCTGGGGGCAAGACAGAAGTAGATTTATCCGAGCTAAAGAGGCTAGTAGATAAAGTCGGGCTATCTATATTAGCCAGTAAAGACGATCTAAGACCCATACTCCTAGAGCTCGTGGAGTTATTTAATAAATTCGACTTCAGCCAAGTAGACTACGATGTAATAGGCGATGCATACCAGTGGATACTATCATACTTTGCACCACAAAAAGCCAAAGAGGGAGAAACGTATACACCACGAGAAGTAGTGAGATTAATGGTTAAACTAATGGATCCAGAAGACTTCTCTACAGTAGTAGACCCAGCATGTGGATCGGCTGCAATGCTGATAGAATCATATAAGTATGTTAAAGAGAAGCTAAATAATGAAGAGCCCTCGATTATACTAGTAGGGCAGGATAGAAATGGAGATATGGTTGCCATTGCGAAAATGAACCTGCTACTACATGGTATAAAGACTGATGCCCGCATACACTTCGGGGATAGCCTCATAAACCCGGAGTTCCTAGAGGACGTAAAAGAAGAGCCCGTGTACGCAATAGCGAATCCACCGTGGAATCAAGATGGCTATGGCGAGGAGAAGTTAAGCAAGCCGGAGCTAAAGAAGACCTACAAGTACGGATACCCGCCAAACAACACGGCTGACTGGGCTTGGATCCAGCTACTACTACACGTCGCCACTAAGAAAGCCGTAGTGGTAATAGATCAGGGGGCGCTATTCAGAGGTGGAAGGGAAAGAGAGATTAGGAGCAAAATAGTCGAGGAGGACCTCGTGGAGGCAGTGATACTACTACCCGAGAAACTATTCTACAACGTTACAGCCCCGGGACTGGTAATAGTCTTCAATAAGGAAAAGCCGCCAGACCGGAAGGGCAAGATAATATTCATAAATGCGAGCAACGAGTACAAACCACACCCAGAAATACGTAGATTAAATATTCTTGGAGACGACAACATCGAGAAAATAGTAAAGACATATAGGGAGTTCATGGAGACACCTGGCTTCTCCAGGATAGTGCCACTAGAGGAGATCAGGAAGAACGAGTACAATCTAAACGTCACACTATACGTAACACCCTTGACAAGCCAAGAAGAAATAGACATCATGAGAGAATATCTGGAACTCCTCAGAATAGAAGAAGAGAAGAAGCAACTGCTTGAAAAAATCAACGAGATCATGACAGAACTAACAAAAACGCTAGGAGGATCACAGTGAAGTTCAAGCGAGAAACCGAGTTCCAAGAGACAGAAATAGGTAAAATACCAAGAGAATGGAAAGTAGTATATTTGAGTGAACTCTTCGAGTTTCATCGGGGTCTATCATATAGGAAAAACAATTTATCTCCTACGCAGACATCGATCAGGTTTGTCACTATAAATGATTTAAAGAAGGAGGGAGGATGGAAACGTGAGGGAGAATCTGCCTATCTCTCAGAGGGGTTCAAGGATAAAATAGAGAAGAAACACGTATTGAAGGTAGGAGATCTCCTTATAGCTATAACCGATATGGGCAAGGGTTTCATTATAGGTGCCCCTCTATATATAAATGAAGACATTAGATCTCGGGGAGAAACACTAGTTTATTCGATGGATTTAGTAAAGTTGCAGCCCAAAAAACAAGTTATCACGCTATTCTATTTTTATCAATTATCATGGAGCAAAATAAGGGAAATAATGAAAAGCCTGGCTCGAGGAACAAATGTTTTACACTTAGACTTAAACCTAGCCCAAAGAATCAAATTAGTGGAGCCTCCCCTTAACGAGCAGGTAAGAATAGCGGAGATTCTCTCTACTGTTGATAGGGCTATTGAGGTTGTTGATGCTGGTGTTGTGAGGCTTGAGGGCTTGAAGAAGTCTCTGATGAGGGAGTTGTTGACTGGTAGGATCAGGGTTAGAGAGGAAAACGGCAAACTAGTCTTCTACAGAGAAACAGAGTTCCAGGAGACAGAAATAGGGAAAATACCAAGAGAATGGAAAATTTATAGTATTGAGAAAATCTTCGATTTATACAAAGGAACTACTCCGTCAACTAAAGAAGGTAAATATTGGGGAGGAGATATACCATTTGTTACGCCAACGGATATAACGGCTTTAAATGAAATGAATAAAATATATCTATCTACGACAGAAAAATATTTAACGGAAGAAGGACGCCGTTCAAAAAGTTTGCGATTGATCCCAAGGGGTTCACTGCTTTTCACTTCAAGGGCTACTATAGGGTATCTTGCTGTAAATAATGTTGAAGTCGCTATCAACCAGGGAATTATAGCACTTATACCCAAAATTAACGATCTTGATGCGATTTACTACTATTATTATTTGACAAGCGTCAGAAAGAAACTTGAAGAATTAGCTGGAGGAAGCACGTATAAAGAAATCTCGATGAACACATTTAGGAAACTCATGATTCCCCATCCTCCATTAGAGGAGCAACGGAAGATAGGTGAGATTCTCTCTACTGTTGATAGGGCTATTGAGTTGTATCGTGAAGAGAGGATTAGGCTTGATCGTTTGAAGCAGGGTTTGATGGATTTGTTGTTGACTGGTAAGATTAGGGTGGTGGAGGATTAAATGCCTGCGATAATTGTCTCTCCTGTGTACTTCAATTCTTTGGAGAAATATTACTATATTGACTTAGGAGAGCTTACTAGGGTTTTTCCTCACATAGAGAGAAGCAAGGAGCTAAGATGCTATGTTGTTGAGCTTAGAGATGAAACTGGTAAACTTGTGAGGAGATTTAAACCATTCAAAGAACTTGTGTTAAAAACTAGCGAATATTTTTCAACGTCATTGAACAAGTGGCTTCCTTGTATTGTAATACCTGAGGATGTGGCAACCCGGATTAATGTTGGGGATAATTATCGGATTACAATTGTTGTTACAGCTTATGATGGTAAGCCCTTCTTACCATTTGAACTTAAGCTTATGGGTTATGATGCTGAGAGAGTGCTTGAGAATTTCTCAAGAATAGAAGCAACTTTACTCTCACTAAGCTTAGAGCAACCAGTTCTTAATAAAGCTGTTAGTTATTTGTGGGATGCTTATGCTAGATTGGAGGAAAACGATGTTGAAGGCGCGAGGGCTTCTGTAAGGAATTCGCTTTCTATAATTAGAGACGAGTTCATCCCTGAAATAGAGGTTGTAGAAGAGG
>Ga0080004_1090771_pt1 | contig 11050 bp, 7 predicted proteins | sample WasSprMetagenome_FD_69207 | JGI IMG/M metagenome (GOLD analysis project Ga0080004, IMG submission 69207) | Sulfidic aquatic microbial communities from Washburn Spring, Yellowstone National Park, USA - WS (SPADES assembly) (version 2) | ecosystem: Environmental > Aquatic > Thermal springs > Hot...
CAGGGGGTGTCTTAAGGGTTATCGTGAAGGAACGGTCAGCGTATATCGTGACCTCAACTGGTATGATTTGACCGACCATATTAGCGGTCGCCTCATTATACCTCTTCACGAACTCCATTATATTCACATTGTATTGACCAAGGGAAGGTCCCACTGGGGGAGCGGGTGTAGCTTTGCCGGCAGGCAACTGCAGTTTCACTATAGCAACCACTTTCTTCGCCATCTCTTAACTCCTCCTTAGAATTTCTCTATCTGGGAAAAATCCAATTCGACTGGTGTTTCCCTTCCGAATATATTCAAAAGAACCCTTACTTTCCCTTTCTCCGCATTCACTTCCTCAACCCTGCCCGTCATCTCAAAGAACGGACCCGATGTAACCCTCACCATCTCCCCTTTGCCAATGGAAAGGCGAGGCTTCTCCCTTGATATGCTCTCCTTAATCCTCTGAACTTCCTCTTCGGAAAGAATAAGGGGTTCGGAACCAGCGGAAACGAATCCCCTTACCCCGGGGGTGGAACGAACGATGTTCCAAGTCTCATTGTCCATAACCATATTAACAAGGATATAACCGGGGAACACTTTCCTCTTAACGATTTGTTTCTTCCCTCTAACGGGACGCAATTCCTTCTCTATGGGAACCAATACTTCTACTATCTTATCGCGTAAGCCGAGAGCTTCAACTCTATTCTCTAAAGCTGCCTTTACCTTTTCCTCCTTACCGGTAGCGGTTCTAATGACATACCATTGCCTTTCCAACATCATAATTCACCAGCCCAAGAATTTCTTCGTAATGAAAGCGATGAATTGGTCTACAATGGCTATGAATGCCCCTAAAACAGCAATCATAAAGAGCACTACCGCCGTGTATTTGGTAACCTCTTCTCGGGAGGGCCATATAACCTTTTTCATCTCTGCCCTTACCTCTCTGAAGAAGTTGGAGATTTTCCTGATGAACCCCAGCTTTCTCTTGACCTGCTTAACACTCGCCAAAATCTCTCACCTCATAATTGAGAAGAATGGCAGGCCCGGCCGGAGTTGAACCGACAACCCCGGGATTTGGAGTCCCGTGCTCTGCCAAATTGAGCTACGGGCCTGCCTTACTTTCATCTCGTCTCCCTATGCTTGGTGTGCTTCCCGCACCACTTGCAGAACTTCCTTAGCTCCAGGCGCTCCTGATGGCGCGCCCGGCTCTTAGTGGTGACATAATTCCTTCTTTTGCACTCGGTGCAGGCAAGGACGACTATCTGGCGGGGCATATTAGTCCAACACCTGCGTCACAACGCCAGCGCCTATGGTCTTTCCACCCTCCCTTATGGCGAAACGCAACCCGGGCTCCAAAGCCACCGGCTTCTGCAATACCACCTTCATATTCACATTGTCCCCTGGCATCACCATCTCCACTCCCTCAGGGAGGGTTATCGTCCCCGTTACATCCGTCGTCCTAAAGTAAAACTGCGGCTTGTAGCCGGAGAAGAATGGCTTGTGCCGCCCTCCTTCCTCCTTCGTCAATACATATACCTCTGCCATAAATTCCTTGTGCGGCTTTATCGTCCCCGGAGCAGCTATCACCATCCCTCTCTCCACATCGTCCTTCTCCACTCCCCGCAGCAAAACACCTACATTATCTCCCGCTATCGCCTCATCAAGCGTCTTCCTGAACATCTCCAAGCTCGTCGCCACAGTCCTTATCGGTCTATCCCTCAACCCCACTATCTCCACCTCATCGCCAGGTCTTATCCTTCCCCTCTCCACCCTGCCTGTGGCTACCGTTCCTCTACCGGTTATGCTGAATACATCCTCAACAGCCATAAGGAAGGGCTTATCCACATCGCGCATAGGTAGAGGAATGTATTCATCAAGGGCATCTACGAGCTCCCATATCCTGCCACACCACTCGCACTCTCGCTTGCCACAACCACATTCCAATACCTTCGTAGCGGAACCCTTTATAACGGGAACCTCATCACCGGGGAACTCGTAGCGGGTGAGGAGCTCCCTCACCTCAAGCTCGACGAGCTCCAGTAGCTCGGGGTCATCGACGAGGTCGACCTTGTTCAGGAAGACAACAATGTAGGGGACGCCCACCTGCCTGGCAAGAAGGATATGCTCCCTCGTCTGGGGCATCGCTCCATCCGCCGCCGATACGACCAATATAGCTCCGTCCATCTGGGCAGCGCCTGTTATCATATTCTTTATGTAGTCGGCGTGTCCAGGGCAATCTATGTGGGCATAGTGGCGCTTCGGCGTTTCATACTCGGCGTGAAAGATGTTAATCGTGAGACCTCTCGCCTTCTCCTCGGGGGCGGCGTCTATCTCCTCGTAGCGGAGGAATTTCGCCAACCCCGCCTTGGAGAGGACGAGGGTCATCGCCGAGGTGAGCGTTGTCTTGCCGTGGTCCACATGCCCAATCGTTCCGACATTAACATGTGGCTTCGTTCTCTCAAATTTCGCTCTTGCCATATCACTTCACCTCCTCGCTTTTTGAAGAAAGCTCGCAAAGAGCTCCCACTCCCCTTACGGTGGAGATGAGCTCCTTTGCCAAGCTCTCAGGAAGCTCGCTGTAATGGGATGGTTGCATAGTATATATGCCTCTCCCTTGGGTAAGAGACCTTATGACTGTTGCATAGCCAAACATCTCCGCCAAAGGAATGAATGCACGAATTGTAACCGTATTGCCCGGGGAGGGCTCTGTTGATTCCAGCTTCCCACGACGGGCAACCGTATCATTGATTACATCGCCAAGATATTCGGAAGGCACAACTATCTCTACTTCCATTATAGGCTCTAATGTGACTGGTTCAGCCTTAGCTAATGCCTCTCTGAAAGCCTGTGAAGCCGCCAGTTTAAATGCTATCTCCGAGGAATCAACCTCGTGATAGGAACCATCAATTAGGGTTACTTTCACATCAACAACCGGATAACCGGCGAGAACGCCATACTCCGCAGCTTCCTCAATTCCAGCTTTCACCGCGGGAATGAACTCTTTGGGGATAACTCCCTGGGTAATCTTGTCTTCAAACTGCAAACCGCTCCCCCTTGGGAGGGGTTCAACTTCTATCACCACATGCCCATACTGTCCCCTACCACCCGATTGGCGAATATAGTAACCCTCCTGCCTTACCTTCTTTGTTATCGTCTCCCTATAGGCGACCTGCGGCTTACCCACCCTCGTATCGACGCCAAACTCCCTCTTCAATCTATCCACTGCTATTTCCAAATGGAGCTCTCCCATTCCAGAGATGATGATTTGACCCGTTTCAGGGTCAGTATGGACCTTAAAGGAAGGGTCCTCAATTGTCATTTTTTGGAGAGAGGAAACAAGTCTCTCCTCGTCTGCCTTTGTCTTGGGCTCAATCGCCATAGAAATTACCGGTTGAGGGAATTGAGGAGCTTCAAGGATTATCGGTCTCTCCTCGCTACATAGCGTATCACCAGTGATGGTTGAAGGAACCCCCACCACAGCAACTATATCTCCTGCATAGGCTTCGTCGATGTTTTCCCTGTAATTCGCGTGCATACGCAGAATGCGGGCGACTCTTTCCTTCACCATCTTTCTGGGGTTGTAAACCATATCGCCTTTCTTTAGAAAACCAGAATAAATGCGAATGAATGTCAACTTTCCCACATGGGGGTCAGCCATTATCTTGAAAGCGAGAGCGCAAAAGTCCTCTTCCTCGCTCGCCCTGCGGATTTCCCTTTCCCCAGTTAATGGATTAAATCCCTCAATCGGGGGGATGTCGAGCGGAGAGGGAAGGTAATCAACGATTGCGTCTAAGAGCCTTTGGATTCCTTTGTTTTTAAGGGCAGAGCCACATAGCACCGGGACCAATCTATAAGATATAGTAGCTCTTCTAATCGCTTTCTTTATGTCTTCAAGGGAGAAAGCATCGTTCAAATATTTTTCCAGAAATTCGTCATCGCTCTCCGCTATTCTCTCCAGCATCTTTATCCTTTCTTTTTTCGCCAGCTCCCTCAGGGAAGCAGGGAATTCCTCCAAAGAGAGCTCCATTTCCTGTCCTTCCTCTGAGGAGTAGACATACGCTTTCATCTCCAAAAGGTCCACAACCCCTTGGAAATCCGATTCCGCCCCAATCGGTATCTGGATGGGAACCGCGTTGGCGCCGAGGCGTTCCCTTATTTTCTCCACAACATTGAAGAAATCAGCTCCTATCCTGTCCATCTTGTTAACGAACGCAATCCTCGGCACCCTATATTTATTCGCCTGCCGCCAAACAGTCTCCGACTGAGACTGAACCCCACCCACGGCGCAGAAGACTACAACAACCCCATCCAGCACCCTTAAGCTCCTCTCCACCTCAACGGTGAAATCCACATGTCCCGGAGTATCTATAATGTTTATAGCGCATTCCTTCCAAAAACAGGTGGTGGCTGCGGAGGTAATCGTTATCCCCCTTTCCTTCTCTTGGACCATCCAATCCATAACGGCTGTCCCCTCGTCCACTTCTCCCATACGGTGGATTTTACCCGTATGGAAGAGGACGCGCTCGGTAGTTGTCGTCTTACCGGCGTCTATGTGGGCAGCGAAACCGATATTGCGAATTTTACTGAGGGGATATTCTCGCATATCAATTACCTCGCTACATCACCATCTATAATGGGCAAAGGCGCGATTGGCTTCCGCCATTCTGTGCATCTCTTCCTTGCGCCTCATAGCGCCTCCCGTCCCATTATAAGCATCTATGATTTCCCCCGCTAATCTCTCCTCCATCCTTCTTTCCGGTCTCCTATAACCTTGCTCCAACCTTCCCTCCGGACCCCTTGCATAGGTGACGAGCCACCTTATCGCCAGAGAAAGCGCCCTCTGCTCCCTTACAGGAATGGGTACCTGGTAGGTAGCACCACCTACACGACGGGGGCGCACTTCGACCTCGGGCTTCAAATTTTCAATAGCCTTTTCCAGGACCTCCACAGGGTCCTTGCCCGTTTTCTCTCTCACTATATCCAGGGCTTTATAAACTATCTTCTCCGCGAGGGATTTCTTCCCTCTCTGCATAACCCTATTTATTACCCTCTGCACGAGCTCGCTTCCATAAACCAAATCGGGCTCTATTTTTCTGGGAGGAACGCTACCCTTGCGTGGCATATTATTTCACCTTTGGACGCTTAACTCCATATTTGGAGCGGGCTCTTTTTCTATTTTCCACTCCCGCCGCATCAAGTGTTCCGCGCACGATATGATACCTTACCCCCGGCAAGTCCTTGACTCGCCCTCCTCGCACGAGCACTATGGAGTGCTCCTGGAGGTTATGCCCTATGCCGGGTATGTAAGCGGTTATTTCCGCTCCACTGGTCAGGCGCACCTTAGCGACCTTCCGCAGAGCGGAGTTCGGCTTTTTGGGGCGTGCAGTTCGCACGATAAGGCACACCCCCCGCCTCTGCGGACAGCCCGCCAAGGCGGGAACCTTCGTCTTTCTCGTCTTCTTCTTTCTTCCTTTTCTAACTAATTGATTGACTGTTGCCATAGTCTTCTCTCAAACCTCCACAAATTTTTGCCCCTCTTCTCAGAAATGAGGGGCATATTATATATTAAACCCATTTTGCTCATTCGTCAAGAACCCTCACGGGGAACAGGAATTAAATTTAGATATTTTGAGAAACCCGTCCCCGCTGGTATAAGCCTCCCAATAATAACATTTTCCTTCAAGCCGATGAGGGGGTCCTTCTTGCCCTCTATCGCTGCCTTGGCGAGAACCTGGGGCGTTTCTTGGAAGGAAGCAGCTGACAAGAAGGAATCGCTTGCTAAAGCCGCCTCCGTAATGCCCGAAAGTATCCTCTCCCCCTTTGCTATTCTTCCTCCCTCCTTAGCTACCCTTTTGTTCTCCCGATTGAATACATCTACATTTACAATATCACCAGGCAAAAACTCGGTGTCACCCGGGTCCTTCACCTTAACCCGCCTCAACATTTGGCGAATAATTATCTCAAAGTGCTTATCATTTATGTCCACGCCACCCTGCGACTTGTAAATGTCCTGAAGTTCGGAAATCATATAGTCGTATACACCCTGAATTCCCTGATACTTAAGCACGAGATTCAAATCAACCGGTCCCCTCGTGAGCCTTTGACCAGCTTTAACCTCATCGCCAATTTGCACCAACTTCACGCCTCTGTAAGGAATAAGATATCTCCTCTCAGTCACAACTTCTGGGATACTATCTCTGTATTCCTCCAGTAAAAGCCTTATATCCTCTTTCTTCAGCTTCGTTCCAGCGGTCAAGATGACTCTGCCCGTCGCAGGGTCCTTCACATCTTCACCCAAAACCTCACCCAATAGCTCCTCGCTGACCTTTTCCCTGGAGTGGATGATAACCGTGGGCAATCCCGCTCTTTCCTCTCTTATATCCTTAACAACACCGTCTTTCTCCACTATTATCGCCTCGCCCCTCAGCGTCTTACTTACCTCAAACAACCCCTCAACCCTATGTATGCCCTTCTCGGGAATCTCAAGCGCTTTGAGGATTTTCTGAAGAGCCGCTGTCGCTTCCTTGCTTGTCATTCCCTCAAGGTCAACAAGTCCCCTCTCCATATCCTCACGAATCGTCTTTATAGCCTCCCTTCTCCTAACGGTCGTCAATCCTCCCACCGCATCAACGATGGTTTTCCCCGCCGTTCCACCCGTATGGAATGTCCGCAAGGTGAGCTGGGTTCCAGGCTCACCGATTGATTGCGCCGCTATTATCCCCACAGCGGTTCCTTTCGCAACGAGTTTTCCAGTGGAGAGGTCCGCTCCATAACAGCGTGCGCATACGCCCAATTCCGCCTCGCAGGTTATGGGTGAGCGCAACCTGACGCTCTGCACACCTGCTTTCTCTATCTCCTCCGCCATCTCCTCCGTTATCAGTTCATTAGCCTTCACCATAACCTCCCCCGTTTGGGGATTTATTATATCCTCAACCGGGCACCTTCCCTTTATACGCTCCGCTAATCTCTCTATAACATTCCCTGACTCATCCTTTATGGGACCAACCTCTAACCCCCTAACAGTTCCGCAATCGTCTATGCGAATTATCACATCTTGGGCTACATCAACCAATCTCCTGGTTAGATAGCCCGCGTGAGCGGTGCGAAGAGCGGTATCAACAAGTCCTTTCCTCGCTCCATAGGTAGAGATGAAGTATTCTAAGAGATGCAACCCCTCGTAGAAGTTTGATGAAACAACAAGGTCTTTTATCAACCGGTCCATAGGGTCGCTCATCAACCCTCTCATCCCCGAGAGCTGGACAATCTGCCTCTCACTACCCCTTGCACCGGACTTCGCCATCATAACTACGGGATTGAACATATCCGCATTAGCCATCAACTGCCTCGTAACTTCCTCGCTAGCCGCTCTCCATAGGTCTATTATCAACCTCTCCTGTTCGCCTGGCAATATGGCACCTTGTTGATATGCTTCCTCTATCTCCTTCGCTTTCTCCTCCGTCTCCTTTATTATTCGCTCCCTATCGGTTGGCATATAAAGGTCTGCTACCGAGAAAGAGATTCCCGATTTAGTTGCTATCCTAAAACCCAACTCCTTCATATCATCAAGGAACTTTGCCGTCCTTTCTTCCCCATATAGCTTATGGCATTCCTTTATCAAATTGCGAATTAACTTCTTATCAACCTCCGGCTTGCTGAGGTCCCACCAACGCATCTTCTCGGGCAGAATCTCACTGAACAACAACCTCCCAACAGTTATATCCGCTATATTCCCATCTTCTAACCTCACCTTGATGGGAGCGTGCATATCCACTTCCCCAAATTCCCAAGCCAAAATCGCTTCGTTCGGATTAGCGAAAATCTCTCCAGTTTGCTCATATGCTCCTTTGGCGCCCTTCCTCACTTTCGTCAAATAATGTATACCCAGCACGATATCTTGCGTGGGAACGATTATTGGGTCGCCATGCGCCGGGGATATGATGTTATGAGTGGAGAGCATAAGCGCGCGCGCTTCCGCTTGCGCCTCCTGGGAAAGGGGAATGTGAATCGCCATCTGGTCTCCGTCAAAATCAGCGTTGTAGGGAGGACATACAAGGGGATGAAGCTGGATTGCCTTCCCTTCAATCAAAACCGGTTCAAACGCCTGTATGCTCATCCTGTGGAGCGTTGGAGCCCGGTTAAGAAGCACGGGATGTTCCTTAACCACCTCTTCCAAGACATCCCAAACGACTGGTTCCATCCTCTCAATAATCTTCTTGGCGCTCTTTTGAGAAGGTGCATACCCCTTCTCTATTAGAGCCCTCATAACGAAGGGCTTGAATAGCTCAAGAGCCATCTCCTTGGGCACTCCGCATTGATGAAGCTGGAGTTCCGGACCCACAACGATGACCGCTCTTCCCGAATAATCCACCCTCTTGCCAAGTAGATTCTTCCTGAACCTACCTTCTTTCCCCCTGAGAATATCGGAAAGGGAGCGTAGAGGGCGACCTTGTGGTCCGATAAGGGGGCGCTGTTTGCGTCCATTATCAAGCAGGGCGTCAACCGATTCCTGTAATAGCCTTTTCTCATGCGTGAGGATGGAAACAGGGGCACCCATCTCTATCTGGTGCTTCACCCGATTGTTGCGGTTTATCAACCTCCTGTATAGGTCGTTTAGGTCAGCGCTCGCCAATCTCCCTCCCTGAAGCATCACCATAGGGCGAAGGTCGGGAGGAAGAACGGGTATAACCTCTAAAATCATCCATTCCGGTCTCTGCTTTGAGCGTCTAAACGCCTCAACTATCTGCAACTGCTTTATGCGTTTAAGAAGCTTGGCACCCGTTAATTCCTTTATATCTTTCCTGAGTCGTTTCGCTTCCTCTTCAAGGTCTATTTTCTTCAAGAGTTTTTGAATCGCTTCCGCCCCTATAGAAGCAACAACTATGTTCTCATACTGCCTTCCCAGTCGCTTAGAAATCGTTCTATTGACCGCTTCCAAACCCCTGAACTCCGTATCCGTGAGCAACATTTTCTCATAAGCTTTCTCAAAGACCTCCAACCCCACATCCAGCAACTTCTTCTCCTCTTCCCTCGCAACTACCTGCTTCTCCATTTCCACAGTCTCCCTTATCGTTTCCATTTCCTCTTCTCTTCTCTTATAATCAACATCTGTTACAATGTAAGCATCTAAATAGATAACTCGCTCCACCTGCTTCGTCGGCATATCAAGGAGGTTCGCTATGGGGTTCGGAACCATCTTGACGAACCAGATATGAGCAACGGGGAAGGCAAGCTCTATATGCCCCATCCTTTCCCTTCTTACTTTGGATGTCGTCACTTCCACCCCACAACGATTGCAAATTACCCCCTTATAGCGCACTTTCTTGTATTTACCACAGGCGCATTCGTAATCGTGAACGGGTCCGAATATTCTCTCACAGAATAGCCCATCTCTTTCTGGCTTTAGCGTCTTGTAATTTATCGTCTCCGGCTTCTTAACCTCACCGTGAGACCAGCTCCTTATATCATCTGGAGAAGCTATTCTTATTCTTAAAGCGGTTATGAGATTATTCATTTATTATCGCCTCCCCTTCTTCAGAAGTAGTTTCCTCCTCCTCTTCCTCTTCCGTCTCGGGTGTCACATTCAAAGCCAATGACCTGAGCTCGCTGAGGAGGATGTTAAACGACTCAGGCACACCTCCCAATTCCAGCACCTCGCCTCTCACCAGTTTCGCAAAGGCTGTCTTCCTTCCTTCCACATCATCCGACTTAATCGTCAACATCTCCTGAAGGGTGTGAGCTGCTCCGTATGCTTCAAGTGCCCAAACCTCCATTTCTCCAAACCTCTGCCCACCAAATTGCGCCTTCCCACCGAGAGGTTGCTGGGTGATAAGGGAATAGGTTCCCGTTGAGCGGGCGTGCATTTTATCCTCGGCAAGATGTTCAAGCTTCATTATATAACCATAACCAACTGCTACCTTCTGGCTGAATGGCTCGCCAGTCCTTCCATCTATAAGTGTGCATTTGCCGGTATTCTCATCAAAACCTATCCTCTCATTTACAATCTCCTTTATCCTCTCACATATCATCTTCTCGTTTTTCTTGTCCAATCCCACCCCATTTGCTAAGGTATATACTTCCTCCTTGGGAAGATTTCTCATAAGTTTTTCCAGATTCCTCAGCGTCTGCTCAAAGGTTTCGCCCCTTTCCAATTTCTCCACCACCTTTGGAGCTATTTCCTCTAGGAACTCTAAAAGCTTTTCCCTCCTCATTCTATCTGTTACCTTCGCCATAAGTTTTCTTATATCCTCGTCCTTTGGACCGCGGAAGATAGGGCAAATGAAGGAAATGCCCTCGTTTTTGCTCACCCAACCAAGATGTAGTTCATATAGCTGCCCGATATTCATCCTTGAGGGAACACCCAGAGGGTTGAGCACTATATCCACGGGGGTCCCATCGGGAAGGTGAGGCATATCTTCAACGGGAAGAATCTTGGCAATTACCCCCTTATTCCCGTGCCTCCCTGAGAGCTTATCCCCCACCATTATTGGGCGTATCTGGGCTACATACACCCTCACCATAGCATTAACCCCTTGAGGCAGGGTGTCTTCTTCTTCCCTCACTATCTCCGCACCACAAACCTCACAGGAAAGCTTCTCCGAGGAAGGCTCCTTGCTGAAGATGTATTTCTTTTCACAGCGAGGGCAGAAATACTTGAAGCGAGAGAATATCTTCACATCAACAACGATTCCTCTTTCCCCGTGGGGCATCCTCAGAGAGACATCCTTCACATCCTCCCCTGCCTTCCCAAAGAGAGCCTTCACGAGTTTCTCCTCCGGTGTGAGTTCCCGGGGAGCCTTGGGGACAATCTTACCCACCAAAATATCGTGTGGTCCAACCCTTGCTCCAATGCGGATTATTCCCATCTCGTCCAAATCCTTTAGACTTTCCTCCCCCACCTGCGGTATATCCCTGGTTATCTCCTCGTCCCCAAGAGTGGTCTTCCGGGTAGTTGTTTCGTATTCCTCTATATGAATAGAGGTTAAGACATCCTCTCTTACCAACCTCTCGGAAATGACTATCGCATCCTCATAGTTATAGCCTTCCCAAGGCATATAAGCGATGAGGAGAT
>Ga0080004_1080191_pt1 | contig 11045 bp, 16 predicted proteins | sample WasSprMetagenome_FD_69207 | JGI IMG/M metagenome (GOLD analysis project Ga0080004, IMG submission 69207) | Sulfidic aquatic microbial communities from Washburn Spring, Yellowstone National Park, USA - WS (SPADES assembly) (version 2) | ecosystem: Environmental > Aquatic > Thermal springs > Hot...
ATAAATGCTCGTAGAGCGCGCAGAGTTGGATAAGTTTCGGCTGAGGCTATAAAGGCATTTACCTCGGCATTAGATGGAACATTCACCTCGAACATATTCAGGTAAAGGCCGGGTTCAAGATAAAATCTATTCGCCTATCATCACCTCCTTTTCCTAGAATTTTGTTCATTCTTTCCCTACCTAATATACTAGAGCATCTCATCATTATTTAAGATTTAACATTGTTGTTCTGATGCTCTTTATTTCTTCCTTTTATTAGAAATAATCGAGTTCCCTAGTAGCATATATAAGTCTCTTTTTAACATAGTTCAATTTATCTTCATCAAAATTTATATTGTTTTCGACTCTCGATAGAATATGAATGCAAAGACAAGGAAACCGGTTAAAAGCACAGAGAAAGTAAGGTTTGAGGATCTGGATATTGTCTATGTAATCCCTTTCGACTTAGGAGCTCCTGTTAAGGCAAAGGATCTCGGAGAGTGGTTTTCTAAGAGGAAACTGGTTGAGGGGATCTGGATTCCTCCTTCTGATGGTTATGAGCCTACATCTGAATTTATCTATCGCAAGGCGAAGGAGCTTGGGATCAAGAATGCGGAGAAGATTAGCGCAGAGGAGTTAATGAAGAATAAGAAACTTGAAGAGGAAATTAATAGAGAACATATGATGTTTAAAGGAATAATTTCGAAAGATATTTTATCATGTAATCCTGTATACTTAAAATCGAACCGATATGTAAGGCTGAAATTAACCGACCTGCATGTGAGCATCAAGGACAAGGAGCTCAGATATCTTGGAGAGCTGAAATGCGAACTGTACCTCCTCCTACACAATGCTGGAGTTGGTGTTTTAACAGCGTGGATCCACTTGGATGGCGGTTTTTCGACGGACGATGTGATAGAGATCGAGAGAAAGCTAGATAATGCAAAGTGCATGATTAAGCTTCCGTTCGGGAAAACCGAAGAGGGAACGCTCCGTGAATTCATTGATATGAACGTGATTTCGCCTCTACAGGCCGCTATTGCATTCAGTAGCGAATATAAAGGCTTTGATGCAGCTTACAATGCGTGAAAAGAGGGAAATATCTCTGATGATAGGCTCAAGAAAAAGCTTAGGCTCCCATACAGTATTATTTACACAGTTGTGTGCATCAGAGGGCACAAGTGTCAGGATGGATGTGTGACTGCTGAAGATGCCGTTGAGAGGCATTTAAGGGAGATAGTCGGAATTCTTACACGGTATGAAAACTGGAGATATTATCGGATGGACTCTGCCGAGAAGGATCTAGGAGAAAACCTATCCTCTGATGTAGATTATGCCATGTTTGTAACTATTGGTACATCCCTTTTCATGGGCTCTACTTTATTAGATAAAAGGCTAAAATCTGAGAAGAAGAATAAAGAGATTGCATATCGATCAGCAGAGTTCATTCTTGTGCACTCAGTGGAATTTTTGTTGCTGTCGGACATGATTCTGGATGTGTATACCTCAGTCTACAGAAATAAATTTGAGGAGCTAAGGGAGAGGAGAAGAAGAGAGGAAACTGTGAGACCCAGCGAGATAGCGGAGATAAGGAAGGATTTGATGTATGGGCTGGAGGAGTACAATAGTATCTCACTTTTTTCAATGGATCCAGATAGAAGTATCATGGAATACGGGAAAAAAGAATTAAGGCTTTTAGATAAAGTTGATGCACTTAAATCTGGGTTACAGGAGCTAGATGACATGGCTAGAACTTTCTATGAGGAGAATCTCTCCAGAACGCAGGTTATATTGACAGTTTTATTTGGAATGTTCGGAGTATTTCAGGCATTGGAATTTCTCGAACCTAAGATTGGACTGTTTAATGCTATCGTCACAGCGTTTGCTATTTTCCTACCATATCCCATCTACAAGCTTCTGTCATACCTTCATGGGAGATGGTGACGGAAAACTAGGTGATCAAGCTGGGTTTTTATTCGGATTCATAATTGACAAGTGATACCGGTTTTAAGAGAAGCTTTTCGGCAAATTACTGAGACCTTATTATGCTCTCATACTCCTGCTTTGTCAGGTACTTCCCTCCCACTGTTATGAACCTCTTAGGCTTCACTGCCTTCTCATACTTCCTTATGTTATCAAGCTCCAAAACCAGAAATGTCACATCCCTGCCTGAGCCTCCCTTTTTCCTGTCCTTTAAGGGCCTTGAGTAGCTCCTAGCTTCCTCCCTTGTTATGAAAACCCTCTCTCCATATTTCCTGTATATATCGTCGAGCTTCATCATCTCGATCCTTTTTATTGTGGCCTCTCCCACAATGCCCCTTACCTCGTGAGATGAGTAGAAAAGGACCTTTTGCCCCGGCTTAAGTTGTTTGAAGCATGTTGGATGCTTTATGAACACATCTTTGCCTGTAAATATCCTCTGCAACAGGTTGGAGGGCACAGGATATATTACACCTATGATCTCGCTCAATATAGCACCCTGATTTTTATGGAGAGAAAAAATAAATAATTTATGTCCGAGTTTAGGGAGAATTCCCTGTGAAGGCCTTTTCGTAAAAGTTGAAAGAAAAATTTATATAGAGTACATCAATATAATTTCCAGATGGAACTCATTCTAAAGGACTTTCTGAAGAGATTTTTCCCAAATATAGATAAAAGTTCTTCAATGTTTGCTAAATTACCTTCATTAAGAATTTTCTATGGGAATAGGGTCTGTACTAAAAAGTTCTTGAGAATTAAAGATGGGTGTTGATTATGGTTTATACCAGTCTTTATCGTGTTGAAGAGGATTGTAAAAAAGGTATATTTAAGAACGAGGCCGAGCTTCGTCAAGCGTTTGTAGAGGCTTTAAAGACGGAGCTTGAGGAGTCTTTCTGCAAAGATATACTAGCAATAGCCAGAAATTATATCATTCCACGATTAGATGAGATGATTGGAAAGGGTAAACCGGATGTAAGAATATTCAACATAGTTATAGAAGTGGAGCCTCCTAACAAACCTCTAGATAAGGGAAGAAAGCAATTGCATGATTATATGAACAGCTTAAGATCCGAAACAGACATAGCGATTCATGGGCTAGTGACAAATGGTATTGAAGCAGAGTATTGGTTGCTAGATAATAATGAACTTAAGTGCAAACAACGAGGATCAATGGCTCAGGTAGTTGGAGATACATTCCTTAGGCTATGTTCTGAAAAAATGGTAGTAGTAAAACCAGAAGATATAACTGATATCTTCGGGGTGTAGACTATGTCTAAGCTGTCGTATCAGGTAATAAAGCATCTTTATAATTCCTTGCACTGGTATAACTCAAAAGGGAGAGGAACTTCAGTAGCTCAGTCAGTTCGCAGTCTATTTGGATTGTGGAAGAATCTTCATGCCCTCTCTATTAATATATCTGAGGAAGGTTGGAAAAGCCTTGAGAAGTTAGCCAAGAGTATAGAGGTAAGAGTCACTACTGGTAAAAAAGAGGACAGAGAACTCTTCTTATTTGCCCTAGAGACTTATCTGCACATACTCATCAGGGCAATAGTGCTCTCAAAATTGGGGAAGGCTGAAAAAGATGTCTTAAATTATGTAAACTCTATTAAAAGAATGAGAAATATTTTTGATGAATCTGTCTTTGAATGGGTTTATGAGGCTATTAAAGATCAAGACATGGAAGAACAATTAAGGAGAGAATTAATTGATGGTATAAATATACTACTTGAGATTATCTATAACTTGAACCTTGGATATATATCATTCGATATGTTCAGAGAGATTTACCAAAATATACTACCACGTGAGCTGAGAAGAAGTCTAGGAGAATTCTATACTAGTGAAGATCTGATAAAGGAGGTTCTTGAAGCCATAGGCTTAACTAATAATAGTAGCGCGATTCAGGAGCTTTATGAAGACTGGAAGAGGAGAAGAAACGGGAGACTGATACTTGATCCGGCCTGTGGCACAGGCTCGTTCTTAGTGCAGGTGATTAGGAAAATATTTAACTCTTTCGGTGGTAAAGTACCTCCAGATATAGCTAAATTTGTAGAAAGCATTATCATCGGGGTAGATATAAATCCATTCGCGGTAGAAATGGCAAAACTTAACATAATAATGACTATAGCTGATGAGATGGGAAAAAGAGGAATGACCTACAGCCCTGAAGAAATTAGAGTATACTGGGCTGACAGCTTAGCAAGAGTAAGTAATAAGAATGAGATGTTCTATAACACCTTAAAAGTGGATATTCCAGCTCTCAGTCAAATAATAGAAGATAGCGTTATAGAGATGCCAAACATTCCAATTCTAGGAGCACGGATTATAGATATATTTAAAAGGAGTATCTCCGAAGGTAAGAATTTTGAAGATTTTGTAAACAAAGTACTATTTTTTGTGGAGAAAACCGAGATGGCTAAATATAAGGATTTTCTTATAAAAGACTTAGCTAGGCTTTACAAGAAGTTAGATAAGATATACAGAGGCTGCGATGGTAGGACGATCAGGCTTATCGAGAATACCTTCATAGTTCAAAGCTTAACTGGAAGATGTGCTTTTGTTGTAGGAAATCCGCCATGGGTAAGAATACGCAGGCAAGCAGGACATATTAGAAAATTCCTTGGAGAAAATTACGAGTGGTTAAAAAGAGGTTCATCATATGATCCTGAATTTAAAAAGACAAAAGTTCCATTTAAGGAACAGTTTGACTATTCTGTAGCATTCCTCGAGAGAGGACTTGAGTTCCTAGAAGAAGGTGGTATGCTTGGATACGTAATAACCTCTAAGATAGCTCGTTCTACTTATGCAGGAAAGATGAGAGAGGATCTTGTCGTGGAGAAGATGAAGGGAGATAAAATAACAGGGTACACAATTCTCGAAATAAGAGACTATAGCCTGCATCCTAGGCTACTCTTCCAAGATGCAGTAAATTATCCCATGATAATATCAGTTAAGAAACAGGTTCCTACAGGAGATCATAAAGTCAAAATAATGGTTTCTAACACAGCTGGTGAGAAAAAAGAGTTTGAGATAGAGCAGAAAAAATTGCCATTAGACCCAAATAAGCCGAGATCACCGTGGATTTTAGCGCCAGAGCTCATTGCAGGTATTTTAAGAAGAATTACAAAAGCTAGTGTAAGGTTAGGAGATATATACGAGGTCAAAATGGGGGTAAAAACCTCCGCAGATTATCTATATATTGGCAAAGTAATGTGTAGCGAGGTTGTGGGTGGCGATGGCACTCTTTTACTTGAGCTTAAAGACGGATCAAAGCAAGTCGAGATCGGCTTGTTACATCCAGTTGTTAGAGGAGAGAACTTAGATCCCTATTACTACAGCTGGGAGGAATTCATGATATTTCCTCACGACGTTGAAACTTTAGAGCCTCTGTGGAATCAGGATCAAAGGAAAATCCTGAACGTATTAGGTCTGCTCAGTAGTAATGTACATATAGAGCCAAGCGGTGGAACTCTGAAATATATTATCAAAGTTGCTCAAATCGGGAAGAATTGTCCTCAGATAGCTAGTTCCATGCTTCAATCTATTTTACAAAGAGTAGAACGAGAAGGATACAGGGTCACTCCTACCACACCATGTAGTCTCCATTCCTGCTGGGAGATCTCTAAAGACAAGGCAAAGCTATTAAATGTGAACGTTGAGATTACTTCTGGTGAAAAGAAGATCAAAGAAAGAAATATATGCGAAATAACTTTTGTCTTTCATGTCACTGGGCTTAGAATACCAGATGCCCCATATGCGACAGAGCATTTTACTAGAAATCTCGAGAAACTGATTAAACGTGACGACTACAGAAACACAATGCCTCCATGGGCCATATTCAGGGTCTCCAAGGATAAGTTTGAAGAGTATCGCATAGCTTGGCAAGAGATTGCTACTCATATAGAGGCTGCTCATCTTCCTGTGAAAACACGTGTGAAGATTTGCGGAAAAGAGTATGAAAAGCTGTTAATTCCTCCGACAACTGTGTACTTTGTTGTTGAAAACAATAGTGCAAGGGCTCTTAAGTTGCTCATGTACCTTAACAGTGAATTAGCTGGGAATTTAATTAAGTTGTGGGGATGGTCCGCAAGGGGAGGGTTCTATAGGCATAATGCATATATAATGGGACATTTACCAATTCCACAATCATTGTTTGAAATATGGAGCATAGCTGATGAGGAACTAAAGGAATTTGGACAAGAAAATATAAGAGATCTCAATGGAATTGCAAAGAAGATCATAGAAAATAACTATGAGAATTTGATAAGGGAAATTAAAGAAGTCCTGAATATAAGTGATAGTGATTATAATGAATTTATGGAATATGGTAGATGGTTAAATGAGTATGCACAGCAACCGGCTACAGCAGCTGAGGAGATGGAGGAGGAAGAATAATAATCTTCTGTTGTTAGTACACGCACAACTTTAATGTATCTATTTTTCTTTCATACCTGCCTCTCAGATATCTGGAATTATTATTCTTAATGATATATTAAGTGATTTGAACAACTTCACCTCTTCTTTTAGCCACATTGAAGATGCCTTTAACCCTACTTACTCGATGGCAGTTCTAGGATTCCAGTATGCTTGTCCAATTTCCTCACAGCCCAAATGAAATCCTTCATCTTGGCTATGAATTCGCCTTTAAGCCTGTCGAGATCTATCTCCCTATTCGCTGGATGGTCTCTACTGAATCTCATCTCCTCCTCTATCCTATGGGCCAATATATGGATTTCCCCGTCCAATTTCTGAATTTCGTACTTAAACTTAGCTGGTATCTCGATACATTCAGGGCCTAATGCCCTCAGAAGTTCCCCACCCTGCTCTTCGGAAAGTTTGGTGACGTGCCTCGGGCATATATTCTTTAGAAAGCTAAACTTCGTTGAAGCACCCCTTATCATCGATATTGCCTTCCACTTAACCCTCACTTGAGCAGAAAAACGTCCACCCCAAGCGTCTGGCTCGATGTTCAGTTCACCGTGCGCTCTCGGCAGTGAAAGGTCCGAAAAGTACATCTGTATTGATATTATATAGGAAGAGAATATCACCTCTCTTTACATCCCTAATCCTGTCCCAAAGCTTCTTAGTATCACCAAAAAGAGCCCTCTGAAAACACTCACTCTCGGTCTTATTTGTGCAGACAAACTTCCAGTACATTGTTCCCCTCAGAAACATAGCAGCCTAGTGTATAAAAGCTTTTGCTTGACCTAAGTGAGTCCTGTCAAAGCATACCCTCTGAGACCGATGTTATATATGCAAAAGCCTTGCCGCACACGAGGACACGATCATTTCAATGTTTGCTAGATAGGAAGATTGCTATCGGATAAAGGTCGGTCTACACTTGTGCATCGACAGTTTGAGGGACGCTTTCACCATATGCCGTAAGTATTCCCACAAACATCTTCATCTTTTTCCCCTTATAAGTTCCATAGTATTTATTTTCGTAGATTCTCCTTAGTTTATAGCGTCTTTCAGCCTCTTCCAAGACCTGTCCTGCGAGGAAAGTGTTAAACTCTCCAGCTGCCACCACATAAAAAAGTATCTACTCCTTTTTCTAGGGATTCCTTAATGAACTTCATATGAGCTTCTAACCCAAAATCCCTAAAGGTTTCTATTTTAGCGATGGGGACAACAGCAGCCTTTATATATTTGCCGATATATGTAGGATCAACTTTTTCCTCCGGTTCTTTTACGGCAAGTCTATAGACCTTCGACTCGAATTCCTTAGTCTCCCTGTGAACATCAGGCTTTGGGTCAGTGGGGTAAAGTGAGCTCAGCTTTTTGTACTCTGATAGCAAAATCCTTGTCAAACGTCCCTCTTTATTTATCTCCTCCGTCTCCTCCACTAGATCCTTTATTTGGTTTATATCATCTGCTGTAATGTTAATAAAATAATTAAGTGCATTAGTATCCACAGCAAGGATATCTTTAGAAATTACATAGTCGATGGCTTTCATGAGACCTTGATGTACATACCTTCGGGCTGTGGGAATAAGGGCTTTCGGGACATACTCCCTTATAGCTAGTGCAAAATTCCTAGATTGATTTCTGTGATCCTTCATTTTTATAACAAGGACATTATCTCTGAGATCGCTCTCTATGGAGTCAGCATCGGTCCATTTTACTTTGATTCTATAGGTGAAAATTTCTCCGGACTCCTTATTAAATTTTTCTACATGCCTATTTATATTATACTCTATATTCTTTGATATATCTTCTCTCATGACTTTTTGATATGTAAGCGAGTAGTTTACTAAATAGTATACCCCATTTTTCAACTTTTCCAGGATAAAGGATAAATAAGAGGAATATAATAAACGCGAAAATTCCCAGAATTCCAAATATAGGAAAGATTTCTTGGTATAGTAAATAAGTTAATAGTTGATATATATCAGAAAGCACTTATCAACCCCCCAGCTTTTTCGATGCACTTCACGCTATCACAAATTATCAGGATGTTCCCATTTTTCCTCAAAATGGCTCCAAGATTCTCCTTGGTAATTGTTTTCCCGCATATAGCACATTTTATCTCTCCTTTCTCAACTTTTTCAGCTAGATTGAGCTTGCTCAGCATCTTTTCCACTTCTCTTTCGTGAAAAACTACCAATGTGTAATACTCCTTCATCGCTTTACCATCTTATTTGGGTCTTTGCTTAATAAAGTTTCATTAGATCTACATTTAACTTTTATATTGTAAAGCGGAGCACTTCTTTCTTCAGCCGATGTTATCAACATGATTAATGAGGATCTAAGAGTTAATGGACGAATTTGACGAAGAAAAAGTTGAGAGAAAAATGGGGGGACTAGAAGCCAATTCTCAGAAGCAGCAAAGAGACAGGTCAAGTAATTCTGATGGCCTACTGCATGATAGAAGGAACAACTAACAAGTGAGAGAATGAAAACGGTCGAGAGATAAAAATCAGCAGCAAATCCTATTGAAATTGCCAATAGATCGGCTGTGGAGCTTAGATAAACAGGGTTATGATGAGACTTAAATGAGATATTTTCGCTTCAGGGCTTATCAACCAAAGCTCGAGATGCACCCATGTCTCTCATTAAAGCATGACTATCTTGAAACTTACCTGAGGGCAACACTTTGTAGGGAACATCCCCCAAACACTTCATACTTCCCATCAAGGTAAAAATGGACTAAGGAGAGCCTTCTTTCGGGCTAGAAGGGATCTCCGCTGCTTGGTATCAGGGGAGATATTTCATGAAAACTGATTGGAGACAAAAGCTGCTAAACCCTTCTTCAGTACAAGAAGTCCCTGTATGGATGGTTGATGAAGTCCTTGTAATCTTTCAAAAACTCGAATGCCCTCTCACCGAGCCAGTAAAACCTGTTGTACCTCTCAGGATGTCCAACAACCCACTTGTAGTATGCCATTTTCCTCATCTTCTGGGATAAACTGCTCTCCTTTATTTTGAACCTCTCCTTTACCTCCCTCCTGCTCACAGCGTGCTCCCTATCGAATGCCCCTCTCTCCAAGAGGAACTGTAATATCCTCCATTCTATGGCCTTATCCATTGTGATCAAGCAAATGTACACATTGTGTTTTATTTACTTTTTGACGGTGAGTTTTCGGCCTCGTTTCCTTACTTCGGCCATCTTTCCGCTACAATCCGTTAGATAGCTGAGAAAAGAGGCTATACTACCTCCCCTGCCTGAATATAGGTTTATAAAGAAGACGTGGAAGATAAGGAGACTGATGGCTGGAGGGAGATCCAAGAAAAAGGAGGATAGCTGGCTGGAGAGAAACTGGTGGGCAGTAGCGGCCCTGATCTTCTTCTTAGTGCCCTGTATAGCCTTTCCTCCGCTCTTATTCGGCTTCCTCTTCCTCTTGATTTATGTGGGCATTATCATCGGGTTGCTCGCTTTTTTCCTGAGCCTCACGTACATAGGTGCGAAGATCGATGAAATGCGGGATAAGGGCAGTACTGTCCCCGCTATCCCCTACTCGGGATTCCATGAGAGGAGGCCGAGGCGCTCCGAGAGGGCTGTTTTGGAGGACACTAAAATAATGATAAGGAAGATAGATAGAAAGAGGGGGATAAAAAAGGAGGCATACATGAGGAAGAGAAGGATAGAGGTCACCAGGGAGGTAAACGACCTGGATATTTTGACTGAGCCTGAGAAGGACAAGCTAGACTTCTCTGACCTCTGGAGGCCGTCTAGGCACAAAAAGGATGAGGAAGGCTGATTATACTGGATGTTAGATATTTTTAATAAAAATAAGCTGTCTTAAAATGTACCCGAGATCTCTGGCATTTAGGATCTTTATCTCTCCATCAAGGCTCTTTCACCACTTTTATCTCCCTTATCCTGTTGAAATGCCTGAACCTCATCACCTCGTGTTGCCCGTCCTCAAGGGAAACCAGCATCTCGCATTCCTCGTCGTACCTCGGATGGCTACTGCGTCCCACGCTCTCCATCTCCTCTTCCCAAAGCTCAAACCCGTACTCCCTGCCCAGCTAGGAGGCTCGCTATAACGGGGATGGGTGCCCTGACTATCACGATATCAGGCCTAACCTCCCTAATTATATCCAGGAGCTCCTTTCCTGTTTCTATGGGGTTCCTGTACTCCAAGAGCACGAAGTTCCCAAGTATCCTCCTGAGCTCCTTTCCCTCTGCTGGAAGGATCTCATGCCCTGAGGCCCAGAGGACAACTGGAATCCTCCTTCCCACATCCATAGCCTCACGCTCCCACTATTCTCTTGTAGCTGATAGTTAAGAGGTTATCTCGAGGGACTGCTCTGTTTCCTTGCAAGGGTACCTTTAATAAACAATCTAATCTGTCCAGTTGCGCGCGGACATCGTTGCAAAAAGAAAGTTCTCTTTAAAAATTTGATTTAGTATTCAAGTTATCAGATTCTTTCACACAGGTGTTCCAGTTCCTCCATAACTCCTCACAATGCACTCCCATATTTCCCTTTAATTAGCCAAAGCTTGAGATGCACTCCTGCCTGAATTCGCATTTCCTGCACTTCCAGCTTGCAGGCATTTTCGGGGCTTTATTCTCCCTTACAGCCTCCCTGAATTTCTCAAGTGTTGTTCTTGCATTTTCCTCATCCGCAGCCTCTATCCA
>Ga0080004_1101292_pt1 | contig 11044 bp, 10 predicted proteins | sample WasSprMetagenome_FD_69207 | JGI IMG/M metagenome (GOLD analysis project Ga0080004, IMG submission 69207) | Sulfidic aquatic microbial communities from Washburn Spring, Yellowstone National Park, USA - WS (SPADES assembly) (version 2) | ecosystem: Environmental > Aquatic > Thermal springs > Hot...
CTCGTTAATTCCCCGAGTTGTCTATCACCACACTTCTTCCCTGAGTCAGCTGTATATGTCTTAAAACCAAGCATGTTACCTAGTTCTAGGAGCTTCATTTCTATACACTCGTGGCTTTCAATGCCTTTGCCAGCAATTTTTCTTATTTCTTCTAGTGCCTGATCGTCAATGTAACTCTGACCTGTTATTACCCATTCACTTATTGGTTTCTTACTGGTTGCAGTCTTGACGTCTGTGAGTTGACTTTGGTGTACTTTGACTGGATACTCCACGAATTCATCGAAGAATAAGACCCAGACCTTATCGCTTGGTTTGAGTTGTTGAGGCTCGTGTATAAGTCCCTTACTAGCTAACTCCTGGTATTCCCTTGCATCAACGAGCTTAACCTTCGTGACTGTGAACTCCCCGTAAAATATCCTAGATCTTTTTGTTAGAACAACACAGACCGAGCCGGGACCTAAAGACCTAATTCCCTTTTTCCTCGTGCTATAGAAATCATAAACCTTAACTTTACCAGCAGATGCAACCTTACACCAATCCTCACTGGCCAATAGAATCGAGTGAGTGACCAAATTCATCCTCCCAATATAATATATAGTAACCTAAAATATAAATGTTAATCTATTAACATTATCAATTAATCGTATTTACCGATATATCATTGAATAAAGCAGATTGACATTTAATAGCAAAATTAGCAAACGAACTAGAATTCGACTGAGTAGTAGGTAGCATGAACCAATAAGATCCCCCAAAAAGTCAAACTTATATGAATACCAGATTATGTTCTACAAATTATTTCCATGAAGCTCACATGCGCCTGGTGATCAGTAAATAATACCTTAATGCACATGCCTCGAAGAACTACGCTTTCCTCATCACTGAGAGACCAGGCTAGAAGGACTTGAATGTAGTGCCTGGCTGGAGCTTTTCTCCAACCAAGGGAGACCGGGTTCTATGACAACGAAATGTGCGTTACATAATGTGATTTCAGGAGTAAAATGGACTTGAATCGAAGTGGTAACCCGCTTTTGGAGGTGATCGGGAATACATGGAGATACCTCAACGCTATTGTCTAGGAGATAAAGGAGTACAGTAAGTCTCTTGGTTTTAGAATCGACTTCTGGGATGCCAGGGCAGTAAAATCATCCCTGAGGCTTTGAGTAAACTTTAAATTGAGGTTCTAGGATTTCAGTTGTATTAGTCTTAGTGGGGGTGTTAGGGTATATCTGTATTCAAGGACTCTCCCAGGGAATGTTGTGTATTTGCGACGGGCTTTTCGAGGGGTTTAAATGGTCGTCGTTGACAGATCTGAATTGTAATTCTCTATCAGAGGATCCTGGAGTATATGTGTTGAGACTGGTAAATATGGATAAGCTAAACATAGATAGAGCAATCGAGTTTCTCAACAACTTGTGCAATGAGGCTAGGTGGCGCGAGATAAAGAACTTCGCATCGTCTAGGATAAAGAGACTTGAAAGATTGAGGAGTAGCAAATGTCTAGTTTTATACATTGGATCGACGAGGAATCTGAGAAATAGGTGTAGAGATTTAGCGGGGAAGAGACACACGGTCTTCCTAGCTCTCTTAGCACTCCTCGTTACAGGCGCGGAGATAGACTACGGCTACAAAATAATGACATCACAAGAAGCAAGCGACCTCGAGCAAGAATTAAAAGAAAAGTATAGGAGATTACACGGTACATATCCACCACTAGTGGAAAAATGAGATGCGAATCCCAGGTTTTTCATTTTCGAGGCTAAGTAGCATAATGTAAGTATAAACGCCGCAAACATTACCTAGCAATAGGGCAACAAACCCTTATCCATCTCGCTTAAAGCGGGCTCTCGTGATGATCTATGATCGTCGACGCATCCTTACTCGAGAGAGAAATTTATGGAATAATAAAATTATATACTTCGCAGAGTAGGCTTGGGCTGGAAGAGTCTATGTAAACCATAATTCACACCAGCTTGAAAAAGTGGTGTATGAGTTTATCCCTGGGAATAGAAGTATACTTATAGATGCTATCAGCGTATATACAGTTTTACCGGTTAAGAGTATTGAGTATCATAAGGGACCTATAGGCTTATACATAGTTGTTACTGTTGTTAGCGACGCTAGTAGTGTACTAGAGCGGTGGCTATAAGTAGCTGATAAAATGAGAGGCCTGGACCCAGTAATTTTGAAATGGAGCGGTGAAACCGATGTGGACCCCGCAGAATTGGGTAGATGTCTAGGCTTGATCTTCTCTAAGATGGGCATGTACTTATCAATGAGTAGTAGTTTCAACGTAGTAGAGTCGCTGAGAGAGGAGTGGAGTGAGTAATGAACTACTTATATTCAAACGTGGTTATCTCATATATCTTTGAAAACGAAACCCCACTAGAGGCAGAAATACCCCACTAAACACATTGAGCTTCACTCTATTAGAAATCATTTACAACTTGTGTCGTAAACTACATAAAGGAGAACAGATGATTTAGCCGCTGAATGTATATATTGAGAAACTTAGAGGTGAGAGCTCTCGTGCTTTAATTACAAGCTTTCTCGTGAATTTCCTCGAGCCGAGTTTAAAAGGAAAAATACTAGACGGTCCCTCATGCTACGTAATTTGAGGAAATAGACTCTGCCAGTATTTCGCTAGTATTTAAGCAATCAATAGAGTTGACTAACGTAGTTGATATTAAGGTAAAAGATCTACTCCACATAGCATATGCCTCCTCTTGAAGAAACTCAAAAGAGTTGGATATCTTGTCGCATTAGATGTACGAGTGTTCTTTGAAATCAAAGATAAACTATAAAGACTACTAGAACTCTCATTAATATTTCCAGCAAACCAGCCTAATCTCCGGTAAGCCATTGAAGAAGCCATAATAGAGTATTCAAAAAGTGAGAATAGGAAATTATAGGCAAATTAGTAGACACAAAATTAGAGTTTAATTGAAGACAAATTATGTTTGAGACCCGGAGTGTACTTCATGCCATAATACCCGTCTCGATCTCCTCAATCACGCCAACTCTACATCTCGGGCACTGTTTCCCTATTAGCTCAAATACGGTTTTTACATTTGTTGAGCCACATTTTGGACACTTTCTCTCATCCTTCACTTGCGGCTTCCCCCTGAATGCTTCTTTAAATGATGGGTAACCATACCACAACCTCCATTCATTCACCTTCTCATCCCTGAAATCCGCTTCAAAATGATGTAGACAGTCTAGGCATATCGCGTAGGAGTTAAACCCTGTCTTCTGCTTAAATAGTGGGTGCGTTGGAGGCACACCTAGAATCCTCTCGGCACACTCAGTTTCGCGTGGGTGTGGACATGGTATCCTAATACTCTTTTTACCGCTCGCCCTAAGTTGCTCTCTAGTATCCCCGAGCTCTTTCACGAGCGACTCTGCCTTATGCATCCTAGACTCAATATATTTCTTTAAATCAACTAGGAGCCGTATTGATGGGGCATCTTTAGTAAACTCCTTGTTCTGCATCTCTATATGTGCTAGTTCTTCTCGAAGCTCTTCAATACTTCTGATCGAGAGAGCCCTATCGAATGCCCTTTCAATTATGCCCTCTCCATACTCGTAACGCTCTATCATTTGCGCTTGCTGAATAACCTCATGGAGTCTATCCTTAAATTCTTCAAGGTCTCGTAGAATCCTCTCAGTCAACTCAAATATGTATCGATCGACATCACGAAGAACCCTTTGGTAAAGCTCTATCTTCGCCTCTAAATCAATTATCCTCTTATTGAGAAAATCCTCGTCTACTTCAACATAGAAGTAACCGCCCCAGCCTTCTGGAAAAGAGAGACCACAATTATTACACCTATACTTATTTACAGGGGGCAAGATACAGGCACCTCGCAATAATATAATCACTGCGTGGGAGGTAAATATATTTACTTTGAGTAATGGATTTAAAGCTCTAGAAGCCCTTAGCTCAATACAGAGCAACAACCGAAATATCTCTTTATTGTGTACTAGAGAAATACTGCATTGATCAATTAATGTGGCTTGTAGTCTAAGCAGAAGTGGAAACGTATGAGTACAGGTAATAAGGGTGAGCGTATTAATGGGATTTTATTGAAAACTAAACCCATATATGCAAGAACTTTTATTAAAAATTGGAAAAAGTACCGGAAACCACAGGTTTTCCTAGTCTACGATAGGAGGCTTATTCTTAAAAAGGAGACTTGATCTTTGTTTATGTGGTGAAATTGGTAACGGGTGAAGAAATAGAAAACTTTTGTGCGGAAAGAGTTTGTTTTTACGCTACTATTATAGAAAGTAAGTGAGTGAGAGGGCATGTACGCTTAGAAAATGAGAATACTCGGTTTAAGGAAAGAGAGCGAGTTTGGAGTCTTTATGGTAATGGTCAATTACACACGAGAGATATGAAGGAATTTAATAGGTTTTGGGATGATCAGGATGGTGTTAGAAGCTTTGTCGTTATGGAAGATTTAGTTAGAATAAACAAACCAGTAGGGTAAAGTGATCTTCGCCAAATACCTACACGTTTAGTTTCCCAAGAGGCTTCTCTCACACCGGGGGTGAGATCTATTATTGTGTATAATTAGAGCTTTAACTCTTCCTCGTAGTCTACTGACGTATACACCATCGTGTCTACTGGTATGACATTCATGTGTTTCTCACACTGATCCAGTACTTCTATGTTTCTCGCCGTTCTCGTGATCATCCCCGTGTATCCTATCAAGTAAACTCACATACCCCATAAAGCCTACCACAAATCATTAACCCCGATGCCTACCCACATAGGATTCGCGTTAAATGATCGTCAAATACCCGGGAATTCTCTTCTCGTACTCCCTGGTCTCATATACGCCATGGTTGTATACATTAGTGAGGGCTACCGGTGAGATACTCTAAAGACCTATTCTTTTCCAGCTTTTCCCACGCCAGCTCATTAAGCGACTTTTACCTGCGGGTAATGGCTTCAAGTAGCCACATGAGTCATTTATGAGCTCTATGACTTCTAATAATTTGCTTCGCGTATATTTGATTAATTGATGAATAATATCCTCCTTTAGTGGTTAATCGAGCCGTAGCCACGCCACGTAATATCCATCCCCCGGATCAAACGACATGCTTCAACAGGGTTCCAAGTTTATTGTTTAAAAAATGCTTTTGGTAGTATTTTTAGAGTATAGAGGTGTGAGCTACTGGACTAACTCGATTAGGAACGACTAGTATTTTACAGGAAGGCCGTATAGTCCTCTCAATTGGTATTCTACTGCAACGTAGTCTTGTTTCAGCTTCTCGAAGAGACCACGTATTTCTCCCAGCTTATATTTCTCTATTACCTCATCTAGCTCTCTTGGACTGCTTGCTGTTACGGCTTCCCAGGCTCCTGCTTCATAAGTGAATTTGCCGCTGTGTGGATATTTCAAGTAGTAATTTAGTGCTATAAATACCTCGTTGAGTCTAGTCTTGTCTCCACTATACTTCTTCTGAGCTAGATACCCCATGAGTGCCTTCACTAATAACTGAGTCTCGGAAACATATATTCTACTCCCACCAGCCATAGTCATCGCCACTTCATACAGGATCTCCAGGCCAAGCCTCTCCACTCCTTCATAGTACCTAATCTTCCTCTTCGGGTCATACGCAAAGAGCTTATCTCTCAGTGTTGCATAGAAACCAGCGTAATCTGGACCATATATGTAGTACAATCCATACACCAAACGCATCTTAGTGGAAAACGGGAGAGAAGCTAGCAGTAACGCCTCTATCTTTTTGCTATCTGAGATTCTTGAAGAAGCCACATGGTCTTTTACTATTTTACCCAACATAGTTAAACCAGCAACCCATGTATTCCCCTTTGGAAAAACCTCTATTAATCCTAAACCCCTGAGAATGTGTATAGCAAATGCAATGTCTCTCTCATTAACCAATCCCTTCTCTATTTTCCTAGATTTCATCTGTTTTGGTTTTTTCTTTTTCCCGCTTCCAACAGTATTGGCTTTCTTCGCTATTTCTTCTCGTTTCTTTTTACTGAGAGTAAACACTACTGATCTATCATTTATAATTTTCCTAATATTCTCCGGAGAATATACAACTGTATATTCTGGCGGAATTGGCTGCTTGTCTATTGAGGTAAAAAGGGTTAAAATAGCCTTGCGTATCTTTAATGCATCTTTCTCCTTTGCGAGTAGATTTTCAAGGGCAGATATCCTACCCTTATTATCTTCCACCGCTATTAAGTAACCGAGTTGCGCAATCTGCAATACCAACACCTAAATTATGTGTATCACCACACGACTTATAAGTTTGATTGTCCGAAAATGTTCTGAATGTTTCTATACTGTCATATAATGTCATAAATATATAAGGATGTTTTGCAATATTTTATATGGGAGAGCTCGATGTCCACTATAGGCATAGAGCTCTATCCCAAGGCAGAGAGCTATAAGCAGGACATTCTCGCCAAGATAGACATTAACATAGGCCCCGTGGGCTCCGCGTACAGAGGGCTACTCGGGGAGCTAAATGAAGTTATTAGAGGCAGTAAAATCTACTCAGCTACCTATATCGAGGGTCTCTATGGAAGTGGTAAAACACTAGTCTTAAGAAAACTAGTATATGACATTGTCTCAGGGCCCGATAAGGAGAAGTACAGGAATGTTATACCAATATATTTCTTTCTCGGCGAAATGGATTTCAGGCTTCTACAGGAGCTTAAGAGCTACTTCAGAGATCTAATAACCTATACTAGTAGTGAAGCATACGCTGTAAAGCCCAATATAATCGGCGAGAAAATCGACTGGAAATTAAGACTCCCCATCCTAGAGGAAGTAGTAAAGATCATTGGCGAAGTAGAGAAGAGCTATAAACTAGAGGAGGAAAAAGAAATACTTGGCTTCTTCGATGTATTAAGGGAGCTAAATAGGAAGGGCTACTACTCCCTATTGATCTTCGACGAGTTCGAGCGTGTAATATACACAGGAGACGGGTTAAAAAGCGACCTTGGTAGAAAAGCCTTCGTGACATATATCAATAATTATCTTGAACTCACACGAGGGCATCTGTACAGTGGAATGTTTGTAATTACAACTACAAGACCAATTGACGAGCTCGTCAAAACAGCCGTGGAGGAGCAGAGGCCACACATGAACTTCATTATGTCCCAGCTGGGAGTCTCGCCAACTAGAGTCGTCGAGGACTTCCCGCTAGTTAGAGGCCACATAGTCTATGATTTCAAGACGACACTGGATTGGTATGATCTACACCTAGAACTCCTCGCTAATAGATATGGTCTCATACTACACAGGGAGCTCCTACATTTAGTCGCACACGTTTTACCCACACCTAGAGCAATTGTTCAAATAGATAAGAAGATAAAAACTCATTTGGGTGTGAAGCCAGAAGTTGTAACGCCCCAAGACTTGTACAAAGCGTTAGAGCCTAGAATAGGAGAATTCATTGAGAGATTAAAGAAGGAGAAAATAGATAGCAGATTCATTATAACTGCAAGGACACAATGGCACTTGAAATTCATTGAGTTACTGAAGAATGGCTTCTTTGTGGTAAAAAGCGACATGTACAACAATGTTGCGAAGACCCTTGGAATATCCATTGAAGACTACAGGAAAGCTAGGCAAAAAGTCAGCCAGATACTTCATGATCTATGCAAAATAGAACTATTTGAGGCCACGGGAGAAGGCGAGTATAGACTCAATCCACAAATACTGGCATATGCACTAGAGATCGAGAGGTTGCCAGATGGCTCAATCGCCTCTCTAAACGAGGTCATTGGGAAAATTAAAAACGCTGTCAAGAAAAAACGCGAGATGCAAAAGAAGTATAGAGAGCAAGAAGAACGAAAGAAACAGGAAGAATAATCATATATACCCGCACTCAAACCACTTTTTATATTGCTAAACCCCTCCTCTACAAAATATCCATAGAGCACTACCCACTTTGTAGGCTAGTATTTATTTTTGCGTTTGACGTATAACAATGATAAAAAGTGCTTTCGAATCGATGGAAAATGAGCCTTGTAAATCTAATTGACAATAACTATTCTCCCAATAACAGACTTCATCTAATACAACAAGAAGCGAGAGTTCTGCGTGATTTCGGTAAATTAGGCATCTATGAATCCAGCCATGAGCAACCTAATTTTGCATTAAGTTTAGGTCTAACCATGATCTCAAATTCCAATGTCTTGCCCTAGGAGCTTACTCCATAGTATCAATTGGAATATTCCATGACGTTTTAGGTGCTCTAGGCGTTCAACTTCGTAGAATCCAAAACTCCAGGATTTACGCCCCTTGAAATCACCCTTATATCCACAATAAGGACACTCCACCAAGTTACCTCCTCTATTATTCATTTTTAATACGTTTGCTTTAAACAATTTTGGCATAGTGTGGACGTGCTTCCCTGTCCAAACTATTTCTATTAGTTCTATTAACTTAGTTAACGGATCTTTAGTTGTATTGGCATTACTGGAATTTTAAAGTAGTGCAACACTCACGATCTTTTTAGTAGTTACTTCAACCAAAGAGCAAGTCGCTCACGTGTTCATTATAGTACAAATATTTTCTATTTGTTAAACATATATTACGGGACGTGATCATCCTATTATTAGTTATATGATTTATGTATTATTGTATATTTATATATTCTGCACCGGAAGTCTCTAAAATAAACAAAGGAGAAGATTTGTGGAGGTTTGTGCAGGTTCATGTTTGTTGGCCATGAAGGTATAAACTCGCTTTCTTGCCACTTTCTTGGGTAAAAATGTATACTTACAGTCGTAGAAGCGTGATAGCGAGCAATAATGAAGGGTAAATCATTCTCGTTAAGGTCTTCCTTACTCCGCTGAGAGCACTAGTGTGATTAATAGTGATGCTAATCCCTTAAGTTTCTTTTAAAGAGATTTATATCATACAAATATCTCTTTTGAAACCTAGCTTAATATGTCTCGTATGGTTTCTTGGAATAATTGAATTGCTTGATTGCCTGGCTTAAGGTTATCGATTACTATTACTCCCATGGATTTCAGTGTTGTCTTTAAGTTTTGATCGTATATTACATGTAGTGAGACAAGCATTGTGTGTTTTGGCTTGTAAAGGGCTATGTACTCACTCAACTGTGTTAGCACTTGTGTTACTACTCCGCTACTCTGTAGAACTGGTGGTGGTGTTGCTTTACACTCTATGAGGAGATCTGGGCTTTCTAGGCTATCACGCCCCTTGTTTATAATAATGTCTGGTCTAATACGCAGTTTCCCCGTTCTACTTTTAATCTCAATGAGCTCGGGAAGGTAGTGTGGCTCTACATGTGCTGAGGTATATGGTTGTGGCTCGAAGAAGAAGGCGTAGTAGTCCCCTCCCCGTATCCCGTATGTAGTAGGGTGTGGACTCCCTTGCTTTACATCCCAGACAGGAGATCGAGAGCCAAGTGGGATTCTACACTCAAATCGCTGAATGCCTATAGATTTAGCAACGAGGACAATAACCCACATTTCATAAATCCACGCGAGGGCTACTTCTAAACACATCAATCTCCTCTCATCAGTAGGGAGAACTAGACACCTTATCAGCCCGGACTCGAGATCTTCTAAAAAAACTTTAACGGTTTTAGCTTTATCGAAGAGTATTTTAAACCCCAGGGATCCGCCATAGTCTAATATCTCTCTAATAATAACGCTATAATACTCTCGTGCATCTCTAATCACTCTCTGCAAGAGTTGATCTCTCACCTCGAACTCGAGACCTCTCAGTCTCCCGAGATCTATGTACACTTTGCACATTTTGTAATTACAATTCAGCGCGTCTCTCGATTGAGAGAACGCTTCTGCAGGGCACTCGTGAACACACAGATTTCCCCGATTGCTGAAATCGAAGACGTATATAGTTTTATTGCTGATCCGCTCAAAGGGAACAACATATACACCCTTGCTCACTGTCCTTACAGCGTAGTGCTCTATTCTTCGAAGAACGTGCCCCTCTAGAACATAGTAGTACCTACCGCCTCTACTACCTCTCCAGTCTTCTCTAAAAACTACGAAGTTATTGAACATAAAGTGCGCCGGGCTCCCTATTAAACATAATTCTAACTACAACTATAATATACAACTACAATAATAGATTACTGCTTAAGCCGCCACCCCGCTCTGTGATCTATTTCTACCTACTATACCAGAACGCATTTTCCACAATAAAATAAAGCAAAACAATATAAACATAGGGATGTGTGTAGCTCGAAGTAGAGGTTTTGTACTAAGCTCTTGTTTGTGAAGAACTTATAGACACTTTAACATAAACTAGAGAAAGCGTAATTTAGAGTCGAATTTAGCGGGCTGGAGCACTCTGAAACTTACAGCTCAGAACGGTTTTAATGGCCTTGTAGTTATATATTCTCCACGCTGGTGACACTAGGTTTGAGTATTGATATTACTTCTCTGCTCATGAGGGGCTTAATGAGGATTACTGTTGCATTTCGCTACGCCTTAATAGCCTATATAAACTTCTCTGAAGTCCCCATGGATGTTATTTATTCGTATATTGGCGATAAACCCTTTATTAACGGTGCTAGAGGTTTATCTATTGCTCGAATAATAAGTATTGAATCACTTAAACAGCACTTTACTACCGACATAGTCCTTGCAGAAGGTTGTTTCGACGTGGATATGCTTGGAAGAAATGGTGTTATTAGGCATAAGAGAAGCCGTACAGAGGCCTCTAAGTCCTCTAGTATTTTGTCTTCAATTGTTAAATACCCTTATTTCTCAACAACATGAGTGGAGAGAGAAAGAAGTGGAAAAGAACTGTGGTGAAATGGTAGAGTCAAGTGGGTTCGAGGTATTCATCTTACCCCTACCAGCTAAGCGGGGAGTGAAATACACAAAACAATGCTATACGGATGAAGTGAAAGCTAAATTAGCGAGATTTCTAGAAGAAAAGTAGTTCTTCTCTAGATGCAGCAAAACAGCAGACTTTAAAGACTATCAAGTAAATTCAATGATAATAATTTGATCAAATTGATGAGATGCGCATTTGCGGTCTTCGATGGA